>Ga0307992_1002302_pt1 | contig 10927 bp, 11 predicted proteins | sample EllFjometagen133_FD_203162 | JGI IMG/M metagenome (GOLD analysis project Ga0307992, IMG submission 203162) | Marine microbial communities from Ellis Fjord, Antarctic Ocean - #133 | ecosystem: Environmental > Aquatic > Marine > Unclassified | place: Southern Ocean | collected 2014-10-08
CAATTATTGTTTGATCCAGAACTTTAGGAATTAGTAGTAATGAAATGATTAAATTGAAAAGGAAAACAAGAACAGGAATATATTTAATTATCTTCTTAGAGATTAAACCTACAATAGGTAATGCAAAAGCAAATGCCAGCGGTACAATGATCAAGAGAATGGGATTTACCATCTTTGCTCCTTTATCTTACGCAGATCAAGTGAACCGTAGTGTTTATATAATCGTATTGCTAATGAAAGAGCAAGTGCCAGGATCGCAACTCCTATCACAATGGATGTAAGTACCAATGCCTGTGGAACAGGATCAACCATATTCCCGGCCTCAAGACCGGGTTTGGAAAATATAGGTGCTGTCCCGTTGTTTATATAACCTATTGCAATAAGAAACAGGTTAATTCCTGTATCAAGAATACCTAATCCTATTATCACTTTTATCAGATTGTGCTTTACCAGTATAATGAAAAGACCAATAAATATAAGCCCGAAAGCACCAATATAATAGATGTTATCAGTTAAAAATTCCATCAGCTTTTCTCCATTAAATTATCAATTATTCCAGTTAGTTCCGAACCAACTTTTAAACCGATCGCGATGTAAATTATTGGTATAATGCCGGCACTGAATAAAGTATTTATTTCGCCTTTCGGTATAAAGTTAGATAAGAAGTAATGGCCTCCAAGCGTCAGACCGATCAATCCCATGATCAAAAAAACCAGGCCGCCGATCGATTCAGTAAGTTTACTACCTGTTTCATTGATCTTTCTTCCACGGCAGCCAAGATAAACCAGGAGGAAAGCAGATGCGATGATTGCTCCTCCCTGGAAACCTCCACCTGGAGTTAGATGCCCGTGAAAGAATATATAAGCGCCGAAAAGCAGTATCAACGGAAATAGGAAACGACATCCTGTTTTCAATATCAAACTTGCCTGTTCAATTTGTCTTTTATCCTTTTTCTGAAGTGTTGCTAAAACAGTTCCTAACCCCATTGCCGCTAAGAAAAGAATTGTTACCTCACCGAGTGTATCAAAACCACGATAATTAAGCACTACTGAAGTTACTATATTCGCAGCTCCTGTTTCCTCTCTTCCATTATCTATATAATAATTACCCACTTTTGTTTTTGCTGCTCCAAAAGGCATCTTCTGCAGACAAAAAATAATTCCCAGACAAATAATAAACAATAAGATAAGACTTATGATCTTTTTCATTCTTCGTGCCTTTTTGTTTTACTGATAGCTATGATAAATATTGCTGCAACCAGAGCCGCTCCTATAGAAGCTTCTGCCATTGCTACATCAGGAGCTTGAAGCAGATAAAATAGTACAGAGGCGATCAAACTAACCATACAGGCAGCAATTACTGCGTTTAAAAGATCCTTGAAGAAGATGGCTGAAACTGCTGCAGTTAACATAATAACTACTAACAAAAAAACTATTATAATCATTTCTTCTCCTGTTTTTTGAAACCTTTGAAATTTTTTGATCTATCCACTACAGTCCTATCACATAATGGAACTCCTATCTTCTTGGATGCTCTGGCAATCGCATGACTGGAAATGGGATTGGTAACTAAAATAAATACCGCAATAAGTAAGCATTTCCAAAACCAGGCCGGTTGCAAAATTCCAACTCCAATAATAGTAAGCAAAGCACCTAGAGTTGTACATTTTGTTCCTGCCTGAATCCGATTATAAACATCTGGTAATCTTAAAATTCCAAAATTACCTAAAAGTAAAAATAAAACGCCAATTCCGGTAACGATCTCTCCAAATAGTTCCATATTAAATTCCTTTTTCCATAAATCTGGCAATGGCAACTAATCCCACAAAAGCAAGAAGTGAGTAAACTAATGAAATATCAAGATAGATATAACGATCGAATATTAAAGCTAAAAGTACAAACAAGGCAACAATTGTTGTGGTAATCGTATCAACGGCAACAGCCCTGTCGGAAGCAGTGGGACCAAGCAGCATTCTTATCAGGCTTAGAAAAATTCCTAATACTATTATAAACAAAAAAATTATTGATAATGTTACACTCATGCAAATACCACCCTTAGATATTTTTCAAATTTTTCTCCAATGATCTTTGTTGCTTCCATCTCATCTTCAGTACGAACATAGATCCAATGAATAAGAAGTTCATCTTCCTCGATATCAAGTGTAAATGTTCCGGGTGTTAATGTAATTGAATTTGCGAGTATTGTTTTAGCAATATCTTGTTTTAATTTGGTCTTTATAACTACAATGCCCGGCTTTATCGGCAGGGATGGATGAAGTACTCTATAGGCAACATCGAAATTTGCTTTTACTATCTCTATAAGGAGAACAATAATATACATAATGAAATATATAATCTTCTTTATAGTAATTTTAGGAAGTCCTAACTCCAGATAGTTTTTATGAAGATATAAAGCCAGGGTCAAACTGATGAAAATGCCAACACAAAGTTCCTGCCAATGAAAAGATGTTGTGAGAAAAAGCCAGATTACAAAGAGGATAAAAAACAAATAAATGAAATTCTTTAGATCAAAATTTTTAACATGTGTCTTTTCTTTCATTAATATCCACCTTTAAATATTATTCTAAAAATCCACTATAGTACACTAATAAATAATTTAAAAAAAAACATTTGTAAGATGTTAAAATGATATTAAAGATGTCAACATTTATTATTTGGTTATTAGAATAAACAGATATACGAATATACAAAATATACGATATGGCTATTTAAAAAAATTATTCCTCAATCAGTTTTATAAGATCAATTGCAAATTTGTTAACTACTTGATAGCATACTTCGTTGCCTTTTCTTTTGCTGATGGCAATGCCTGCTTCTTTGATAACCCTTAAATGCTGGGAAACAGTAGATTGCGGAATCTGCATTTTTTTTTGACAATTTGATACATTGCATTCATCGTGATATAAACCAATTACGATTTTTAGTCTATCCGGATGGGAGAGAGCTTTCAGTATTTTACTAATTTTTTCTATGTCTTTCATTTTTAAAAAACCCCTATCAATAATTATGCATTATTCCATATTTTTTTTATTTTTTTTTAATAAGTCTTTTTATTGTACTTTCCAATTTGTCAAATATATTTTCTTATTAGATCTCTCCAGACCTTATTTTTTATATTGAACTCTAGCTAAATTATTTGCAGTTGCAACGCTTCCATGCTTCATCTTTACTGGAATTATTACGTAGAATATTCAATGCATCCAGGCATAGCTGGTCAGATTTATCGAAATCTTCTTTCACAAATCGATAATGACAAATTCCCAGTGTTACTTCTGCTTCATTGAATTTATCATTGAGCTGAATTGCCTGTTGTTTTGCTTCTTGATAAGCTTCGAGTGAAGCTTCTGGTAATTCTGTTATGTTGGTTTTCCCGAACTCCAATAGAGCAGCTATTTTATCAGCTTTTTTATAATCTTCAATTCTACTTTTTAACTCATAATAATCTTTCATGAATACTAAAATTTATATTAATTTCACTCAGTCAACAATTCTTTAAAATATAGAAAGATTAGAAGCCTTCACCAATATAAAAGTATTCAATATTTCATCATTAGGATTCATGGATAAAGTGCTAATCGCGTCAACTTGATTCCGCCATGCATCATAAAGCCACTCATAGAACGGCTTTAGGGTATTTTACTACCAAATTTTATCTTTGAACCATTTACTTCACCAGCAGCATTTTCATAATCATTGAGTAACGTTTAGCCTGTAATTTATAGAAATATATTCCCGAACTATAATTTCGGGCATCCCAGACATAATAATGCTTGCCTGCTGCAAATTCCTTTTTTACAATAAGTTGTCCTTTAATATTGTAAATTGATAGAATTCCTGTTTCATTTTCTTTTATATCAAATAAAATGGATGTGCTGGGATTAAACGGATTTGGAAAATTCGGATGTAATTCAGTTACCATGGGAATTTCTGGAATGTAATTATTATCCAAAGGAATAGTTAAAGAAACCGGGCCGAACATTTCTGTTTCACCAGAAACAGCAATACTTTCTAGCCAATACCAGTAAGTGAAATTATCCTGAACTTCATATTCATCAACAAAAGAATAATATGAAGGCTCGGTAGTTGTTCCATTCCCCGGAATAATATTAAAATTAAGAATAGCTGCCTGACCCAGATTAGATGAAATTGCCCGATATATGTTCCAGCCCATGTTGTCCGTCTCTGATTGAGTTGTCCAATACAAAGTGGGTGTATTTTCAAGAAATTGAGCGGTGAAAGATGAAAGTTCGATTGGGAGTGTGCTGGGTGATCCCTGCCATTCATAAGCACCGATATCCTTTATGCCATTATAAACTGCTGCTCCTCGTTGATCGGCATCGGAACCAGTGCCGTCATCAACACCTATACTGCTGCTAATTATGTACGTTAATGTCTCTGTTCCGTGTGGGTTGTTGTTCATGGCAAGCTCGGAAGAGAGAAATAATGTTTGTTTTGCAAAAATGGAACCTCCACGTGTCCAGCTGGTAAAGTTGATACCTGCATCTCCATACTTTGTATTATATAAAATGTCAGTATCTGAATTGAAACCTCCGGTAGCATTGGCTGCAACATTTGAATTTTCAACTATATTGTAACCCTGATCAGTTAACGTTCCTGAATAATAATAGTAATCCTCTCCGCTTATTCTAGTATTATTTGCTATTATTGTATTTTGAATGGTAAGACCATCTGTTCCCTCAGAACAGAGATAAAGACCACCACCATTTGCACAAGACATGTTTTCACAGATAGTTGCATTAGTAATACTTACACTACTTACGTATATCGCGATCCCACCACCATCATTTCCAAGACATGTATTTCCACTGATAGTTGTATTTTCAATATTTGCAATACTTTCATATATAAGCATTCCACCAATATCACCATCGTTTTCGCCACTTTTAATAGAAGTATTTCCACTAATAGTTGTGTTTGAAATATTTGCAGAACCTCCAAATATTGTAATTCCACCAGCAAAATGGGAATCATTTCCCTCAACAGTTGTGTTTTCAAGGGTCAATGTACCACCCTCATTATAAATTCCACCACTTTGATAACCAGAGGAATTATTCTCTACGATCGTGTTTTCAAGGGTCAAATTACCACCGTTATTAGAAATTCCACCACCACCGCCCATGATATAATTTGCTTGATTATTTTTAATTATAGATTGTGAAATCATTACAGTTGCTGATCCATAAATGCCAACTCCACCACCAAAAGCTGCCTTTGATCCTGAAATAGTACAATTTGCCAGATTAACAGTACCATTTTCAATATAAACACTACCACCACATGATTTACTGCAATAGTTTTCTTCATCAGGGATACCACCTTTGATCGTCATATTTTGAATTGTAATATTATTTTCGCTGGCATTGATACGAAAAATACGGTATTGTGAGGTTTCCTGATCCTGCACCTGAATTGTAACATCCGTTCCGTCATCATCTCCATCGATGGAAACCGCATCCGTAATTATCGGAAGTGCTGCAGAAATAGTAACAGTTGAACCTGAATCTAAGTTAAATTCTATTGTATCATTAGCTTCTGTACTTGTATTGGATTGCGTAATTGCCCAACTCAGGCTTCCTTCAGTTGTACCAGTTCCATCATCGGTAATTTCTGTAACAGTAAATGTGGTAGGATGATAATCTTCACCGCCATCAGTTATTGTCCAGTTATCATTTGAAATTATATTTGCTCGGGCAGTTGCGGCTGTGTCGTAACTGTATTTACTGTTTCCTCCACTAAAAGTGACATCATCTTGTAATTCTAATGCATCCCACCCAATCAGCAGAGCATTATAATTTGCTGTAGAAAGTGTGACATCACAAAACATATCTTCCATATCTGTTACATTACTTACGTTCCAACTTCCAATATTCTGATTAAAAACAGAAGCATCATAAAACATACCGTACATATCTGTTACATTACCTACGTTCCAACTTCCAATATTCTGATTAAAAACAGAAGCATCACGAAACATACCGCACATATTTGTTACTTTACCTACATCCCAACCTCCAATATCCTGGTTAAAAGCAGAAGCTCCATAAAACATACAAGCCATAACCGTTACATTACCTACGTTCCAACCTCCAATATCCTGGTTAAAAGCAGGCGTAGCCCTAAACACAGTAAACATATTAGCCATATTTGTTACACTACTTACATCCCAACCTCCAATATTCTGATTGAAGGTAGTTGCCTGATCAAACATTCCCTCCATATTTGTAACATTACTTACATCCCAACTACCAATGTTCTGATTGAAAGCACTTGTACTACTAAACATTTGATACATATTTGTTACACTACTTACATTCCAAACCCCAATGTCCTGATTAAAGTCAGTTGCATTTTGAAACATAACACTCATATCTGTTACATTACTTACATCCCAGCTGTTAAGGCCTGAAATACTAGCCATACTGATATTGGTAAATGCAAATGACAGATCGTTAATCGTGGTAGGAAGCGTCGTAGGAACTTCTGTGAGATTTGTGCTGGCATTAAATGCGCCCGATAAACTTGTGAGCCCGATAGAGCCAAAACTGACAACTTTGGCAAGCTTAGTGATACCATCGTAGTAGTCTGAGCCATTTCCAAATTGAGTAAGTGTTCCGCTAATACTTACGGTGTATGTTCCTTCTGATGTATAAGTATGGCTCTTATCTCCTGTCGTTGTATAACTATCAGAACTTTCATCTCCCCAATTTACCTCAACATTAACAGTTCCATACAACGGCAGTGTAATAGTTGTTCCTGTGTAAGCGTAAAGGGTTGTGTTGAATACAAGAATCATAGAATTATCAACTCCATCTGTCCATTCATAAGCTCCCATATCAATCGTCGTACTCTGAATACGTGCCTGTCCACGGATGTCGCTAGTTTCTGTATTATAGCTGTTCAGACCGGTATTTACTGCAGACGAAATTTCCAATAGTCTGAAGTAATCGCTTGCTGTATTTATAAATTCTGGGTCGTCAGTAATGTTATTATTAACCGCTGTAAAAGTTGTAGAACTTATTACAACATCATTGTCCTGGTTTGAATAGCAGGAATAATTTAGTGTGGTAGTTCCTCCGGCAGATGCATAAATCTGATTTCCGGTTGTTGCATTGTTTCCCCAAATGATGCAATTATTGAATGTCGGGTCGCAGTCATGATAATTATTCATTCCTCCACCGTAACCAGTTGCTAAATTCATAGCAATGGTTGTGTTTGTATATGTTGGAGAAGAAAATTTATTTTCTGTTCCTGCTCCATTTTGAGTCTTATTTCCATAAATCAAACAGTTTGTTACAAACGGAGCTGCATTATAATTATAAAGCCCCCCTCCAAATATACCACCATTTGCTGTTAAAGTAATATTTATTAGTGAAGGTGATGCTGTATTATTAAAAATTCCCGAACCTCTGTCGTGAGGATCTATGCCATTCGCATTTCCGCCTTTTACTGTAAACCCATTCAATACACTTGCTGAAGTTAAAGCATCCAGATTGTAAATAACATGATAGCAGTTTTCTGAATAATTTAATAAGCTCAGAGTTACCCCACTTCCACTTACAACATCATCTCCGTTTAAATCTCCGCTGAGTATGGTTTCGTTTGCTTCTCCAACTCCGTAATTTATTCTTTCATTAATAGAGGTTTCTGTTCCGGCAAAACCACCATAGATTTCAACTCCTTCCTTGAGCCTGAAATGGTAATAACGTGAATCACCACCCAATTCATAATCATAACTTGGATAGTATGTTCCCTTTGCTACCCATATCTGGTTACCTGAAGCTGCAGCATCAAGAGCCGATTGCAGAGAAATGTATGCATCGGTCCATGAAACCCCTGTATCACCTCCTGATGCACTGTTATCCACAAAAATTGTTTCTGCACTAATGCTACTCATATTCAAGAATAACATCATCACGATAAACCAAAATATAATTCTACTTTTTTTCATTTCTTCTCCTTTTTCGAGAGCCTTTTTTCTATTTCAATAGAAAATTATCATATTTAATTAACCTACTCGGTAATCCATGATTCATGAGAATGTATAATCTTCCATCCGCCTTGTTCTTTTTTCCATATCAGAGTATAAACGTGTTTGGACTTAATATTTTCATCACTTTTCAATCGCATTTCCGTCTTTTCTTGACTGGTCATTAGAACTAATGTTGGAGTTAATTCAGAAATTTGTAATTCGAGTGGTTCAACATGCTGATTTTCTCTTAGCGAAAAATAATGTTGTATTGAATCTATAAATTCACCTCTATTAGCATAAAAATCTGTACTAACGCATGCTGATAAAAACTCATCTTTGCTATAAATTTCAGACCATGCAAGTGAATCCAAGTTGTTTAAGGCAGAGATTAATTGATTGAATTGCTCTTTTACTTCATTTTTTCTCATTTCTTCTCCTTTTTGAAATCAATTTAGATTTCTTAATAATTATCTTTCTTTTAGTAATTACAGCATTATTTATGCCAAATGAGATGATTTTTTTCTATATGCCGTATCTTTTTAGTAAATAGAAAGTTACACGCAAATGGGAATTACTATTATCAGAGTTATTCCCTATCTGTATTAATTACTCTTGACACGAAACTTCGATATCGAAGTTCGTTATTGAAGATCATGCGAAAATGGAAGATGGGAAAGATGAATTATTTAGAAGAGCAATTGCAACAATTAGAGCTATCAGGAAAAGTAGAACAATTTGAAATTTATAATAGAATTCTTGAAAAATGTTATGAAAAACGAGATACAAATATTTTTCATTATTTTAATACATTTTTGGTTCTTCTGAATGAATATTTGAATTTTGATTCTAAACCGGATATAAGAATCAGGAATTTAATTTCAAAAAACTTTGAGATTTGTTTTTCATTTATAAGAAATTCTAATAATATGGAGGCATTTAACAAATATTTTCCTACATTCAATAAATATATTGAATTGATTTCTGATGCATTACCAAAAGCTAAAATTCTTCAATATATTGGTTATTTCTTTTGGATGAAGCAGGATTTTACAGGTAGCATAAAATATTTAGATCAATCATTGGAAATACTAAATAAAAGTTGTAGCTCTAATGAAATTCCTGCCAGATATACAAACCTTGGCTTCATTTATGAAAGTGCAGGTGAAATGGAAAAAGCAGAATATTATTATAAAGAAGGATTGAATTTTGCAAAAAAACATAACTCTGAAAGTGCATTAAAAATGTCTTATGACGCAATTGGGAGATTAAACTTGAGTAGAGGTAACTATTCAAAAGCAATATTATACCTTGAAGAATCCTTAAACTTGCACTCTGATGATAAAAGTTTAGATAAAGTTTCCGTTATCAATAATTTAGCTACTGCTTATTCATTTCATGGGAAGTTTACAAAGGCAAAAAAAGCATTTAAACAGATTCAACAAAAATGGGTTAAAGAAGCCAATCCGGAGCTGTACTATTCAATTCTTGTAAACTCTGCAACGAACTTCAGAAAGATGAATGAAAACACGATTGCCGAAGAATTATTCTTAAAATCACTTGAATTTGCAAAAGCACAAAAGCTTCCAGGATTACTTGGTGAGTGTTATATCTGTCTTGGACCTTTACTTTTTGAAACCGGTAGAGCTGAACTTGCATTGAATTATTATCAAAAAGCCATCGAACTTGCACAGCAAACAAAAAATGAAAAAAGTATGCTTGCGATCTATAAAAATATGGGATTGCTCTATAAGGAACAATGTCGATTTGCTGAAGCGATTGAGATCCTTACGAAAGCCTTAAATTTGGCAAAAAAACAAAAAAACACTTCTTTGATTCTAAAATTTTTACAAATGCAATCTGATTGTTTTAAGGAAATGAAAAACTTTAAGGATGCTTTTTTAACTCTTGAAAAACATAATAAGAGAAAAGATAAATATTACAACGATCAAAATAATAGTGAAAAAGAATTGAGAGATAATCCCCTAATAGGAAATATGAAAAGAAAATCATATGTGTTCAGAAATAATGATTCTTTACTATCGAGAGAATTAATTCAGAAAATTGGAACTCAAGTCATAGGAAGAAATCAGGTATTTCTTAAAGTAATTAAACAAACACTTTTAGCTTCCGGAAACAGTAGTTCCGGTATTTTGATAAGAGGAGAATCAGGAACAGGAAAAGAGATAATAGCTAGGATAATTCACTATTCAGGAGCTAGATCAGATAAGCCTTTTGTGGCTGTGAATAGTGCATCTTTTACTACCGGAATAGCTAAAAGTGCTTTATTCGGGCATCTGAAAGGAGCATTTACCGGTGCAAGCTCACGTCAAATCGGACATTTTGAAGCTTCCAATAAAGGAACAATTTTTTTTGATGAAATTGGTGATATGCCTTTAGATATTCAATCTACTCTACTCAGAGTTTTAGAAGAAAAGGAAATCTATCCTATCGGTTCTCATAAAAGTATAAAAGTAGATTTTCGAATGATAAGCTCTACAAATATTGATATTGATGAAAAAGTTAAGAAAAAGGAGTTCCGACTAGATTTCCTGCACAGAATTAATACATTGGAGATAGTTGTTCCGCCATTACGAGATAGAAAAGATGATATCCCAATTTTAACAGATTATTTTATTGATGAAATATGCAATAGGTTAGAAGTGAAACGACCTTCCATATCTGCATCTGCTCTAAAAATGTTATGTGATTATGATTATCCGGGAAATGTCAGAGAACTTTGTAATACGATTGAAAAACTTGTTATTTTTTGTAAAAATCATGAAATCACAAGTGGAGACATTTATTTACTCCAAAATGGTGATGCAAAAGTATTTTCAGGTAATCAAAAATGGGGTACAATGAATTTAGAAAAGATTGAAAAAGCCGTTATTAAACAAGCTCTTTTTGAATCGAATAA
>Ga0307992_1002303_pt1 | contig 10925 bp, 10 predicted proteins | sample EllFjometagen133_FD_203162 | JGI IMG/M metagenome (GOLD analysis project Ga0307992, IMG submission 203162) | Marine microbial communities from Ellis Fjord, Antarctic Ocean - #133 | ecosystem: Environmental > Aquatic > Marine > Unclassified | place: Southern Ocean | collected 2014-10-08
TACCCTATTTCCTTGAAGAGGTCCATGAGGCCATTGAAACCATTGAACATAAAGAGGTCGATAAGCTTCGCTATGAACTGGGTGATGTTTTATTGCATATTGTTTTCCAAACCGTAATTGCGGAAGAAAATAAAGAATTTACCTTTGAAGACGTATGCAACGGTATCCGTGATAAAATGGTCAATCGCCATCCACACGTTTTTGATTCAGATAAAGAGTATACTGCCCAGGAAGCCAAAACCATTTGGGAGCATGAAAAGGGAAAAAAGAAAAAAGGGAAATTGCTGGATGGTATTCCAAGGTCTTTGCCCGCATTACATAGATCGTATCGCATGCAGCAAAAAGCAGCCGCTATGGGATTTGATTGGGATAATGTAAAGGATGTCTGGAAAAAAGTCGATGAAGAATTCGGTGAATTCAAAGAAGCTCAAGCATCCGGAGATAAAGCACATGCCATGGAAGAATTTGGTGACATTCTCTTCTCCCTTGTGAACTTGGCCCGTTTTTATGATATCCATCCCGGAGAAGCTCTCAAAAAAAGTAATGACAAATTTTACCGACGCTTTGGTAAAGTTGAAGAACATTACAAAATTGAAAATCGATCAATGAAAGAAGAGTCGCTTGAAGAGTTAGATATAGTGTGGGAAATGGTGAAGAGCAAGGAGTAGAAAGAGTAGAGAAATATTATGTTGATGTAGAGACGCAATATTTTGCGTCTTTACAATATCGAGACAAATTTTATTTAAGGATTAACATAGCCAAAAGCACATTTCTCAAAATTAATTTCTTTAAAAAAACATTATTTTATTGAATAATCGTTTTTAATTTACTAAGTTATTGTTAGCATATGCCAATAACGGAGGATTTATGCCACGACCATTCAAAGCACGACGAATCTACGGTGAGTACACTGCAGATTACTACAAGCCGCGCGGACGAAAAATGTCGGAACTGGAAGAAATATTTCTCGGAGCGGACGAGATCGAGGCTTTGCGCCTTGCTGATCTTGAAGATAAATATCAGAACGATGCTGCTGAATTGATGGGAGTATCCCGTCAGACTTTCGGGAGTATTATTAAACGCGCGCATCAAAAAGTTGCCGATGCGCTGATAAACACAAAAGCCATTCGATTTATCCCGATCGTTTCGGAAAGAATGCACTGTAACAGTTGCGGTCGCAGATGGGCAGAAACCTCATATCCCTCACATAGCGAGAATTGTCCGATGTGCGAAAGCACAGCGGTTGAGATCGAAACAATGCCTCTTTCCGGTCATGGACGGGGGAAACGAAGAAATATATAAAAAAGGAGAATAAAATGCCAAATTTAAACGGAACAGGACCTATGGGACAAGGATCTCAAACAGGTCGCGGATTGGGCAATTGCAACCCTGCAAACAACTCGAACGAACAACAAAACATACAAAGACCTCTTGGAGGATTTTTTCGACGCGGAGGTGGCGGAAGTTTTGGCAGAGGTTTTGGTGGAGGTTTTGGCAGAGGCTTCGGTGGAGGTGCAGGTTACGGCATGGGATTTAGCTGGAGAGCAAATAATTCCTACGTGCCCCCGGTTGCATATGAGCCGCAAGATGAATTGCAGTCACTAACAAATGAAGCAAAGCAAATGGAAGAAAATCTGGCTGCGATGAATAAGAGAATAAGCGAATTGGAAAAGAAGTAAATGTTTTCAAACGTGTACATCAAAAAGTTGCCGATGCGCTTATAAATAGAAAAGTCATTCGATTTACTCCTGTTGTTTCGGAAAGAATGCATTGTAACGGTTGCGGTCGCAGATGGGTCGAGACCGAAACAGTACCTCTTTCCGACAGGGGTAATCAAGACAAAGATCAAGATCAAAATAAAGGAAAATAAAATGCCAAATTTAAACGGAACAGGACCTATGGGACAAGGATCCCAAACAGGTCGCGGATTGGGCAATTGTAATCCTGCAAACAACTCGAACGAACAACAAAACATACAAAGACCTCTCGGAGGATTTTTTCGACGCGGAAGTGGAAAAAGATTTGGCGGAGGCTTTGGCGGACGTGGATTTGGATTCCGTAGAATTTGGAATGCCACTCCGTTCAATACAAATACAAGCAAAAAGGAAAATAAATAAATGATACTTGCATTTCCATCAGACGGTAAAAGTATAAACGACAATATTGACCAACGTTTTGGTCGGTGTGCTTTTTTTGTGTCCTATGACACCGAAACAAAAGAAGTAGCATTCGTTTCAAATGAACAAAATTATCAGGCAGCACAAGGTGCCGGCATTCAATCTGCAACTCATGTGGTGAACATGAAAGCAAATGTTTGCATTACCAGTCATTGCGGACCAAAATCCTATCGTGTTTTCAATGCAGCCGGTGTAAAGGTTATTATCGGTGTAAGTGGAAACATTAAAGATGCGATTGCTAAATTTGAAGTAAATGAACTTAAGTACTCAGATGGCGCTGATGTAGAAGGGCACTGGGCTTAATGAAAATATGTATTGCCAGCGGTAAAGGCGGTACAGGCAAAACGACCATTGCAGTTAGTTTGGCAAGTTATTTTGCTGAAGATTTAAAGCAAACGACCCGTTTGGTCGACTGTGATGTCGATGCAGCCAACGCCTATCTTTTTGTTCATATGGATGCAGATCGTTCCGAGCCTGCTTATGTGCAAAAACCACGGGTCAATGAAGATCTGTGTACCGGCTGCGGAGCCTGTGCCTCTGCTTGTCAGTATAATGCTATCAGTATTATTGTCGGGAAACCTCTCATCTTTGATGAACTTTGTCACTCTTGTGGCGCTTGCGAATATGTTTGTCCGGTAGATGCCATTTCATTTAATGATAAGGCGATCGGCATGTATCATTTTATTGATAATGATAAAAGCAAATTCAAGCTGTCTTGGGGTGAGCTAAATATTGGAGAAGTTCAAGCACCTGAAATGATTCGGCAATTGAAGCAGATGACCGATGATACGGAGATAACACTCTATGATGCATCGCCGGGTGCCGGTTGTCCGGTGCGTGAGACCATGCTAGGCTCCGATATAGTGCTTCTGGTAACAGAACCAACACCCTTTGGTTTAAATGACCTTAAAATGGCTGCAGCGCTTGCCATAGAAATGGGAATCCCCACCGGTATTATCGTTAATCGTTCCCGCTCAGAGAAAGATATTATTTCAGATTTCTCAAACGAAAGTGGTATTCCTTTGATTGGTCGTATTCCTTTCAAACGTGCTTATGCAAGTACCTGTTCAGAAGGGAAAGTTCTCTTAAGTGAACATGATGAATTGCGACCCAATTTTGAAACGATTGTCGAAGGTTTGCAAAATCTGAAAAGCACAGTCCGGCTGCCAGAATTTCAAGTAACACAATTTGCGAAGCAAGACCTATACCAACCCAGTAATAAAAAGAAACCGGAAGCGGTCAAAGAATTTGTCATTTTAAGCGGAAAAGGTGGTACGGGTAAAACGACTTTGAGTGCCGCACTTGCCGGATTGACTAGAGATTCGCTTTTTTTCGATGCAGATGTTGATGCCTCAAATCTTCCCATTTTACTAAAGGGAAAACGTATATCGGAAAAACGATTTATAGGTGGCAAAAAGGCAGTAATTAATAATAACTTATGCAACCGTTGCGGTGCCTGTGTAAGCGCATGTCATTTCAACGCTATTGAAGATGATGGGAATAAGATTAATATTATTTCCGAAGCGTGCGAAGGATGTGAATTTTGTACGATGGTTTGTCCCCAAGATGCCATAAAAATGGAAGAGGCCGAAACAGGATACGTATTTTTATCCCAAAGTGCACAAGGACCGGTTTCTCATGCCTTCTTGCATATCGGAGAAGAGAACTCCGGTAAGCTAGTATCACAAGTACGGGATCAGGCATATTCTGTGGTTAGCGAAGAAGACCTTCAACAGATTATAGGTGACGGACCTCCCGGAACAGGATGTCCAGTTATTGCTGCAACAACGGGTGCGGATTTCGCGATTATTGTTACCGAGCCAAGTATGTCGGGTGTTCATGATATGATGCGTGCCGTTAGATTGGCAAAGCATTTTCAACTGAACTCAATGATGATCATTAATAAGTCAGACATGAATTTAGAACAGAATCAGCGCATACATGATTTTTGTCGCGAAGAAAATATAACGGTGTTAGGTGAGATCCCTTTTGATGAAACGGTTGAACAGGCGCTGAGTGAAGAAAAAAGCATTATGGAATTTGGTCAAAGCAAAGCTGCGATGGCCATTGAAAAGATATATCAAAAACTTAAAACAGAATATTCAATGAAATAGGAGAAAAATATGATCATTGCAGTACCCATGGTACAAGGTAATCTATCTTTACATTTTGGACATTGCGAAAGTTTTCGTTTGTTTGAAGTGGACAAAGACAAGAATATCACAAAATACGAAGACAAGACCCCGCCAACTCATGAACCGGGTGTGTTGCCCAAATGGTTATCTGATGAAAAGGCGAATATCATTATTACCGGTGGAATGGGCATGCACGCACAACGACTATTTGGCCAATATGGTATTCAGGTTGTTGTCGGAGCAACAGCGGGCAATCCTGAAGATATCGTTAAAGATTGGTTGAATGATTCTCTTACGATCGGTTCTAATCCCTGCGATCATTAATATTTTTTTAAAAATATAAAACTTGAGTCAAGTTTTTTTGTCAAGCAATAATTTGTCCATCATTAAAATATGAACATTCATGTGATTCATGTCACAATTATTGATAAATTTGATGATAATATAAAAAACTTGACTCAAGTTTTTATTTAATTTTACCGTAAAAATTACTACAAAAGAAAACACCCAATCATTGATTGGGTGTTTGTGTATCCCGTAGGGGAATTGAACCCCTGTTGCAGGAATGAAAATCCTGAGTCCTAACCTCTGAACGAACGGGACACATATCAAGCCCGAAATAATAAAATGTTTTGTTCATAGAGGCAAGGATTATTTTTATATTTTTACTGAGAACGCAAAATATATAAATGAGGTTATTATGAAACGTTATTGTATCCTTCTTGCTGTGTTAGTGGCTTTTGCCTCTGCAACAGAGCGGGAAAACCTTAATATGGACATTAATTTTCTCGCTTCGGAAACATGTTTTGGGCGCGGATTGGCACATGAGGGAATTTATCATGCTGAAGAATATATTATTAATGAATTACGTGTAGCAGGAATAAAAGTGAAAACTCAGCCGGTAAATTATAAATTAAATATTCAGCAAAAGACACCATTGTGCATTATAAACGGTGATACACTTCGACCGGGTTATGATTTTATCCCACATCCTTTTTGCCTTCCGGTAGATAAAGAATTTTCATGTGAAGAGATTGAATTGCTTGATCGAGATGCATTGGAAAAGATCAAAGACTCTCTTTCATTTGCTTCCGTTTCACAGGTCCGTCGACATTTGATGAAGAAAAGCAAAAAGAAGAACAAGGGATCATTATTACTTTTTTCCGAAGAACACCCGATTCTTAGTCGCCAGAGTAAACAATATAATCGCCCTGCTTTTCAGATTTGTGATTCACTTATTTCAGATACGGTCCGCAGCGTTTATGTAAAAAACGATGTTATATATAAAAAAGTTAGGACAAATAATGTGATCGCAATCATTGAAGGAAATACGATGCCTGATTCCGTAATATGTATTTCAGCTCATTACGATCATATGGGTGGATTGGGAGATGTATATTATCCCGGTGCGAATGATAACGCCAGTGGAGTTGCCGTACTTTTGGCTCTTGCGCGTTATTATGCCGAAACCCCGCCACCGATGACGCTTGTATTTTGTTTTTTTACAGGTGAGGAACAAGGATTGAAAGGGTCGTGGAAATATGTTAAGCACCCCGTTTACCCATTGGAAAATGTTATGATGGCCTTGAATCTGGATATGGTGGGCTCGGGTTTGAGCGGCTATGGCTTGGTGGGTGGAAATGATTGGCCTGCCGATGTCTCGATCTTTGAAGATATACGGGAAGCACATAACTTAGGTGGACTGAAATTACGTCCGAATAGTCCCAATAGTGATCACTTTCCTTTTACGACCAAAGGTATAAAGGCTATTTTCTTTTATGCTACGGGTGGCAAACAACCCTATCATCATCCGGATGACATTCCGGAAACATTGGATTGGAAAACGATGGAGAATACGGTATTGTTGATAAAAGAATATATCTCAGAAAAGTCAAAAGAATTAGGTACAACTGGTTCTTCGAAGCTCTGGTAGTTCAGCGTGAGGAGGAAATATAAAAGTTAATCTTATCTCTTATCGCTTATATCTTGTTCAGTATCGTGAATAGATCTCTCCGCTACGTCATTTTTTAGATGACTTCGGTCGAGATGACAATCCTTAGCCAAGGCTACGGATTGCGAGCAGGTCTTTTCTCCCACTCTCTTTTCCGTACCATTATATTTTTACTTCAATTCAGGGTTTTTCCAAATAGGAGATCGTAAAGTATTTGTCGGGAATGTTTTGACTGAATTCCACTTGATCCATGAACATGTCTGAACTTCGTCCATTTTGAAAATTATTGATCTTCATATTGGTAATAATGAATTTATGATTTATTGGGTCCATTTCTTTGTAAGCTAGAACATTCAATGTTTTATGAAGCTCATTGTCAAAATCATAGTATTCAGATTTTGTCATCATGTTATCAGCTTTATTTATCCATGTTATTTTTCTTAAAAAGCCGTATTCATCTTCTTTTTTGGTGTTGATCGGACGAATTTCAATTTTCCAGCAAGCTTGGTTATTGATCATATCATCTCCCAGGAGCTGATAATGAAAATCATTCAAATTGGGAGCGCTCATATCTGCATTAGAGAACTCAGATCCCATGAAGGATTTACTTTTTTCACTGGAAACAATGCGACGTGATTGACGATTGGCTGGAATATAGACCCACATATCATCATCTTGGACATTATGGTCTACGATCAACATACCCATTCCTTTGACATCGGCCGGCTCTATAAAACGGATAATACGTTTCTCTATTTCACCGGAATAAGTCTTTGAGGCCATGGCTGTTTTTCGAATACGTTCGCGTTGCTTTGCATCACGAATGATCAAGGTCGAAGTGGTCATCAATCCCGATATTTTTGTTTTGTTTCGAGCAGTTTGCATGATGCTAATAGCACTTTGAGCTGACAAAATGCCTGCAAACAACAAACTAATTATTAAAATATTAATCTTTTTCATAAGGACTCCTTTGGTTCTAGAAATTTTGGTTTAAAAACAAGGCACATGGCGGGCACAAGGACCAGTGCTGCTACCAGACATACGGATATTGAAACGATGACAAGAAATCCAAAATACTGGATGGGTAAGAACGATGAGAATACTAAGGCGGCAAACCCCACTATTACGGACCAAGCGTTGAATATAATGCCCTTCCCTGAACCTTGGAGAGCTCTTTGAACGCCTTCCTTCCTTGATCCACATTCACGATATTCATCACGGTAGCGCCAAAGAAAATGAATGGTGTAATCAATGCCGACACCTATCATGACTGATGAAAGAAGCGCTGTTGCGGCATCCAGTCTTATTTGAAAATATCCCATTAATCCAAATAAAATACTTTCAGCAAGTAGTAAAGGTAGAGAAGCAAAAATACCTGCCCCAACGGATCGAAATACGATCATTAGAATGATCATTACCGCTACGACAGCCAATATTAGGGATTTTATTTGTCCGTTTACAATGGCTAGATTCATTTCAGAGGTTATAAGAGCTTCGCCACCCAACATGCTTATATTGGGGTCGTTCTCTGTGAGAGCTTCAATATCCTCAACCACATTTTTTATTATAAAGCCATCCGCTTTATTAATTCGAATGATCATTTGCGCTTGTTCGTAATTAAAGTCGATCAACTGCTCAAAATCATCCGGATCTCCATTCATATAATAAAGTTCCATATACTGTGCAACCGCTTGAGATGTCTCAGGAATTTGATTGTAACGTGGGTCATCATCATCATAGAGACCCTTGGAAATTTCTTTGATAGCATTAACGACAGATGTAACCTTCCCAACGTCCGGGTTTTCAAGGAGAGCCGATTCATATCCTTCCATGCGTTTAAGTAATACAGGGTCTTTGATATTTCCTTCAAACAAAATCGATAAAGTTTGTGCACCTCCAAAATGTTCATTGATCAATTTACTGCTACGCTTAATAGAATGTTTTTCTTTAAAGAAATTTTCCACATTTCCATCAATTTTCAGGCCGAACATTCCTAAAGACACGGCAATAGAAACTATAAGTGATATGACGACAATTTTTTTAGGTCGGTGAATGATAAATTGACTGAGTTTATTTAGTAATCGATCTAATAATTGGGGTTGATATTTCCCATTTCGAAATTTCTTTTTCCGGGCCTTTTTAGGAAGATAGCTAAGAACAGCGGGAATAAATAATAGACTTAGGGCAACGGCCCACATAATTCCAAGAGATGTCAAGACACCCAATTGGCGTGCGTGAATAATAATATGAACCAACAAGCCGAGTATTCCCACAACAGTGGTAATGCCGGTGACCAAAATGGGGTATTTTAAACTAGTGAAAGTATTTTTTGCCAGTTCAATTTTGCTCCAGTCGGGGTGCTTTTCCAGCAGTTCATTGTATTTTGCTATCATATGGATCCCGTAATCATTCGCAACGGCAATAAGCATGACCGGCATTAAAATAGTTACAATTGCAATTTTCCATCCCAGGATGGGCATAAGTCCAAAGGAAAGGATCATTGCCATCAATACGGCCCCAAAAGGAAGTAAGATACCTCGTAATTGTTTAAAGGCTAAATACAGCATCCCGATCATTAGAAGAAAACCGATAGGCAGAAGAATAGCAACATCTTTGAAAATATCATTAATAATAGTGGCATTGACAATGGGAAGGCCGCCCGTATAAAGTGTCTCATTCCCGGGATTTTCCTCAAGTATCATTTCAATCTTATGAACAATTTCATTTTCTTCATTATTCTTTTTTGGCGTTATTAAAATTGCAGTTTTTGTAAAGTCCTCAGACACCACCGTTCCATAAACCAGTGAGTTCTCCCGCAGATTTTCACGTAAACGCTCTCGATCACTCTGCGATTTAGGGATACGTTTAATAGCAGGATCCACAATCATGGCCCCGGTCTCATTATTGATTTGCTTAAGAGTATAAAGAGAAGTAACTCGTTCAATATCGCCATGACACTGGAATGCTCGTGTAAGCTTTTTTACACGTTCTAGGGTTATAGGATCTAATACATCGTCAGTTTCAAGAACAACAATAATGAGATTATTACTTCCAAAAATAGATTCAATATGTGTTGTTTGAATACGTGATGCCATGGTTGATGGTATCATATCATTGATATCCGGCTCAATTTCCAAATGCATTAATCCAAATGCAAATAACAGGGTCAAGAGCGGGAAAATAATAATAATCGCAAGGCGATATTTAATAATAAATTGTTCAATTCGCATAGTTTATCCCATTAAAATGTAAGTTTAAGTTCACAATAATATCCGTTATATAGTGGACTTAACAGGTTGAAGAGTGTCTCGTCATCTCCATGATAAAAATTCATTCCCAGTGACAAAGCTAAAGCATCTGCTATATCAATTTGTACAAGAGGTGCAAGGAGATATTCATCAGTACTTAAATTGTAGCTAAAAGAAGTTTCGATATTTAAAGTTTCGTGGAACATGCTCAAGGCCGCTCGTGCAAAGATATTATGGAGATATTCTTCAGTTTGGCGAAAGAACAAATGATTGTACAAAGCTAATTGATGATCCATCATTAAGCTTGGATCATTAGGCTCAATAAGTTCACAATAATCCTTAACGAATTTGAAATTATATTCAAATAACATCTGCAGTGCTCGCCATGAGCGATCCAATCCCAAGGTCAATTGGATTTCCGGATTGGGGATATAAGGATCATTATTTTCGTTTTCAGGGATCATATATGTACCTTCACAGCGAATACTCCATGCATTATAATTCATGGCTGCGTCAAACCCAAAAACCTCTTGCCGCCAAGGCTTAGGAAAAAAATCATAACTTACCAGGGTTGGAGAAATAATTTGGATCTCAGCTGCAATGCCCGGTTGAAGAGCATATGAGTTTTGATAGGAAAACGCGGCATCAAATTCGGATGTCCGAATATCGATTTTCATTGCTCCGCCGCTGCTTTCAAATGAACGATCAGGAAGGGTCATATCAATAAATTGAACACCCGCCGGCATTTCAAACATAGAGAGTGGAATTAAATTTGGCGAATATATGGGAATCCAAATTCCTTGTATATTGAACCCGGATCCAATTTGGAGTGAAGAATTTACTAAAAAATTTCCTAAGCGCATATCATCGGGATCAATGGTTATATATCGCGTATCTTTGGGGGTAATATTATCGATCGACCTAAAAACATCCACCCGGCCCCATGGAAGGATTTGCTTTCCAAGCCGTAGGTTTAATCCACCCAGCGATACATCTACGTATGCTTCCCGGAGGTTGATCTCTAGCTCTTGTTTATCCAAATAATTTGAGTTGGAAAAACGTATATCCGCAAATGCATATCCAATATTTTCTTTTTGAGCTTTAAGTTTTAGGCTTGCTTGTGCGGTGAGTCTTTTTGAATAAAGTGAATCTTTTTTGCCGTCAACGTAGATTGTTGACCGTACATCACCTGCAAGTTCGTATGTGCTTGAAGGAAGTTGCAAAGCGCTTTCAAAAAGTCCCTGAGCAAACAGCAAATTAGTCAAGAAGAGTATTAATAATGTACGTCTCATTCATATTACCTTATTTGAGTTGGATGAACTATAAGATAATATTTATAAAAAATCGCCCAATGTTAGCGGATTGAACCCGTAAAAGTATAAAAACGTCAAAATGATACAAAGAAGCGATTAAT
>Ga0307992_1002304_pt1 | contig 10919 bp, 11 predicted proteins | sample EllFjometagen133_FD_203162 | JGI IMG/M metagenome (GOLD analysis project Ga0307992, IMG submission 203162) | Marine microbial communities from Ellis Fjord, Antarctic Ocean - #133 | ecosystem: Environmental > Aquatic > Marine > Unclassified | place: Southern Ocean | collected 2014-10-08
GATGCCCTTGAACAAGAAAGAGGCATAACTATTTATTCAAAAAATACCTCTATCTATTACCGGGATACAAAAATAAACATTGTGGATACGCCAGGCCACGCCGACTTTGGTTCAGAAGTCGAGCGTGTTTTGCGTTCTATAGACTCTGTTCTCTTGGTCGTCGATGCTCAAGAAGGTCCGATGCCTCAAACAAAATTTGTTTTAAAAAAATCATTAGAGCTGGGAATCAAGCCCATTGTCGTCTTGAATAAAATAGACAAGCCAGCCGCCAGACCTGACATTGTCCAAGAAATGGTTTATGAACTTTTCCTTGACTTGGGAGCCAATGACGAACAGCTTGATTTTACCACTATCTATACTATCGCTCGAGATGGTATTGCTAAGACCAACTTAGACGATCCATCTAAAGATTTAACTCCCCTATTGGATGTTATTTTGAAGGAAGTTTCCGTTGCCTCAACCGAAGAAGCACAACACAAGCTTCTACGCATTCAACCGTTCAACCTTGCTTACGATAATTTTCTCGGACGATTAGCTATTGGAAGAATTTACGAAGGATTAGTTCATAACGGCGAACAGGTTGTCATTAAGGATGCCGAAGGCAAAACTAGAGAAGGTAAAATTACGGAGCTTTTTACTTTTGAAGGTCTAAAAAGAAAAAAAATAGAAGAAGCCAAAGCCGGTGATATTATAATGATTGCCGGCCTTCCCAATGTTTTTATTGGAGAAACTATTTGCTTAAATGACCAACAGAAAGCTTTGCCCGCCATTAATATTGACGAACCGACCATCTCGCTTAACTTATTTGTTAATAATTCTCCCTTTGCCGGGAGAGATGGAGAATATGTCACTAATCGGCAACTTAAAGAAAGATTAGAAAAGGAATTGGAGGTTAATGTCGGTTTAAAAATTAACTTTTCGGCCATAGACCACTATAAAATTTACGGCCGGGGCGAGATGCATATTGCTATTTTACTTGAAAATATGCGACGCGAAGGTTATGAAATGCAAATATCACAACCAAGAGTCATTATCAAAGAAGAAAACGGTATCAAGCAGGAACCATTTGAAGAAGTCACTATTCTCGTTCCCAAAGATATGACCGGCACCGTTATTCAAAAACTTTCTAGCCGCCATGGAAATATGTTAGAGATGACCCCCAAGAATGATAACATTAAAATTATTTTTGAGATTCCCACCCGGGGATTGCTCGGCTATCGAAATGAATTTGTCATAGACACTAAGGGCGAAGGGATCATTTATACTCGAGTTATTGGATTTAAGCCTTACGTCGGAAAAATTAAAAAAAATAAAATAGGATCAATGATCTCCATGGCTACAGGTAAAACCCTTGGCTTCTCCCTTTTCAACCTTCAAAATAGAGGAACTTTGTATATCGGAGCAAGTACAAAAGTTTATGAGGGAATGGTTATCGGGACCGCCGCTAAGGGAAAAGACTTAACTGTTAATCCAACCAAAGGGAAACAATTAAGCAATATGCGCGCTTCGGGCTCTGACGAAGCAATCATTCTAACCCCACCTACGAAACTCACTCTTGAGAAGGGGATGAGCGTTATGCACGAAGATGAATATCTAGAAATCACTCCTCACAGTATCCGTTTAAGAAAACAATTCCTCACGCAACACGAAAGGGTCCAGGCTAAGCGCAAGAATAAAGCTCAAGAAAAATAATTTTATTAAAATCTACTCAAACTCGATACAGAACACAGAACAACTCGCCAAAAAGCGAGTTGTTTTAAGATAAGCGAGATGTATTATTTATTTTTTTTCTTTTTAGCCTTTTCCGCTAGCATGAGTCGTTTGATCTCAAGCCTTTTTTTGCTTTTATGAGAATGAGTTTTCTTCTTATCCCCTATCCCTTTTCTTCTTTTAGACATACTAAATATTTAGTTAATTAAATTCTAGGCACGCTAATAAACCTTTTTCGCTCGTCTTTCAAGCGTTGACAACATATCATCATTGATGAATAAAGACTATCTCTTAGTGCTGCGATATCAAAATTGTTCCTTGTCTGATTTCGCGCAAATAATAATCTCGCTACTTATTTAAGAACTCTTATTATCAATCGCTAATTCTATATTTTATATTCTTCGGCAGAACCGCGCGTTTACTTTTAATATCTCTCTTAAGGTAAAAACGAGGTTTACCTATAACGTCAAAGATAGTTTCATAAGGTTCAAATGATACCATCTCTTCTCCAAAACTAAGATTGTCTAAGTCTCTTAAAATTAATAGGAGAATAATCAAAGTTGAGATTATGGTCCCTGATAAAAACACAGAAGAGATTCCCGGCGAGCGAGTTATAAATAAAGAGAAAATAAGGATTCCCGCAAGAAACAAAAGAATCATCCACTCCATCTTATCTAATTTGTCCTTACCGTACATAAATAATTTTTCCCGAGCAGTAGTAATTTCATTCAAAAGGGGTAAAAGGTTGGCATAAGTTTCATCCTCCTTGATTGTTTTCAATTCTTTGACTTCTTTAAGTGATTTGATAATATTATTAAAATAGGGGTCAATTTTACCATAATCACCCCACTCTACATAGAAAAATTGTCTAACGTATTCGTCAATAAGTTCCCGCTGTCCGTCGGCCCACTTCTTATGGCGAGGGAAACTACCTAATATCTGAACAAAGAAAAAATATGTCTGCAATCCACTTACTTCAACCGCAACATTTTCTCTGATTTTCTGAAATCGACTCCATAAATCAGTGATAAAGAATCCGACCAAGATTGCAAAAAGTAATCCTACCATGCCAAGGATCGTCCCAATGTTTTCTATAGGGTTTTCACTAATAGGAATAAAAATAACAAGCAGAAAAGAGACAACCATCGTTATGACTACTAAATACTTTGTTTTGATTTTTCTAAAAAAAGACATTTGAAAAATGTTAATTAATGCTTATTTAATAATATCACGGTTTGTAGAAATAAAAAGTTTAGCATTTTAGTAATTTCCCATTAAGCTTTAACTATTTCATAATGCTTAAATCTCTTTCTTGAAAGCCAAATAATGGTTTTGGAGCTTGCTTTGAAATAGCCACTTGCTTTAATTATCATTATTTGCTATAATCTACTCGTTAGATAAACAATCTAATGCTGTTTAGTTAATATGGAAAATACGTCGAGTTTCTAATTGTTACTACAGGTAAATCATTTAATATTAATTCATGCAAGGAACCATCAAAAAGTTGACTGACAAAAACTTCGGTTTTATTGCTCCTGAAGATGGCAAAGAAGATTTATTCTTCCACGCCAACGAGTTAGAAGGAGCAAATTTCAGCGACTTGAAAGAAGGCGATTCTGTGACCTTTGAAGTACAAGATACTCCCAAAGGACCAGCGGCAGTACAAGTGAAAAAAGCTTAATACTTCCCTTCGATCAAACAAAACCAAAAGACCACTTTTAAAGTAAAAGTGGTCTTTTGTTATTCTCTATTGATTTTCCTAATTTCCGTTCCTCCTATTTTTCCGGTGATTGCCTCCCGAACCTCTCAAAGGCTTTGAGAATTTCTAAAGGAACAGCAAAAACAATTGTGTTGGATTTATCAGAGCTCATATCGTTTATTGATTGGAGGGTTCTTAAATGAAGAGCTCCTTTAGCTTCTGATAGAGTGTGGGCCGCTTTGGCCAGGTTAGTCGCCGCAATCATTTCCCCTTCAGCTTTAATAATAATAGCCCTTTTTTCTCTTTCCGCCTCCGCTTGCTTTCCAATCACTCTTTTCATTTCCTCTGGCAAAGTAATATCTTTTAATTCCACATTATTGACCTTAATTCCCCAAGGATCTGTTGCTTTGTCAATAATATCCCTGATGCTTTCTGAAACCTTATCTCGTTGGCTAAGAAGTTCGTCCAAATCTACTTGACCGACGGCATTACGCATCGTCGTCTGCGCTAATTGAGAAATAGCATAATAAAAATTTTCTACTTCCAGAATTGCCTTATCAGCCGCCTGAACTTTATAATAGATGACTGCATTAACGCTGACCGAAATATTATCTTTAGTAATTGCTTCCTGATTAGGGACATCTACCGCTTTGACCCTTAAGTCTATCTTTCGATAAGATTGAATAATGGGTAAAACTAGTTTCCAACCGGGTTCCATTAAACCAGTGTACTTACCTAAAGTAAATTTAACCCCTTTTTGATATTGATTAATCTGCTTAATAGAAATTAAAACAATAAAGACAATGATTACTAAGATTGTCCAAGTTATATTTAGCATGTTAATTAATAATTAATGATTATTTTTTAATTTTCCCTCCTCTTAGATTATATCAAAATTAGTTTATTAAAGAAAGAAAAAATAGGAGAGCGAGAGATTGAGAATCCTCTCGCCCTGATCGATTTTACTCATTTTCCTTTAGTTTTTACTTGATCGCCTCCTTGAGGGCTTCTTCGAGGGTTCCCTTGAAAGTTCCCCTAAGGGTTCCCTTAACGATTTTATGGGAATTCGCATCCCACGTAATCTCCTGCCCGGTCTCCTTGTGCCTGAGAACTTGCCGATCATCTTTGATCAGGAACGTCGTTACCCATCCTAGTGTTCTCAGATCATCCCTAGAGATTTGTTCATCTTCAAGGATTTGTTCTCCTTCGGAGCTTTCCATCAGAATCACCTCCTTGTTTTTAGAAACCGTATTATAGAACCTTTAATTAAAAAAGCAAAGATTAAAACTTTGTTAAATTTTAGTTTCTCGCTGCTCCTTGAAATATATAATATTTAATGATTTTTAATTAAAAGGATAACACTACTAATTAACCCGACCAAAAAAGCAATCGGGCAAATAAAAATCGCCACTAAGAAGAAAGCTATTTGTAAACTCTCTATCAGGTAATTTAAGAAAAATATTTGTCTGCTTATTGTGCCCAGAGCATAAAAAGCATTGTGGAGAATTACAAAAATAAAAAAGCCGACGGCCGAAGCCCCCGTTAATATCAAAAATCTTTTAAGCTTGCTTTCTATCTTTTCTCTTAGACTAAGAATCAATAAAACTAAGCCAAGTAAACAAAAGACGGCCATTGGGATAAGGAATAACTTAGATCCGCTGAAAAAGTTATTCAATGCTGGAATAAAAAATTGACAGAAGATAATTAAGAAAACACCAATCAATCCCCAAAATACTGCCGTTGTTGATTTTCTTAAACCTTTCATAGTTGTTGTTCTCTTATCTAATCCTCCACCTTTATTGTATCAGAAACCCATCACTATATCTTGTCTGTTTTTAAAAAAGTTATCTGGGGACGTTAAGCGTACAACGCCCCCAGCGGAGTGTAAGTTCCCTAGAGAACCTACTCGCCCCGTGGTTCAGGCCGTCTGCCTACACGAAGACGAATCTCCCAGAAAGAACTCTACGCTTTTTCATGATAGACCTCCTTTAGACTATCATGATCCTTTTATCCTTGTCCTGAGAAAAAATCAGGACGCCTTTTCCTTCTTTGCCAACAAGACGATTCTTACCAGCAAGTTTATTTTATATTACATAAACACTTTTGGCAAGCTAATTCATCCAATTATTTCCGATATTTCCCTTTTTATTCTTCCCGTATAGCCTCTCAATAAGTAATTACGGCCCCTATAGAAAAAATCTATTGTCCAATTTATCTCGGATCCCTGTGTAGATTTGACAGCGTTTTGAGCAAGCTATATAATAATGTATAGATTTAAGTTAAATTTGTATAGATTTATATGGAGATAGAATCAAAATTACTCACCATCGGCCAAGCAGCTGAAATAATAGGCGTCTCTATCCAGACACTGCGCCGTTGGGATAACTCTGGCAAGTTGCATTCTGTTCGTAAGAAAAAAACAGGAAACAGATACTATCAGAGAGATGGTATTGATGAATTTATAAGAAGCAACTCGAAGGATTTATTTAGTTTGGCTAAAGTCTGGGTTACCAGTAAATCAGAAGTAGAATTATCTTCAACTCTTTATTGTAAAGATAGTTCCGTTTTTCAAGCACGCTTATCAAGGTTAGAAAAAGATCTGGGAGAAATACAAAGATTAAAAGAAACATATCCCCTAATCTCTGCGATTGCTGGCGAAATTGGCAATAACTCTTTTGATCATAATTTGGGCAATTGGCCTGATATGCCAGGCACATTCTTCGCTTATAATTTAAGCAAGGGGGAAATTATTTTAACAGATCGAGGCCAGGGAGTCTTAACAACTCTAAAAAAGGCAAGACCAAAATTATCAACGCACCAAGATGCATTAAGAGTCGCTTTCACCGAAATTATTTCTGGTCGTGCTCCAGAATATAGAGGAAATGGATTGAAATTTGTGAGAAACGTGATTGCGACTAATAAGATTAGCCTATTTTTCCAAACGGGAAACGCGCAACTTAAAATTGCAGAAAATAGTTCTGATTTAAAAATTGGAAAATCAAATATTTATCTACGAGGTTGTTTAGTTTTAATTAAGTTTTAATAAGAAAAAATGATTATATATCTTAAAAAATTTGGGACAACTCTTAATAGCCGCCAATTTGGCAGAGAGTCTTTTGCCGCCTTTAATCCATCTCTCCAAGATATTAAAAAAGATGAAGATATTATAGTTGATTTTGAGGGAGTAATAACCTTCACGCCCTCCTGGGGCGATGAATTTCTAAATCCTTTATTCAGCAGATTTGGCAAACGATTGGTGTTAAAAAATACTAAAAATCCTTCAGTTCAGGCGTCGCTAAAAATGTTAGAAAAAATTTACAAGGGAAATTTTAAAATACAAAATTAGATTTCCTTCAGAAAGCATCGAGTTCACTTCGCCAAATTGTGCCTTGCCTAGTCTCAAAAATAATTTCTGATATTTCCCTTTTTATTCTTCCCGTATAGCTTTAATAGGCTCCAATTTAGCCGCCTTGCGCGCCGGATACAAACCAAACAAGAACCCGAGCCCGACAGAAACCAACAAGGCAAAGATTGCTCCCTGGAGAGGAAAAGTTATTTCCCACTCCACGCCTAATTTCTGGATTACAAAACCCAGCCCCAGAGTGAAAACAAAAGCTAAAATTATCCCGATTATCCCTCCAATACCAGTCAAAAGCGCCGATTCTACAAGAAACTGATGAAGAATATCTTTGTCTGTCGCTCCAACCGCTTTTCTTAATCCGACTTCTTTCATCCTTTCTGACAAAGAAGCCAGCATAATATCCATAATATCTATTCCCCCCACTAAGAGTGAGATACCAGCCAAAAGAATCAAAAGGATGTTTAAAGCCGTTGTTACGTCTCCCGCAATTTCGACGACTTGATCCATACTCATTACCTGAAAATCATCTTTCTCCGGGTCAGAAATACCATGTCTTCGCCTCAACAAAGATTCTATCCGGGAAACAGCAACCGACATATCCGTGTCCGGCTTTATCCTCACCAAGCCTTCCATAACATGGTCAACCCCCAAAATAATCCTTAAGCCAGTCTGCAAAGGAATAAAAGCAAGATCGTCATAATTAAATCCTGCCATTTGCCCCCTCTTCTGAAGAACACCGATGACTTTAAAAGATTCGCCCTTAATTTTAATAGATTTTCCAATCGCTAATTGTTCCCCAAACAAGTGCTCCTTAACATCCTTACCCAAAACGACTACTTTTTGAAAAGAATTTTCCTCTTGTTCGGTATAAAAACGGCCCGTAGCTATTTTTTCCTGCTGGTCAATATCAATATATCGATGAGACGTCATAAATAAAAAAGTATTGTTTTCCTTGTCTCGATAATTGACCCACTCTTTTCCTATATTATAAGAAGCCTGATCAATGACAAAATCGAACTTTGTCATTGCTTCGAAGTCCTCTTCCTTCAAACTGGTTATCGTAATTCCTTGAACCATTGAAGTTACTGTTCCCATACTGCTTTTACCGGGAATTTTCACGGACACGTCTATAATATTAGTTCCGAAAGCAGTAATCTGGCCCATCACATACCCCTTGACTCCCTGGCCTAAAGACAGAATCAACGAAACAGAAAATACACCAATAACAATTCCCAATATCGACAAAACAGTTCGGCCCTTATGCCGTTGAAAATTACGCAAAGCAATTTTTGCAGATTCCTTGATAAACATTTATTCGTAACGAAGAGCCTTAATAGGATTTAGCTTAGCTGCTTTTTGAGCTGGATAAAGGCCGAAAAGTATTCCGATGATTAAAGCCACTCCAACCGCTAAAATCATTTGACTAAATGTAATAGAGAAATACCAGGCGAAACCTGTCAGGAGCCTAATCAGATAAGCAATAGCTATCCCGGCCCCCACACCAAAAGCAAGCCCCAACAACCCTCCGATTAAAGTCAAAAGACTACTTTCGACTAAAAATTGAAGAAAGATGTCTTGGTCTTTTGCCCCCAAAGCCTTCCTTAACCCGACTTCCCTAATTCTTTGTGACAAGGTAGCCAACATAATATTCATAATGCCTATCCCGCCCACTAACAAAGAAATAGCAACCACTAGAAGTAGAAAAGCCTGGATCGCTCCGGTAACTTCTTTGAGAATATCCAGCATTTGAGTCATGGTTTGGACGGTAAAATCATCCTTATCGGCGCTTTTAATGCCGTGTCGGTGTCGTAAGAGATTCTCAATTTCTACTCTCGCAAGATTCATTTTTGAGCTATCCGTTGCCTTGGCCCGGATAGAATTAACATAATCAATTCCCAGGAGGTCCTTCTGTATCGTCGTCACCGGCATAAAAACCTGGCTATCAACTTTTCCAAAAAGCGTATTCCCTTTCTCGGCTAGTACTCCAATCACTTGGAAAGTTCTTCCTCGAATTCTAATATTTTTTGAAAGCGGGTCTAGATTTCCAAATAATTCTTGGGCCAACGTATGACCCAAGACAGCTACCCGAGCAAAACTAGATTGTTGTCTCTGATTAAAAAAATATCCCCTTTCAACTAAAGCTTCTTCGACTATAGGATAATCCGGAGAAACTCCTGTTAAATCTGAGATGCGAACCTCTTTCTGATAAGCCACCGTATCTCTTCCAGTTGCATAAGGGCTAGCCGCAATAATATATGGAAGGTTTGCGATTGCTTCAGCGTCTTCTTGTTTCAAAGAAGTAATAGTCACTCCCATCACTGAAATTGGCATCCCTTGCATTTCTGATTTCCCGGGCAACACCCCAATAATATTCGTTCCCATTTTGGTAACCTGGGAAACAATAAGTTGCTGAGCTCCCGAACCTATCGCCATAACTAAAATCACCGAAGATATTCCGATGATAATACCTAACATAGTTAGAAAAGATCGTATTTTGTTTGCCGCTAAATCCTTAAAGGCACTTCTAATAATTACAATAATCTTGATCATGGTTATTGAAAAACAATTTCCGATCTTATCTTAACCATCAGGAAGCCGAAGGCGCTTCCTCTTTAATAACCCCCTTCGTCAGATTCAGAACTCGCGAGGCATAAGAAGCTATTTCTTTAGAATGGGTTACTAAAAGGATAGTATTTCCTTCTTCGCTTAGTTTTTGGAAAATATCCATAATCGGTTTTGTGTTTTTATAGCCCAAATTGCCAGTCGGCTCATCAGCGAGAATCAAGGATGGATTATTAATTAAAGCCCTCGCCACCGCCACTCGTTGAGATTCTCCCCCCGAGAGTTCATTGGGACGATTATCTAATCGATGAGACAAGCCTAATTTATCTAAAAGTTCTTTAGCTTTTTGCTCAGCCTCCTTCCTCTTAATCTGAGCATTATAAAGAGTCGGCAGGATAACATTTTCCAAAACTGAAGTCCGAGGCAAAAGATTGTAGCGCTGAAAGACAAACCCTATCTTTTGATTTCTAAGATGAGCCATTTCATCTTTGCGAAGATCATTAACCTGCTTTCCATCAATGAGATAGCTTCCACTAGTAGGAGTATCAAGAAGCCCGATAATATTTAACAAAGTTGACTTACCTGAGCCTGAAATTCCTACAATAGCGACAAATTCTCCTTGATTGATTGTAAAACTAACCCCCTCTAAGACAGGGGTTACAACTGAGCCAGAGCGATATTCTTTTTTTAGGTTCCTCGCTTCTATCATAGAACTATTTTTCTTCGTAAAGGACTACTTTTTCTCCCGACTCCAGTCCTTTGGTAATTTCTATACTCGTATCAGTCTCCAACCCGGTTTCCACTCTTCTTTGCTCCTTAATGGCATCATCTTCAACAATTTGAACATACTTGCCTTGCTCATCTTCCTTGACGGCTACATAGGGAACCGTCACCGCATTTTTTTCCTGTCCCACAATAATATCCAAATTGGCTGTAAAGCCAGGTTTCAGCTTAATGGGATACTGGTTCAGTAAAACTTCTATCCGATAATAAATAACTCCTTCCTTAACAATTTCCGCTGGAGAAATTTTACTGACCTGGCCTTGGTAAATTTCATCCGGAAAGGCATCAAATTCTACTTCGGCTAAACCCTCCTTCTTGATTTTGCCAATATTGACTTCAGAAACATCTGCTTCAATTTTATATTTATCCTCGGGAATCATGGAAATGACCACTGTTCCCGGCTTAGCCGTTTCTCCTTGTTCAATATTTACCTTCGTAATAGTCCCGGCCATTGGTGCGATTATCCTCGTATCTTCCAATGTTTTCTGGGCTTGCGCCAAACCTACCTGGGCCGTTACTAGTTTTGATTTTTCTAGCTGCGCTTCTTGTTTTAATTGCTCTATCTGTGATTGAGCCTGGCTTATCTGTTGCTCTCTTTGGGTTTTAGCATAATTGAGGTTACTATTGGCGCTGTTTAATTGCGCCCGGGTGCTATCAAGCACCGCCTGGGCAGTGTTGATATTTTTCTGTCCCGAAATTTCTTGGCTTTCTATCGCCTGTTTCACTGAAATTAAACTGAGAATCGCTGTATTGACATCACTTTTTTCAGTATCCAGGATAGTTTTGTCCGCGCTAGCAATAATA
>Ga0307992_1002305_pt1 | contig 10918 bp, 12 predicted proteins | sample EllFjometagen133_FD_203162 | JGI IMG/M metagenome (GOLD analysis project Ga0307992, IMG submission 203162) | Marine microbial communities from Ellis Fjord, Antarctic Ocean - #133 | ecosystem: Environmental > Aquatic > Marine > Unclassified | place: Southern Ocean | collected 2014-10-08
AGTTAGTATAATACATGTATTCCGGGGTGGCGCAATGGTAGCGCGGGTGCCTGTTAAGCACTAGGTTGCCGGTTCGAATCCGGCCCCCGGAGCAGCCATTATTTGAACTTAAATTTAAGACCCCAAGTAGGACGGTTAGAACTTTTATCGCCAAGAAGGCGGTTTTTTATGTTAAAATTCAGAATTGGGGGTTTTAAAGATAAAAAATTTCTACTAAGTGAAATCTCACCGGTTTCGCTTTCTCTAATTTAACTTGAAATTTTTAGGAAATAGAGGTATTTTGGAAGTAGATATATGAAATATAAAATTACAAGAAAAGATTTTAATACCGCATTTGATTTTGCTTTAAGATATCATCTTGAACCAAAGAAGTCGCAATCTTCCAGAACTTCCGGAGCGTCCAGAGGATTGGGAGGAGTTTTGGATAGCTTTATTCTCGGAAAACTTGTAGAGCTTGGAGTCGCTAATGTGCTGAAATCATTTAATTCAAACAAGGACTATATCTTAGATTTTGAAATTAAGCAAAATAAAGAGGTTTTGAACGAGCCTGATGTTATCAGCATTATTGAAAACAGAAAAGAAAGAAAACCGAGGTGCTTTTTGGAGATAAAAAACATTTCTAAAGATGATCGATGGATAGGATTAACTCTTGAACAATTTGATACAATTAGAAAATCATCAGACCAGGAAAATATTTTTATTATAGGAGCCTATATACAGAACAATAATCAGGGAAATTTTAAACAAAAAGATCTTCTCGGAATTTATCTAAAAGATAAATTTAAATCTAAAATATTCAAAGATTTTACAAATATAGATAATATTGAAATAGTAATCGAGTATGCTATATCCGGCAAAGAACTAAATGATCACGGCCTCGTATTTAAAAAAGGATTTTTTATGTATGAGACTGAAATATTTGAAATTGCAGGAAAGCAGGCAGATAGTAATATTTCTAAAGGAAAATTTAAAAAAATAGGCTCTTTCTCTAATGGCATTCTTAAAAGATATGTTATGGATAGCAAATTTCCTGATCCTGAATTTATCGGAGATATTAGATTCAATGGTAAAATTGAATTATATGAAAAGCTGAATCAAAAGAGCTCGAGGCGTTTCATTCATTGTCTTACTGACGTTAAGGTTTTAAATGATGTACTGGGAACATTTAATTTAGCAAAAGGCAAGACATATCTTTTTAATCTTCATACGGTTGGACGAAATCCGGCCTTGAATAGAAATAATATTTGGATAGCGAAAAGAAGCATCCCATTTTTGCAGGCTAAAAAATTAATAACAGAGACGGGAAAAAATCTTGCTCGTATCGCTAAAGAAATATAAGGCTTATTCCATTGCTTTCATCATCTGCTTTGCCACAGCTTCAATAACTGGAACGCTTACAGAATTTCCAAATTGTTTGTATAGGGCAGAATCTGAAATTTGGGGCAGTTTATAGTTTTCCGGGAAGCCTTGGACTCGAGCGCATTCTAAGGGGGTTAACTTCCTAATACCTTTCTTGTCTTTGATAATAGGCACATTATGCCCTCCCATGCCCATATTTGCCGTGAGTGTCGGGCAGACTCCGCTCTTATTTTCACGAACATATTGCCTGCGCCATTGATATACTTTTCCTTCTTCTTTCACAAAATTTTTCAACTTTTTGTATAAAGGTTTTCCATTATAGTAATACTTTTCCGGGACGTTTTTCTCTAACAAATCGGTAATTCTTTTTGTCAGCCTTACCGGATCGGGAAAAGAAAATTTATCGGCATAGCCTTTATTTTTAAAACCCACAATATAGATTCGTTCTCGATTCTGCGGAATATCCCCATAATTCATGCTGTTTAAGACCCTAGGTTTTATATAATAGCCAAGATTCTTTAAAGTTTCTTCGATTATTTTAAAAGTTTTTCCTCCGTCATGGCTTTTTAGATTTTTTACATTTTCAAGAAGAAAACCTTTTGGTTTGCGAGCGTCAATAATCCGCGCAATATCAAAAAATAAATTTCCGCGTCCCTTTTTATCGTCAAATCCCTGCCTATATCCGGCAATAGAAAATGCTTGGCAGGGGAAACCGCCAAGCAAGAAGTCAAACCTTGGCAGATCGTCTATGCCGATCTTTTTTATGTCTTCAACTATGAGTTTTGATTTTGAAAAGTTCAAATCGTAAGTAGATTTGCATTGTTCGTCAAAATCATTCGCAAAAACAGTATTAAATCCGGCTTTTTCAAAGCCAATGCGTATCCCGCCAATGCCTGCGAAAAGATCAATAGTTCTAAATCCATGCCTGGCCTTTTTTGCAACCTTCTTTTTCGGTTTGTTAGAAATATTGCTTATTACCTGGATAACTACGCCCCTTACTTCGACCTCCTTTCTAAAAAGCGGTAGCATGCTGGTATTTCTTGGCTCAAGCCGGAATCTATTTTTTTCTCTATAAAGTTTTTTGAGCGTTGCTTCGTTGTCGTCGATAATTGCTACAACCGTCTGTCCATTCTCCGCAACGGATTGTTTCTTAATTATCACAATATCGCCGTCAAAAATGCCCTCGCCAATCATGCTGTCTCCGACAACGCGAAGAGCGTAATAATCTTTTGAATTTTTAATTGCTGGATTCAGCACAGGAACAGTTTCCTGAAAATCTTCGATAGCTTCTATGGGCTGTCCAGCAGCTATTCTGCCCACAATGGGAATATCAATAATTATCCTTATTTCTTTTTTTAGAACAATTCCTCGAGCAGAATTTTCATTTTTTGAGAGATAGCCCTTTTTCTTCAGCGTATTCACATGTTCGTGCACTGTCGACACGGCCTTAAGCCTCAATTTTTTCCTCATTTCTTCAATAGTAGGGGAAATCCCGTTTTCCTCCCTGTAGGCATTAATGAAATCAAAAACTTGCTTTTGCTTTTTTGTTAGTTCTTGCATGTTGCCATAAAGATTATTTACGCTATAATTTAATTATACCCGAATAAAAACCGAAACTCAAAGCGGTAGTTATCCACAGGGTATAAAAATATGGATGTTTTTACAAGAAAAAAAAGGAGCGAAATAATGTCAAAGATCCGTTCCGAAAATACAAAAGCTGAGCGATTGGTTTTTCGCGAGCTTCGCAAGAGAAGAATTTACTTTCAAAAGCACTATAAGAAAGTGAAAGGGAAACCGGATGTAGCCTTGCCAAGAAAAAAGAAGGCTGTGTTTATTGATGGGGATTTTTGGCATGGCTACAAATTTTTAGAGCGAAAGCAAAGGCTTCCCAGAAAATATTGGCTGGCGAAGATTAAAGGAAACATCAAAAGAGATAGGGTTTCTAGGGCTAAGCTAAAGAAAGACGGCTGGAAAGTTTTGAAAGTCTGGGAGCACGATGTAATTAAAAAGCCCACTGAAACGCTTGAAAAAATCATCAAATTTTTATCAGAAAATAGATAGAAAGTACACAAACATAAGTTTTCCACAAGATATATAAAAACTATGGCAAAACATCATATCGTTCAAAATAGATACCTGACCCAATGGCGAAAAGTTGATACAGAGAATCAGCTTAATATCTATTTGGTCCCAGATAATAAATACATAGAACGAGGTCCAGGCTGGAAGGGGTTCTGGAGAGATGATTTCAATGTCTTGGACGAAGATCAAGAAAAATTCTATCTACCCGAGAATGTAACTGCTCTCATTGATTCACCGGGTATTGAAGTCATAAGGAACATAGATTGTGAAAACCGAAATCAGCTAACTGGCAGGAAGCGAAGTATTCTCGCTTTCTATATTGCGCTTCAATATATTAGAACCTCGAGATACAGAGAAGAAACAAACAAATTTGCGCAAGCTACAATTAAGTATTTCATGAGACAAGATATTTCTTCGCCTGACAAAGTTGGTATTTCTAAGGAAGAAATTCTTAAACATCGTCCTGCAAACAAACGCGAAAAGGAAGCGTTGAAAAAGATCGGCACAATGTCAGATGAGGAAATTAAAAAACAAACTTTTGAGTTCTTACACAGCGATGACTTCGGCATAAGCATTACAAATGCCGGACACTCAAAAGGGATTTTGAAAATTGATGGACTTGCGAGAGATTTATTTGAAGTCCAGTGGCTTTTTCTAATTACTCCAAAAGATTCATTTTTTGCAACATCAGACAACCCTTGTTTCACTGTTTCTTCCACGAAAATAAGGCAGGGTTTATTATCTCCAAACGTCATCGTGTTTTTTCCATTGAGACCTGATTTGTGTATTGCCATAAAGCCGGGCGTTAAATCACAGACAGAAAATTTTCTTAAACTAAATAAAAAAAAGGTGCGAGAGATAAATCAGCTGATACTTTCAAATAGCTATCAATGCATGATTGCAAAAGACAAGAAACAACTAGAATTCCTGACCAAGAATTTCGATTACAAAACGCATCGCAAATCTCGAAACGTGATTATTCGTGAGATTGGTGATTATGTAATGTTCAATGTAGAATAAATACCATATGGTTAGTATCGCCAAAAAATTCGCCGGTCCAAGCGAGGGCGGGCAAAAATTCCTTCCCCCCAACCCCCTTCCTTTTTGCCCGCCCGAGCTTAAAAGTTTTTCAGAATTCAGCGTCCGGATTTTCGCGAAAAAAAGTTCGGATTTCGTTCAGAGTTCGGAGCAGGCTAGTGCTCAGTCCAAGCGACCGAGCCGTATAAAAATCGTCATTTCGGCGGTTTTTTGGTAGAATAAGTCTATGAAAAAAGATAGATTAGACGTGAGGGAATACATTGAGTCAAGCGCGATTTCAATAAGAGAAGAAATGAAAGAAGATCTTGAAAATGAGAACATTGAGGGTTTTTTTGATAAATTTCAAGGCGACAAAAGAACATTATCTTTCATTAGTTATTACAATAAAACTGTCTTGAATAAAGAAAGAATCCAGTTTAGTAAATTTACATATCAATGGGCATTACATCTTAGTAAAGATTTTTACGCTTATTTTGATAAGAACTATGATAAATTAGTAAAGGAAATAAAGAAAGATAAAAATATTGAAGCTTTCTTTAAAAAGCATTGTGTTCATAAAAGAAAAGAAGGTTCTTTTTGCAGTAAATTATTTCATACAATTTTACCCTCCGAATTTCCCCCAGTAGATAATCCGATCAAGGGAAGATTTAATTTACAGAACGAGGAGTTTATTACAAGCGTTTTAATTATTAAAAGAGGTTACGAGTTGTTTATAAAAGAAAATCCTAGATTGATAAACTTGATTAGGGCAACATTGTTAAAGGATAAATTCTCTTATTTGAGAGTTAATGAATTATCAGACATAAGAATTTTAGATATGTACTATTGGTTTAAAGAAAATAGAGAGAAGAAGTAAGAATCGCCGAGCTAGCCGAGATTTTTATAATGCAAATTGGGCTAAAAAAACAAAAACAAAAGAGTATTTTTCTGAACTTTATATTAGGGATGACCCTAATTTTTTATCCAATTTAATAAAGGTTGAAAATGAGTATAGTAAACTGAGGTTTTATCTGTGGAATAAAAGCATTAAAAAATGCACCAAAGAAAAACTATCTATAGCAAAAAATATTATTTCAATTATTTTTTCAAAATAAAATTATGTCTTATTTAGTACTTGCATACCCAAAAATATCAAAAGATGATTTTGAATTTATTCAAAAATATCGAGAAATTAATGATCCAAAATATTTTAAATTAGTATATCCTCATTTCACTATAGTTTTTTCAACAACAAATATTTCAGAAGATGAATTTATTGAAGAGGTTGTAAAGCAAGTAAATGGCACCAAGAAATTTAATTTCGTGATTAAATGTGCAACTATTAATCAAGACGACTCACAGAAGTTTTACCACGAATTTCTTGTCCCAGATAAAGGATATAGCGATATTGTGAAATTGCACGACAGGCTTTATTCTGGTAAATTTTTCGATAATTTAAGATTTGATATTGATTTTATACCCCATATTGGAATTGGAAATTCTGAGGATGTGCTTGTTTGTAAAAAGAATGTGGATGGTTTGAATTCCAAAAATTTGTTGATAGAAGGAACGATTCAGTGGTTAGATATTGTTAAATACGAGAATGATACAATTACAACTATAAAGAAAATTGAATTAATTTAAAAAAGAATTTACCGCCAAAGAAAAGCTTGAAATTCCCAACTAAGATAGGATAATAAAGATATAAGTAAAAATAATATTAGAAAAGTGGACTCACCCCGCTATTATGAGGCTTTTAGTGGAGTTAATTTTTAATTTATGAGTAAAAAACAATACATAGGGATAATTATATTAGCAGTTATAATTTTAGGGTTTCTCTTTTACTGGTATGAATATAGACCGACTAAAATAAAAGAAAGATGTTCGGCTGAAGCCCATTTTGACATAAGCGCAGTATTAGAACCAGATTACAATAAACGGCAAGAATTTATAAACAACTATTATAACGATTGCTTAATGAGGTTTGGATTAAAATAGTATTTTGGAAAAATAAATCTATGAAAGAAAAAAATAACCAAAAAGGCTTTATCCAGATTTCATTATTAGTAGCAATTATAATTTCTATTGTAGTTGTATCAACAGCAACAACTGGTGTAGTTTTGCATAAAAAAGGAAAATTAACTCCTCTTGTTGCTAGTGTTTCCCAAGTTTTTAGAGCAACTAAGGATACCGAGCCAGAAGTTAAATCTGAAAAATCTCAATCAACGGAAGAGCAGCCACAGTCAGAAAAAATAAACATAGAAGAAATCTCTCAAACAGAACAGGAATTAGAGCAAGCCAGATTAGAAGCTGAGAAAACTCAGGCAGAGGCAAAGAGAGCTCAGGTAGAAATTGAAAAAGCTCAACTGGAAGCAGAAAGATTAAAAGCGGAACAAGAAGCAGAGAAAGCCAAAACTAAGGCTGAGGCTGAGGCCGAACGATTAAAGGCTGAACAAGAAGCTCAAAGAATAGCAGAAGAACAACAGAGACAGGAAGAATTACAAAGACAAGAGGAAGCTCAAAGAATAGCGGAAGAGAAACAAAAACAAAAAGAACAGGAGATTTCTCAAAGAATTGAATCTGGTGTAAATTATTACTCTAATCAAATTAGTATGTTAGAACAGGATATTGATCAAATAGCCAGTGCTTATAGTGCAAGGATAGACAAAGAACTGAGTAGTTATTTAAATTTAACAAGCAGTATTACCGCTATGCCTATGTTTAAACCAGCAATAGTAGAACGGCATAAAAAAATGAGAGAGAATATTTCTAATTCTGAACAGTTTAAACCGTGGTTGCATTGCTCGCAATTTCAGTGGAGTTGGGACGAGCAAAATATTACTTACGAAGAATATCTTCATCTTTTAGAAAATGTAGAAAGATCATTTAAGAAAAATGTTGATTCTATTATAAATTCTCTACCAGATTTAGATCCTTATTTAACCGAGGCGAAACAGTTGAAACAACAAATAAATAAATTCTCTTATACTTTGCCTGTTTCTAGCACAGAATACAACAACAATATCAATAATCTAATATCAGATTTAATCTCACTAGAGTTGAAAATAACCAACACAATATATTATAATTTTTCTATAAAAGATGACGTTTGGACTTTTTCCTATCCTTCACCGTATTCAATATTGTCTAAAGAAGTGGGTTCGTTACTAACAGAAGAAAAAGGATGGTTTGCAAAAATAAAAAAAGAATGGGGATGGATGGATGATGCCTGTTGGAATCTGCCTACTAATTGAATTTAATGACAACGGCCTGATTTTTAGTATTTTCAATCCCTCTTAAAGAATAGACCAGTTGCTTAACAAGAAAAACCCGATTTTTTTGATATTTTTGCTAAATTTTATTCGTAAAATTTTCAGAATTTTGCTTAAAAACAGCAAAAATCTTATTAAGCAACTGGTCTAAGAGCTATAAATGTATTGACCCTACCATCTATTATTATTACAACCAGAATGCCTTAATTTTATTAACCATAGGAGCTATTTTTATAATTATTGGGCTTTTAAAAATGAGAAAAAAAGAAGGTAAAAATTAGCTAAAAATAACCTTGAACTTCCTATAACTATAATTACAGGAAGTAGAAAATAAAGGTTAAAAATCATTAAAAATTAACACTAAAAAACTATGGCAGATTTATTTTTAATTTTATTTTTCATTTCATTTATTTGTCTAATTGTAGGGCTGATAAACCCATCTATTTTTACCCGTCTTATTAAAAAAGAGATAACGAGAAAAAAGATAGGGTTAGGTTTTGGAGTGGCAATACTTGTTTTTTTTGTTTTAGTTGGGATAACCTACGAACCTAAAGAAAAAGTAGCACAACCAACACAACTACAATCAGAAAAAGAAGTAGCAATAGGAGAGATGACAGAAAAGGCAACAGAAGACGAAACAGAAAAAGAACCTGATAAACAGGAAAAAACAGGAGAGACAATAGAAAAAGAAGTATCAGAACCAGAGCCAGAACCAGAGCCAGTGTCAGAACCAGAGCCAGAAACGAAGACTGATAGGGATAAAATGATAGAGATTTTTAAAGCAGAAGCTTTAGCAGAATGGGGCGATGATTATGAAATGGTAAAGTATGAAATTGATAATCAAACAGAAGCGTATGATTGGGTTGTTAAGCAGACCAAATACCCAGATATTATGACAAAGGCAAAGCAAGAATGGGGCGATGATTATGTAATGGTAAAATATGAATATGAAAATCAAGTGAACGCTTATGAGTGGATTAGCCAACAAATAGCATACCCAGAGATTATGGCGAGAGCAAAACAGAAATGGGGCAACGATTATGTAATGGTAAAATATGAATATGAGAAACAGGTTGAAGCTTATGAATCTTTATAAGGATTCACTTTAATCTATGAAAGAAAAAATTAAACAAAAAGGCTTTATCCAGATTCCATTACTAATTGCGATCATAACAGTAGTAGCTGGTGGGGTAGGAGCTACAATAGTTTTATATAGGCAAGGGAAATTAGCTCCTTTTGCTTCTAACATTGCTCAGGTTTTTCAGAAAAGAGAAAACGTTACAGTTCCGGCAGAACAAGGAACCAAACTAGAAGAACTGCAAATGAAAGAGCCGCTTACACCGAAAGAAGAAATAATCCAACCAGAGAGTAGCCAAGTTGAAGAGCTGAATGATAAAAAACAAAAACAAAAACAAGAAGAACCACAACTTCAACCAAAAGATACTATTTATGTTATGCCGCCAGCTTCCTCTTTACCTCAGATTGAGATAGAAGAAAGATATCAAGATCCAAAAGAAAAACTTATAAAAGAACTGGAGATTTACATTTCATCGGAGGAGCAAAAAAAAGAACAAACAGCAATCAGACTTTTAGCAGAGGGTCAATTTGGAGAATATAGTGGATGGGTTGCTACCTCTTATCTTCCTCCATCTACGGTAGAAGAAATTATTAAAAAAGAAGCTTATCTTGTTGGAAAAGAGGGTTACCTGGGTAAAATAACAAAAAATAGATTTGATAGTGAAAGTATTTTTTATAAATTAGGCAAATACGGGAATCTTATTTTTGGAAATGGAATTTGGCCAACACTTTCTTCTAATAATCCGTTTAGTGTAGTTGGCGAAAAACCAAAAATTTATCTGTCAGATGGAACTTTTTTCGCCTGTCTTTCTATAAATTTAGTATCAGTCGATTGTAATAATAGAATCTTAAATCCAAAACGACTTATTCTTTATATGTATGATAATTATAGTATTGATAAAAAATATCTCGATTATATTTACGAATAAAGAGAAATAGTGAGTAGCAGGGTAGGGTAAAATCTGATAATTTAACTTTGAGGACTTAAATCTGGTATGTAAATATACTCATTTTGCCGTTGGATAATGGTTCTAACGTTGTTCACGATGCGGAGCTTCTAAAAAAGTGTGATAAAATATAGACAATGGATATTGATACTACTCAATTAATCGTAGCTGTTATACGTGGTGTGCTTGTTACGGGCATACTTTATTTTTTTGGTGGGCGCATTAATAAATATATTAACTCCATTCCTCCGAAATATAAATTCCTATATAGCACGCAGCAAAAAGACAGAAAATTAAGAGAGTTTATAGTTAAGTATTATTGGTTTATTGGTCTTTTGGTTTTTCTTATTAATATTTTGATTTTGTATTTTCTAAAATAAACTAAGTAATAAATACTGACACTTTCTCTAGCTTCTTCTGCATATCAACCCAATCCAGAGTTCTGAGCGTATCCAATAGGGGGAGCCAAAAAAAATCGCCTTTTTGGCGGTTTTTTGGTAGAATAGGGGAAGAATGAGATTAGAATTTATTCCAAGAACTATACTGGGTAGATGGTCAGTCGGATTAATTATTGCTATGCCAGTGTTTTTTTACATCGGTTTTTCATTTGTAAGCTTTTATGAATCTATTTCAGCCGGAAAAACATTACTACAAGATATTATTGTAAGGCCTGGAGTAGCACTACCAATGTTGGCTGGAATGGTTTTGGGAATTTCGGCCTTTATCACAGGACTTGTATCCACCATTAGAAATAAGGAACGTGCTTTATTGGTTTACGTGGCAACCATAATAGGGGGATTACTAATTTTATTTCTTTTCGGGGAAATATTTTTTCCCCATTAAACAGGTTCTAACTTTGTCCGTTCCCTGGAGTAAAGAAAAACCCATTCGGGTTTTTTCTTTTTGTGAGATGGCCAGACCTGAAGGAAATTTGGGTTTAAAACAGTTGATAGATTTAATTTACGGGTTATTATTAGAGAAAAGGGGAGATTTCTTAAAGAAAAAGCTCCTGACCCCTTTTTCTAATGTATTGTGGCTATTGACATTAGAATACTATCGTATATAATTGTATATAGTTAGTAATATACGATAAAATAAGTAAAACAATGGAGAAAAATCGCTTTCAAAAACGAATAAGGCTGACATCGGAAATATTAAGCAAGG
>Ga0307992_1002306_pt1 | contig 10915 bp, 4 predicted proteins | sample EllFjometagen133_FD_203162 | JGI IMG/M metagenome (GOLD analysis project Ga0307992, IMG submission 203162) | Marine microbial communities from Ellis Fjord, Antarctic Ocean - #133 | ecosystem: Environmental > Aquatic > Marine > Unclassified | place: Southern Ocean | collected 2014-10-08
CAAATACAACCCTTATAAATTGTACTGGTTCAAGTTTTGATGTGTCAACAGATGGAGACTATGTTTTGAATTTGTATGCCAATAATACATTAGGAACTTTTGATTTTGAAGCTTCTTCTTTTTCAGTAGATACTTCTGGAGGAACAGTTATTATTAATTCTGGTGGAGGGGGTGGAAGCGGTTCTACAATTATAACTGGGTTAATAGAATTAGAAATTGGAACTCTTTCTGATTTAATAGTTTATCCAGGAGATAGTAAAAAATTATCTTTAAATGTTAAAAATGTTGGAACAAGTATTTTAAATGATTGTAGTATTTCAGAAAAAGGGGATTCTGATTTTTGGGTTTTATCTAGTGAAACAAAAAATCTTGCTTCAGGAGAAATTTATGATTTTGTTTTTAATTTAGCTATTTCAGATATTGTTGAGATTGGAAAATATGATTTAAAGGTTTTTTTACAATGCCAAGAGATAAACAAATCAGTTGATTTAATTGTGGAAATAATGGAAAGAAATTTAGGATTTGAAATACTTGGTGTTGAAAGATTAACAGATGAACAAGTTAAAGTTACTTATTTGTTGGAAGAGCTTTCAAATATAAATCAAGAAGTTGAAATGCAATTTTTATTATTTGATGTAGAAAATAAAAAAGTGGCAGAAATAAAAGAAGTTAAAAATGTTTTAGCAAATTCAAAAGAAGAGTTTGAAATTATAATTCCTATTGATTCTTCCTTGCTTGGAGAGATGAATTTATTAGTTAATTTAAATTCAGAGACATATTCTACTTTTATTCAAAAAGACATTATTTTAGGAGCACCAATTAGTGGTCTTGCTGTTTTTGGAGATTCAGGAACTGTAGATCAGGCAATAAGTATTTTTTTAATTCTTGTATTTTTAGTTGCTACTTTTTTTATAATTAGAAGAATTTTAAAACATAGGAAGAAGATTGTGAAGAAAAGGAAAAGGACTTAAAAAAAGAAATTTGATTTTAAACTTTCTTAGATTTTTTTAATTTTTTATTTAGTTTTCGACTCTTTTTTTTAGGAACACTACTGTTTGTTAAGGTTTTTATTTTACTTTCAATATGTGATTTATCTCTTGTTAATTTTCTCATAATCTTTTTTTCCTTTCTTTTGATTTCTAAGATTTCTTTTTTTTCTTTTATTTTTCTTCTTTTTTCACTAAAAGTAATTATCTTTTTTATTAATAAAAAAACAATTATTATGATAAGAATTATTATGATTATCCCCAATATTTGAGTAAGAAGCTGATTTTCAAATGGAATAAACCACTCTTTTTTTATTGACACCATCATCTTTAGAGAAGAATTTTGACATTAAAAATTTATCTTTTTTTCTTTTTAGTAATTCTTTTTATCATATAAACTAAAAGAAGAACGATTATTAATAAAATTAAATTAATTTTAGCATACTTTAAAAAAAGAGATTCTTCACCAACTTTAAATCTATCACTTGCACTAGCTACTTTTTCATTATAATTTACTCTTGTGTAAAATATATAATTTCCATATTTAGTGTCTTCAGGAATCTCAAAAGATTTTATAAAACTAATTTGTGTTTCTACAGCAAGACTATCTTGTTCAAATAAAATTACTTTTCCAGTTCCTTCTTCTTTTATTATATAATCCATATTTACATCTACTCTTTCTAAGTCTCCTAGATTATACAATTCAATTTCTGCTACAACATTTTCTCCAGGCAATACTCTTTTAAATTGTCTTGGAATTTCTAGTTTTATATCAAAAAGAGGTTCTGAAGATTCTATTTCTATTGCAATAGGTATACTCTTTTCAGTAGATCCGCTTTGAACTATTAAGTTTCCAATATATAATTCAGGAATGATTTCTTCACGCGCTATAAAATCTAATTTTATTGTCTTTTTCTCGCCAGGTGCAAGATTGAATTCTTTTTCACTTATTTTTACAAATTCTTCAATTCCAGGCGTTGAAATTGTAAAAGAAAAAATAGAATGGTCTGTGTTTTTAATAGTTATTTCTTCATAAGAAGTTTCACCTTGTTTTAATGAAATTTTTATACTTTTTTTATCAATAGTGAATTTTCTTATTGTTACTCCTCCCCCTCCTCCCTCTCCTGTTACTGTTTCTGTAGCAGGAGTTTCTTCTGCAGAGAAAATACTGAATTGAGTTACATTAAATTTTAAGATATTACCTTCAAAAGATTCAAAAATACAAATTGCTGCAGAACATATTTCTCCATTCATTAAAATTCTTGGGTTATTAAATGGTAAATTATATAACCATATTGTAGCAGGCTTATTAAAATTAGGAAGTGCAGTTGCATTAACTTCTATTCTATTTAATGAAATATTTGTGTTTGTATTTAAATCACACTCTTCATCACTGATATTTGCATCGTTTGTTATATTAATTACTTCATTAAATTGCATTTTCCCATAATTTGTGTTTTCAAGAATAATGTTTGAAAGACTTTGTAAGTCTTCATAACTAGATTTGTTAAAGTCAGTTGAAATTCCTTTATTACTTCCTACATATTCCTCATAATAGACTTTAAATTTATTTGAATTAACAGTAAATGTTATGTTTGCAGATGTTTCGTTTCCATCGCTATTGTTTCCATATAAATAAAGTGTATGCTGTCCTTGTGTTGTATTGAATGTTGTGTTTCCTGTTATTGTGGTGTTTGCTTGATTGTCGAGATTATACCAAGTTGTTTGAATCTCTTCTGAGGTAAAATTTAATTGCAGATTTTTTGAGGTTATATAAGTATTGTTCTTTGGTATTACTATTGTTAAACTTGGTTCGCCTATAGTAATAGTTATTGAAACAGCAACATTTGCATTTGTTAATTCTCCTGTTATAGTTCCCCCAGTTAAAGGAGAACCAGTACCTGCATTTATAAAAGAAGAAAATACAATTACACTAAAGATTAATAAAAAAATTATCCACTCTTTTTTCATAGATAAAATAAAGAAAGTATGTATTTAAATTTTGTTGGAATTATTTCTTTTTTTGTTTTTTCCTTTTCTTAACTATTGCAATTGCAATCATTCCAATTAATAATGCTCCAAGAACAATTCAAGGTAATACAGATTTCCTTTTTGTTGGATCAAAAAGTTCACTTTCTTCTTCACCAACAACTTCAACAGGGAAATTTATTGTAAGAGCTCCTGTCATCTCAACCATTCCCCCTTCTCCTGAAGAAATTTGTTTAAAAGTAGAATATATTTTATATCTTGTACCAACTTCTACATCTTTTGGAACTTTAACTTCTATACTAACTATTTCATTAATTTCTCCTGAAGGAACAGAATATGTATCTTTTACATCATCTAATCTTGCTATATCACTTGTGAGATCTGCTTGCACAACCATATCTTTTTCTCCTGTGTTTTGTAATGTCAATTCAACAATTTTAGATTCTCCAGGGGCAAGTTTTAAAGGATACCATTCTGGACTATCCCAATAAGGAATTGCCACTCCAAATGCCATGGTTAGTGAAGACATAAGAATTATTAATGTAAATGCTGCTAAAATAATTCCTGTTTTTTTATTTTGTTTCATTTTATTATTTGTTGTTTTTTATTTTAATATTTATGGGTTTAACTTACAATTGTAACTGTCCATGCTCCAAAGGCTGTACTTGAATAAGATTGCGAACTAATATCTTGTGGAACACCTGTTAGACAAAAAGATAATGTTTCTTGTCCTGAAGTTAAATTATTATAATTCCAAGTATTATTACCTTTGAAAAGAGATGCAGAAGTTATGTTTGTAGCACTATTATTTACTAAAGTTGTTCCAGTACAACCAGCTCCAGTATTTTCAACTGAGAAGTTAACTGTATAAATATATTCAGTTTTTGTATCTTCACCTTCTAAATCTAAACCTGTTACATGTATGTCTACTTTATCATTTCCTGTGTTATTTACTTGTATTGGATTATCATCTGAACCAGTATTTGTATCAGATAATCCTACTGTACCCCACCCCAATGCTGTTGGTGACATTTTCATTCCAGGTAATAAATTATAAGTAAAACTTTCTGAAGAATTTTCAGCATATGCATTGTTAATATCTCTGACTGTAACATTAATATCCCATGCCCCATTTTCATCAAAATACCACATATCTACTGTACATGAAATGTTTATAGTATTTCCAGCTATAGCATAGCTAGAACAGTCAGTAGTGTTTGAACGTGTTGATTCTCCTGCTCTTGTAAATTCTACAGTTGCAGTACCAGGAGCTACATTTCCTCCTCCATCTGTATCTGTTGTTGTGAAATTAAATGTTATTGAAGTAGAAGTATCATCTACAGGATTTGTTGCAGAAATTATTTGAACATAAGTAATAGTAGGGGCTGAATTTCCAATGGTAACATTCATGGCTGTTGTACCTTCTGTTGCTTTTCCAGTTATTTTTGCATAAAAATCATCAAGAAATCCTGCTGATATTAAGGGAATAATTATTAATAATAACATTATTGAAAAAATAAAAATGTATTTACCTTTTTTCACCATTGTATAATTATGTTTTCTTGGTTTTTAAATATTATTATTCTTAATTATCTTTTTTTATTGTTTTTGAATATGTTTTCCAGACATTTTTTTGATTTCTTTCAAGCAATTCTCCAATTTCACTATATTTCATTTTTTTGGATTTTAGATAAACTATTATATGTTCTAAAATTGTTAATTCTCTGTTTTCAAAGATAGATAATGGTAAGAATGTCTTTGTTTCTTTAATTTCTAATGGCTTTTTCATTTTTTCATTAGCTTTATTATAAGCTGTCCAAATTGTTCTTTCATCTCTATTTAATTCTTCTGCAATTTCTTTATAACTCATGTTTAAGTTTTCTTTCATGTATTTTGTTATTGCTTCTAATGCACCAAGCTTCTTAGTGAAGATTGTTACAGCTATATTTAATTCTGCTTTTGTTTTTGTTAACTCTTTAAATTCTTTTTCATCTAATTTCTTTACAGCTTTTGAATAGGTCTTCCAAATATTTTTTTGATCTCTTTTAAGCAGTTTAGCAATTTCACTATATCTCATTCCTTTTTCTTTAAGATAAATTATAGTTGCTTCAAGTATTGTTAACTTTCTGTTTTCAAAAATAGAGATAGGTATATTTATTTTTGTTTTCTTTATCTTAATTGGTTCTTCTTGCTTTTCCACTGCTTTATTATAAGCTGTCCAGATTGTTCTTTCATCTCTGTTTAATTCTTCTGCAATTTCTTTATAACTCATTTTTAGATTCTCTTTTAGGTATTTGCTTATTGTTTCTAATGCCCCTAATTTCTTAGTGAAGATTGTTACTGGTATGTTTAAGTTTTCTTTGATTACCTTGCCTTTCTTCTTTTTTCTTCTTCTTGGGATTAATGCAACTAATAATATTCTAATTTCCCATGCTCCAAAAGCAGAAGAAGAATAGGATTGAGAAGGATTATCTTGTGGAACACCTTTTAAACAAAAATATAATTGTTCTTGTCCTGAAGTTGCATTGTTATAATTTAAAGAATTATTACCTCTGTAAAGAATTGCAGAAGTTATATTTAATGAAGTTTCATTTGACATTGCTGTCCCAGAACAACCTTCAGAAGTATCACTAACTGTGAAATTAGCCGCATAAATGTAGTATGAAGGTTGATCTTCACCTTGCAAATCATAACCTGTTATATTTATGTTTAAAGGTTCGCTATTTCCTGTATTATTTATTTGAACAGGATTATCACTTGAACCAGTATTTGTATCAGGAAGATTTATTGAACCCCAACCCATTGATGTTGGTGACATTTTCATTCCTGGCAAAACATTGTAAATAAAAGATGTTGTACTATTTTCAGCATATTCACCCTCATTATCTTTTATTGTAACATTAATATCCCATGCGCCATTTTGATCAAAATACCACATATCTACTGTACATGAAATGTTTATGTCATTTCCAGCTACAGCATAGCTAATACAATCAGTAGTGTTTGAACGGAATGGTTCTCCTGCCCGAGAAAAATTTACAGTTGCACTACCAGGATCTACATCTGCCCCTCCATTTGTATCTGTTACTGTAAAATTAAAAACCACAGAAGTTGTAGTATCATCTGTTGGATTTGTTGCAGAAATTGGTTGAACCCATTCAATTGTTGGAGCTTGGTTTGCAGGTGCTCCCCCTGAAGTATTAATATTAATTGTAGCATTATTTGTATTGTTAAGCGAGACCTTTGAAACATTAGAGAAGAAATTCACATCTAATTTCCATTGTGTATTTAAATCTCCTGTTGCATTAACACTTATATTCAACTGACAAGTATCTCCATCTCTAAGAGAACCACAATCTTGAGGCGAAGAAGAAATTGAATAAAAAGGATTTCCAACAGAATAATTAATTGGATACATATCTTCTAAAGTTCCATTATATCCTTGTAGAGGATCTGAATCAGAACCACTTATATCTAAGAAATCTAATCTTATTCTTCCGTCTCCACCAATACCTCCTGGTTCATCAGCATCAACACCTCCAGCACCTCCAGATGCATTTACTAAAGCAAGAGTCAGATTCTTAGCTCTTAACCATATAGTTCCTCCAGCACCACCACCACCAATACCAGATGTCCCTGAAGTCTGACTACTAAATCCATCTTGTCCTATTGCTGTTACAGTTCCACTAATATTACTTGATATTACATAAACAATTCCTCCACCAGCTCCACCATCTGCTTGAACAACATTATTATCATCATCACTACCTGCTCCTCCTCCTCCACCAAAATATATATTTCTTAAATCTATAAATCCTACACTATTTCCACCTTCTGAGATGCCGTCACTGTCTCCTTCTAATTGAGCAACATCTTCTCCAGCTGTTCCATGTCCTCCTCCTGCAGATGGGTCTCCTCCATTATCATCACTACACCATGAACCTGCTCCTCCCATTCCGTTTTGGTCTTGCATACAATATCCATCAGTCACTTCCCAATCTAATGATGTTGAATCCCAGTCTGCTATAGATGGATTGTAACCAAGTCCTGTTGTTCCTTCTCCTGTTCCACCTTCTGAATCATCATCATCACCACTCTGTCCTCCACGAAAACCTTTTCCAGTTACATTTATTACTCCTTCTATAGTTGTATTTTCAGTTGCTCTAAAAATAACAATTCCTCCTTGATAACCATCCCAGGCAGGAGCTGTAATTGAAGCACCTACTTGGACAGTAACATTTGTGTATTGTGGCACTTTTACTATCTGAGCCACAGATGAATCAAAACCACTAACAGTATCTGTACAATTTAATGACACTGTGTTTGGATTATTATAACAGTAATTGTGTTCTAAAGGTATTTCAAGAGTTATGTTATTTCCATTAATAGAAGAGATGGTTCTAAATTCGTAATCTCCTGCATTACAGTTTCCACTTCCATTTTGCATTTGAATTATCATAATTTCTTCTTCAGGAGAAAATTCAGAAGTATCATTAACTGTTATTTCATTGTTTCCAGCAGTTATACTTACATTAATAAAAGTGTAGTTGTTTATTATTTCATTAAGAGATATAATATCTAACACCCCATCAGAACCATCTCCATATATAGAAGTGCTATTATCTCTGACAAATCCATAAACATCTCCGCAGGTTGTTCCAACAGCTCCAATACATTCAACACTTGCATTTGCCCAAAAACTTTGATACTGAGTTATATTTGTTATTTCAGATGTATCTGGAGTTAGTAAAGAAATATTTAACCAACCATATGTTTGTGCTATTTCACAATTTATAGTTACTGTATCTCCTGCAGAATTCTGAGTTGAATTAACTTTAAAATCAGCAGAAAAACTTCCAACAACAGCATCATCGCAATTAAAGTTAATGTTTCCTGTTTGGCTGTCAGACATATCTGTGTCATCGCTCCAATCATCTGTTATTGTTGCACAATTTCCAGTACAATAAACAGAGGTTTCATTGCTGGTTCCTGTGGAAGTTATTTGGAGTATTCCTGTTGCATTTCCTAAATTCAAACTTGAAGAGATATTCAATGAAGTTTGATTCCATTCAATTAAAGGAGTTAAGACATCACAATCAACAGTTATGTTTTGTCCAGTAGAATTATATGTTGAATTCACATTATAAATTGTTGAATAACTTCCAAAAGATTGAGCATCAGGAGGAGAGCAGGTAAAAGTAATTTGTTGTGTTGTTTGGTCTGTCATTGTTCCGATACTTCCTGTATCTGATGAAGTAAAAGATAAACCTGTTCCAGATAATTCTGTAACAGTTACTTGTTCATTATATCCTGTAGATTCCACTTTAACATCTGAGTTAATGCTATTTCCAGAATAAACATTTCCTAAGTCTAAATTTGTTTGATTCCAATTAACATAAGAGCTTTCAACAGTACAACTTACTGTGATATTATTTCCTTCAGAATCTTCTGTTGAATTAACATTGTAAATTGTTTGATAAAATCCTTCTGATTGTCCATAAGAAGGCGAGCAATTAAATAAAATTTCTTGATTAGAACCTCCTCCTAAACTTCCTATATCTGTTGGATTTGCTAACATGAAACTAGTTCCATTTCCTTCTAACTCATTAACCATTACATTTGTGTTACTTCCAGCAGCATCAAAACTTGCATTTGAGTTTGTTGCCATACCATCATAAATAGAACCTAAATTCAAACTTGATTGATTCCATATAACTGTAACTTCTGAAGTAATTTGACATGAAACAGTAATCTGGTCTGCTTCAGTATCATTTAAAGAAGTAAGATTAAATATTGCAGAAAAACTTCCTGTTGTTTCGTTAGAACAATTAAATTCAGTTAAAATGCCTTGCCCGCTTATCATATCAATTCCATTTGTCCAATTGTTTGTTATTTCAGTGCAATTTCCAGAATCACAAGAAACATTTACTTCAATTTGTTCGTTTACTGCACTAACATTTATTAATCCAGTTAAATTTCCATCAATTTGTAATCCTATTCCTAAATTTAATGTAGATTGATTCCATTTAATACCTCCTTTATAATTTCCATCTTCCATTGCAAACCAGTAAATTTTTTCACTTGTGTGGCTATTACAAACAGTTCCTGCATCTTCTTCACAATAACGAAATTCCATTCCACTTGTTATTACATCTTTTGCCCAGGAGTATTCTGGATCCTCCCCACCATCATCATCGTTTTGAGTAACCATTACTCTAGGAGCTGTATAGGATGGAGAAAAACTTGCAGCTGTCCAAGCACTACTACTTATGTCTGCAGAACCATACTGAAAATTTACATCATTTGAAAAATTTGCTTCAGAAGTATCTATTGCAACATACCCAAAACTTTCTGCAGGGTTATTGGTATCACAAGTATTTGCTGTTCCAGTATGAACACAACCAACATAAGTAAATCCACTAGCAGATTTACCAATATCGTCTACCCATGCATGTGCACCTATTTCTCCATTTTGAGAATATGTTTGTGCTTGAGTCCAGACTTCAGGAGTGCCTGAAAGTGTAGCTGAAAAAGTTTCTGCTGTGTCTGCACCAGTTGTAGCTACATTAGTTGTTGTATTTACCTCTATCCAGTTATAGTTTGCTGCAACATCAACATCAAAAACAAAATAATGAAAAGTTTCTTCACTTGCACCAGTTGTACATGTTGTAGAACCTCCGTCTATGCACATTGAAAAATTAAAACCTGTTGTTGAAACATCCTTTACCAAGGGGATTGGATACATTCCTCCATTACCAGCACTATTTCCTGTACATGTACCAGGACAATTTGTATAAGTTACTGGCGTTGCTAAGATAACTGGAACAGAACTATAATAACCTGAAAAAGATATCCATGTCCAGACAAGTGAATCAGTAACATTGGTTTCTCCTGTTTCTCCAAAATTTTCAATTTGTGGAGGGTCAATTATATGATTCAACTCAACACTTCCATCTAAAATTCTTAAATCAAAAGTATCTTGTGTTCCATTTAAATTTGTTAAATAAATTTTATTATAATTATTATCAGTTAAACTTTCAAATTCAGCAATTAATTCTGTTCCACCAACTTCATAAACTTCAATTCTTGGATTACCTGAAATTGTTCTTGGGTATATGGTTATGTCTTTTGAAGAATCTAATTTTTGTTCAAAAGTTACTCTTACATAATCGCTAGAAGGAATTGTTTCACTCCACACATCATCGAGTTCTTTTACTTCTTCGTAAATATCAGAAATAAATTCTTTGTTTTCATCTAAGTGCTCTGCTTTTGTTATTTCAATTATAATCTCAAAAGTTTGATTACTTAAATGAGGAACAGTCCATTCAATATAATCATAAACCCCATTACTATCTAAATCTAAAACTTGAATTGGTTTGAGAAATGTATTATTTTCTATCCAGTGAATTTTTATTTGTGAAGGATTTCTTATATTAAGTTTTTCATTTAAATCTGTAAATGCAAGAACATTTTCATAATGAACATCTTCTGGACCGATTATTTTAACTCTTTTTCCATTTTCTAAATTCTCTTCAATTACATAAGGTGCAGGAGTTTCATATTCAATTTCATATTCCACAATCTCATCAATTTCTATTTCAAGTTCTATTTCTTCAATTTCTTCTCCAACTTGTTCTGTTGCTATTGCCTTTCCTGTTATTGCTCCTTGAAGTTTTTGAAAGAGATTCTTGAAAAAGTTAATTATACGAAGAATTATTGATTCTCTTTCTGTTGCACCAATTACTCCTCCTGTTATTGTAAAATTTGCTTTTTGTTTTTCTTCAGAAGCAAGAGGTTTCTCACTGCCAAGCTTATTGCTTGGGCGATCAAGGACGTTACCTTGATCTTGGGAAGGACTCGAATCTTCTTTTGGAGAAACCTCACTTATATTTTCTTCTTCTGAATCTGAAATTTTATTTACTGTTATATTCTCAGCTTGT
>Ga0307992_1002307_pt1 | contig 10915 bp, 14 predicted proteins | sample EllFjometagen133_FD_203162 | JGI IMG/M metagenome (GOLD analysis project Ga0307992, IMG submission 203162) | Marine microbial communities from Ellis Fjord, Antarctic Ocean - #133 | ecosystem: Environmental > Aquatic > Marine > Unclassified | place: Southern Ocean | collected 2014-10-08
TACGAAGATTAGTTAGTGCTGTTACAGCCATTCCTGAACCTGGAAGTATCAATTGTAATATAGCAAATATTGCTGCTTTAGCTGCTAATTGAGCAAGTAATTGTTTTAAAGCATTCATTAAAGATTCTACCATTCCTTGAAAACCACCACCCATATTTTCAAAAAAAGCTTGAAAGGATCTATCTAATCTATCAACAATTGTTCTTTGTTGTATTAATTGTTCATTATATGCTTTTATAGCTTGTCCTTCTGCTTCCCAATCACCTTTGTATAAAGAACCTGAAGTATCTGCTCCCATACTTGCCCACAATTGTGTTTTTAATCCTCCTTCTTGTTTAGCAAAACTTTCTTCTAATTTTATACTTTTTAATGCTTCTTTAAATCCTTTAATAGTTTCTGGAAACTTAGAAAAAGTTGCATTGAGAGTATTGTATAATTCAATCAATTTTTTTATTTCTTCTGCTTCGGGAAATAATCCCCTTGAAATATACGCCTTTAATGTAGCATCAAACAATTTTAATTTTGCATCATTTTCACTGTACTTTATCCCTAATTCATCATATACTTTTTTTAAATTTTCTATAAGTTTGATTTGGTCAAACATATCCTCTGCAATTTTGTCAAGCTCTACCATATCTATTTCACCAAATAAACCCATGACAGTTGTAGTTGCTTTTCCACTATCATTCCCTAAATCTCCAAAACTTTTAATCATGGCATCTAATTGATCTATTATTCCTCCTTTTACAGCTTTCGTTTTTGCAAATTTCAAAAAAGCGGCTTGAAATTCATCAAAACCATATTTCACATTTCCTGTTGCTTGTGATATTTTCTTTATATACTTACTATATATATTCCATATAGTTTGATTATATTCTAATACTCCTCTTTCAATTTTTCCACCGCTTTCTTTTATCACTTTATCAGCTGCTTCATACATAGACGTTATAAATTCCCCAACTCTATCCCCTCCGTAAGCTGTAGAAAATGCACTGGTAAATGTTTCTAACTGTTTTGTAAATGACTTAGCAACATCAGTAGCGGCTTTTTCTAATCTTGTTTGGTAAACTTTAACTGATATATTAGCAATTAAAGCATTTGTAGCATCTTTCTGCGCCTTCTCAATATCTTCTAATGTAGATTTTTCTGTTAATAAATTACTTAGGTAATCCCTATATCTTGTATTTATTAATCTAATGGTATTTGCTCTATCTTTAGTTCCCTCAGTAGTAGATTTTAATTTATTAAAAACACTGTTTAAACTAAATATTTCCGCACCAATTTGTTTATTTACCTGTGCTTGGATCTTCTGAACTTCATCTTGTTGATCCTTATAAATTTTCATTGCTTTAATAACTGCCCAAATACCAACAGGCAATAATAACCACCATGCGTTTAATGATAATATAGACACTCCTAACCTCAATATTGCTTTTGTTAATGTTAATATAACGGGGTGTAAATATAAAAATAAAGATGTAAGCAAAGCAACGGGTCCTGCTGCTGCTGCTAACATTCCTATCACCATAATAACTTTTTTAGTAGTTTCATTAAGATGATTAAACCACTCAAATAATTTAGATATTACTTTTATTAATACTTCTAAAACAGGAATAAGAATTTTAGAAAAAGTTTGCCCTAATTGAATCATAGAAGCATTTAATTTAGCAGTAGCTCTATCCATTTTTACTTTTACGGTTTCAGACACTGCAGCAAGTGCTCTTGCTAAAGACCCTTGAGCATTGGCAATCCTATCTGTAATTTCTATGTTTAATTCTAAGTTATCTCCTAAAAGGTCTAATACAGCCATTAATCCTCTTATATTAGGGAATACATCTGCCATCATTCCTGTACCCCATTTTTTATTTAACTCTCGTATTTTTATTAATGTAGCCATTAATCCTTTTTCTGACAATGTTTTTCTTAATGCTTCACTAGAAGTTTTCATTCTATTAAGAGCATCTTCAGATTGTTTAGATGGGTGCATTAAAGTTTTTAATACGTTTCTAAGGTATGTTGTTGCTTTAGCTGTACTAGAACCTGTTAAGGTCATAGCTGCCATTGCTGCTGCTACCTGTTCAAATGATACCTTTAATTCCGCAGCAAAAGGGAGAACCTGACCAAGTTGACTAGCAAACTCAGCAGGTTCTGCTTTTCCTTCTCTAACAGCTGCAATCAATGTATCCACTGCTTTTGCTGCTGTAATATTACTATTACCATAAGCTCGCATAACAGAAGTTAATAATCCCGCTATCGTCTTAGTTTCTCCCAATCCTGCCACAGCAGCTTGTGCAGAAATTTTTACAATGTCTAAAGCTTCAGCTGTTTTAAAACCTGCCGAAGTAACAAAATATAAAGCATTTGCCAACTCTTGAGGAGCTTTTCCTATTATAGGAGCCATTTTTAAAAGTGATTTCCCCCAAGTATCCACAGAAGCTTGAGCTACCCCCACCAAACCTACTATTTTCTGCATAGCAAATTCGTAATCTTTGAAAACAGTAACAGCTTTTTTAGAAAACATCATTAAGGGTGCGGTAAGCATTAAAGATGCCATATACCCAAAAGTTCTAAATTTCTGAGCCATTCTCGCAACAGAAGCGTTTGTAGTAGTTTCAAACTTAGTCATAGCTGCCTGAGCGGCCATTAACCCCCTTGTGTCTACACCTAATATAACTGTTAATTGTCCTATTGTCATTTCGTTCCTTTTTTAGGTAACTTCCTTTTACTCTTTGGTACTCTTGTACTCCCTTTCTCTGATCGTACTCTCCTATTTTGTCCTTGTGCAAAGTTCATCATAAACTCTTTAATCTGATCAACTGATTGCTTTTCTATCTCCTCTTTATCTTTTCCCCACTCCAACATAAAGTCTTGTGGTTGTGTTAATTTTGCTCCTTTCTTTCCATTTACTTGAATAGCAATGTTTGTAACTAATGAACTTAAATATGCTAATCTAAAATCTTTTCTCCAAGTACCTATTGGATCTAATCTATCGTAAGCTTCCCATTCACTTAATTGCTTACTTGTCAAATGATCCAACAAGTAATCTGGATGTATTATTTTGAGCTCTCTACAGAGTCTGAAGTAGAATTGTCGGCTGGGCCGACTACGGAGTTTTTTACTAACTCCTCCTTATCCTCTTCACTTATTGCATTTAACTTCTGAGCTGCATTAACTATCTTTTCTAATTTAGCTGCACTCATATTCTGACTTAATAAAGGATAATCTAATGGTTTTAATAATAGAATACCTTTCTTATCACATACAGTACATACCGCTAACTTAGCTCTAAAATCATCCGTAGCTTGTTCAAAACCTATAACAGCTCCTTTTTTATCATACGTTTTCTTAATAAGAGACTGTTCAAAAGTATCTCTTTCTCTTCCTGTCATTTGACGAACAAAAATACTTTCGTCATCACTTAAATTAACTTCTTTTACTTCTAATTCTTCTTTTTTAAGAAGTGTTTCCCTGTTTAAAAAATTTTTCATCTGATTATGTATTTAATTATTAATAAAATGTCTTGATTAGACAACTGTTAATTTTATGCAGAACCGGAACCGGAATTAACCGTTACCTGTCCACTAACTTTCAACGTGACATCTGCTGTTACTTTATCATCAGCAGGTATCCCTAAACCTAATTCTGTCACAAGTGCTTCAAATTCAAATGATGTTTCATCATCGTTTGGTAAAAGAATCTCATAATTTCCAAGTTCATCACTTTCAAAATCAGTATTCATCGTATCATAAGTATCTCTGATAAAATTCATAGGTAAGGTTACTGAACCTCCATCCCTGAATCCACCAATAAACTTACGATAACCACCAGTAGAATCTAAAGAGGTGACCTCAATCGTCTCCCTTGATTTATTGGGACCTGTGATTGAATTTATTTCGGCTATGGCTACCCAATTGGCGCCATCCCATCTCCGAAAACTTGTGCCTACACCACTAATTGCACTACTCATAATTTACCTCCTTTTCATTCAGCCTTTACGCTGAAGATTAAAATTTATACTAAACTTTTCTCTACCACTTTCATCTTTTCCTAGCGAAGCGGGACCACTAGTACAATAAATGACTGTGTATACAGTTCCGTTAATGGTTTGATGTGATAAACCATGTAAGGCAACTTGTATGCTTTCTGCAAGAGCATATCCTGCAATATATCCTGTATTTCTTACCATTATCTGTATGGAAGGTCTTTCATATCCTTGTGTAGTTAATCCAAGATCAGTTCCATAACCACCATAATCTTTTATCGTTACACAATTATTAGGTTCTGCAGGTTCATTTGCAATAAATAAATTTGTAGCAAACGTAAGTCCTAATGTCCCTAATGATACTATGTAATCTTTTATGTCTTCTGAAGGAGCTGTCATATCTTTTATTATTTTATACGTATATTATCTGCAATAACTTGAACTATTTGTTTACTGTTTCTCTCAATATGAGTTTTTAAATAAAAGGGACCATTTCCATCTCTTCTTTCCCTTTTTTTACTCTTTCCTCTAGCTTTTGCTCCTGTGAAATCAGCATCTTTCATCTCATGAACAGGTGCAGCATAAAAAGCACTAAACCCTGTAATAACAACTGGTTCAGTTCCCCCTGACATTCCTTTTGCTTCATTCTTTAAAGCAGTGTGATCACTCCTCATTTTACTAGCTTTTACCCCTGTTTCAGGATTACTTTTAAAACCCCCTTCATTTAAAGAATCTTGTGCTTCCCCTTTAGCAGTCACAGCAAACCAACTAGCTCGTAAATTCCCTTTATCAACAGGTGTTTTTGGATATGACTCTTCTGTTTTTCTCCTTATAAATATAGCAGCTTGTAACAACCCACCATAAGTTTTTCCCTTAATTAACTTTATTTCAGCATTAAGACGAGTCATCACTTCTGGAAAACCCTTCATTGTTGCTAAATTACCTCCTATTGGTATTGCCATTATAAATATGCTTTACGTAAATATTCAACTGTATTCAATGCTTTTATTTTCTCAAACCCTCTAATAATAAAAGCATCCTTAGTATCTATTGGTTCTTCCGAATCATTTATATCATCCAAATCACCTAAATACAAATATCCATTCCTATCAACATCCTGTTCTACAATCACAAGTGCTTTAGACACATACTCCTGACCATCAGCATCTTCTCGTATTTCTATATGCTCTTTCCAACGACAATCTATTTCTATTGGATCATCAAATGTAAAACTACCTCTACCATCATTTGTTGGACTACCCCAATATACACAAATGGTATCTAATTTCTCTGATATAAAATCTGATATTCCCATAACTTTAAGTTGTTGTAAATCCCGGTACTGCAAAAACAGTAACATTTGAAGCCCCTGTTTTCCCCATCTTTCCTGTAAAATCTAAAACCAACACATTCCTACCGTATGGAGTAGTAGATAACATCTTGGAACCTATTCCAAAATAAACTACTGCTTCACTGTAAGTAACTTCAGCATCATCTAATTTTTCTTGTTTGTACATCCTCTCTATCGTACTAACTAACAAATGTGCTGTTAACCACCTTTCTAATTCCTTTAGCATCACAGTAGTAATAACACTATCATTCTCAAATATTTTAGTAATTAAAGCATTTGCACCAAGAATAAAAGTATCAATAACTACATCTGTTACAGTAGTTTTACTATTCAAAATTTCTTTTACTTCCGAAGCTGTCACTCTTGCCATTTCATATTTCCTTTCGTTTTCGACTTCTCCACAAAAGTGGATCTATATATGTTAATACTTCTACTTTCCAAGGTAACTCTAACCACTCTAATGTATCATATAATTGTTTATAATCTCCTTGTAACATTCTTTCAGGCCATAGAACCTTACAATTCAAACCCTCTGTAATCATCTCTACAAACTTATTCTCATATTCATGTATCCATTGTAACCAACCCTCTTCATCTTTATAAGCATTCATAAAAGCTGTTTTCATACATGATTGAACAATATCACTTGGTTTTCTACGAACAATAATCCATTTAGCATCAGGAAAAGCATGATTCCAAACCTGCCAAAGTAACGCACTTCTTGAATCTTTATACATCCATGCACCACCTTTATACTTTTCAGCAATCATAATCTCTTCTATATCATTCTTCCAATCCGTAGGAATAGACTTTATTGTTATTGGTAAAGGTTTTTGTCCTTCTATATCACAATCAATACTTTTCAAATATGGTTTCACAATAGACTCTCTAATCCTATCATTCTCAAACATCCCTCTTTTATTAGACATATATCCTCCATAAGCACCACATATATTCAATACTCCGGCAACTAATCCTGCACCGGCTCGTGATGTCCCTGTAACTAATATAGGACTTTTATCTATCATGATCTGTATTTTAATTTAACTTCTTCTCTTTCCTTACTTTTATCTTCTCTTTTTATGGTCCTTATTTTCTGTTGTGGATGTCTTCTGTAATGAGCTAATACAGAATCACAATATCCTAATTTCATCCCAGCCTTTAAACAACGCAAATTAAATTCATATTCTTCTGAAACTCCATTAGCTCCTAATGCATCATCAAAACTACCCAACTTCTCAAATACTTCTTTTCGATACATTAATGTTGCTGAATGTAAAATATTCTTATGTAACATATCATCCAAAGTAGGAAAATTTAATCTAGGTTTTCTTACTCGTACATCCTTTTTATAAGTCCAAAATTCAATAGCATTACCATGTATAAAATCTGCATCTTGATTTTCCATTGCTATAACTGAATCCTCTATACAATTTGGAGTTAATAAATCATCCTCATGTAAATATTTTATGTAATCCCCTGTAGCCTGATTTAAAACCTTATTAAAATTCTCCGGCCATGTACCATCTCCTTGACTAACCAATAACTGTACACCTTTTGGTACACTTGCAATAGCTTCCTTTAAAAAGCCTCTATCCTTATTATAAGGTATTATAACAGTAACCGTCTTTAAAGGCTGTAAACGCTTTGGAAATGTCTTACAAACGTAATCTTTAACCCATGCTATATCCTGTGCTTCAAAAATACGTGGTTTTCCATGAAAACAAACTAAATCACTATCCTTTGGAAGTTCTGTTAATAATATATTTCTTCTTGCTTTAAAATCTTTAATAGTGTTTGTTAAAGTTTGCCAAAAAACATCAGGTTGTATAACTTTCCATAAAAAAGCATCCATCCTTCTTCCATGAGGTTCTTTAAAAGATTCCCATACCTTTGTTATTTTATCTGACTTAGCAGGAAACCAAACCAATGGAGTTGCTAATTTACTTTCTTTCCAAAAATCTTCAAGTGTAATAAATTGACTTTCATCCTTAACCAAATTAAATATATTTTCTAAAGACTGTATAATAGCTGTATCCAAATCAACATATAAAAAAGGACGATATTGTTCCATCTCAGGACTATACAATTGAATTCTTGACCATGTACCTGGATATTCACTTGACAATGGTAATATCTTCACGTTTCCTAAGTCATACTGTGTAGTAGCCTTATCCCATAAACAGATTATTTGAGGACGGTTTTCAGATTTCCACTTACCATTAATATGATCTATTATCAAATCCACATCTTTGTAAGAGAAATCTCCTCCACTCCGTAAAACTACTACTATCGTTTTTTTCTTATTCATATTACTAATTTACCTAATTTCTTACGAGTGTATTCTATAGCTTTTAAATTACCTAACCTTATTTTATTAAACCCTGCAAAATCCTTTATTATCGCCACATACCCTAAATAAGATCTACCATCCTCTTTTATTCCTATTGTTTTTATTCCTGTCATTTGTTCCTCTGATGATAACTCTTCATCCAATTCTAAAATTATAGGAATCAATACGTTTTTATTCTTCATTACCCTTTAATTTTATTTTCCCAATATTCAAATGTAAGTTTCTCTAAATTCCACTTTGTTAATAATATCCTTTGAATCTCATTCAATAACAATTCTTTTGTTAAATCCTTCCATTCATTTACAAAACAAATTGGAAGATCTGTATAAAATTGATTATTGATATTCCTTTTCATTATTGGAATAGACTTCATATAAAGTGTTTCCCATACCCTATGAGTATCCATCCCATTACCTTCAGGACAAATCACAAAAAAATGATTATATACATTATTCAAATACTCATCAAAATATTGACCATTCTTTCCCATTTCAGAAGTAATCCATGACTTCCCACTAAATGTTTCATATAATATAGAACGCTTTTCAGGATTAGTAGAAACATTGTGATTCATATAAACCAAATTCCTTTTATTCTTAGGAGTTTGCAACATAACTTCCATCTTCTGCTTTTTCTTCAACTCCTTAAACCACCTGCTATTCTCCAAACCAATAGGAATAGACTCTAACCTATTATCTACACAATTTACATTTTGTGAATACCATTTAATAACATTACTTGGAATTGTAAAAGTACTATCTACATTAACATCTGAATTATGAGTAACTACAACAAACTTTTGATCTTCCTTTTCTATCAACTTAAATAACTGCTGAACATAAAGTGTATGTGTATAAATAATATTTACATCCTTTAAATCATATATATTCAACGTGTTAGGTAATCTGTCATAATCATCACGTACCCTGTGTTTGGGTGCGTATGTGTAATCTGCAATCGTTTTAAACTTTTCTCCTGTTATAAAATTCATAATTAATTATTTTTTAATATTTCCTGATTCTTCTTTGACCATGATACAGCCCAATGATGAATTGCATACGAACATGGTTTTACATATTTATAAGGTTGCCCTTTTTTTCTAAAATTGTTTGGAAAAGGATAAAAGAAATCCATTGGAAAAGCTACGACTCCTTTTGTATTCTTATTAACTGTTTCAAAAAACTTACGAGTAAAATAAAAAGAACCTGTACTATTAAACACTTTTCGCCAATGACTATCATCAGGTATGTTAACCATCCCTTTAATAACATTCTTTAATATAGGATGCTCTGGAATACTTGCTATTAACCCTATATAAAGTTCCATGTCTGCAGGATAACCTATACCTGTAAAGAAATCAAGAAATAGCAAATCATCAAAACTTTTTAAACACTCAAAATCAGTATCCACATATAAACCTCCAAACTGATTAAGAATATGATACCTTAAATAATCTGATTTCTGAGCAATATGTTTTATCCTATGAAAAATTTGCTTTTGTTCCCTTGTTAAATATACATCTCCAACATTATCATCTGTCCAAAGTTTATATTCCCAATCAGGATTAAACTTTTTCCAACTATTAGCCCATACAGAATATTGTTCAGGAAAAGAACTACCTAACCATATCTGATGTACCTTTTTTGGAATTTTCTGTATGGGAATATTTGGAAGAGAAGCTTGAAACATATAATTCTTTTCATACAAAGTACGTAATACTTTCCAATTAGGACAAGTATCTTGTTTCTCCTGACTATAATCGTAGGATCTACGAATCATTGTATCATATGTTTCTTCAGTGTAAATCATTCATGTACATTTTTAATATAATTTTTTAACATTATCTCTTCATGATCTGTTATATTACCTCCAATATCAGATACATCAGATCGTTGTGTAGCTATCATTGGATAAGTTATAAAACATCTGTATTTTCTTTCAACATTTAATCTATAAAAAATATCCAAATTATTACCAGGAATTGTTCTATGTTTCTTTACAATATAATCTACCATCACTTTTGAATTATAAATAACAGCATGTAAAGCAAAAGTATTTTTCAAACTGTATAAATTTTCAGAATATTTAGGTAACTTTTTCTTAACATTTCCCCCCAACCATAAACCATCCCAATCTCTAGGTAACTGCTTCATAATCATTTCAACCATACTCCAAGGATATAACATCTTACAATCATCTTCAAATATTACAAATGGAAATTTAGTTTGTTTTTTAAGTATACTTAAATGAGATGCTGTACAACCATCCTCCCCACAAGAAGCTACAACACCTGAAACTCTTTTCACCTCAAAAGGAAACTCTTGTTCCCGAAAAAGTTTCAACCTGTCCTGTCTACTATCCAAATTTATTACATACCCAACCATTATACTTGTGCTATTAAAATATCATCTTCTACAACTCCAAAACCATATGTTATTTTATAATCAGGATTTATAGCATATATAAACTTTTCTACATCACACACACTATATGGTAAATCTTTCCACTCTGCATCATGATCACGTAATAACCTAATATCATCTATTAAAATTGTATGATTCTTTATAGGATGAACAGCTATAATCTTTAACTCTTCCATCAAAGGTACAGGCATCACACCTCCAAGTGTATGTGGATCACTCATATAATGACCATCTAACCAAAAAGTACACCTCTCATTAATATTTTCTAGTACCCTTGAAAGTACTTTAATAGAATCTCCAAAACATAATTCAACATTTGTACTCTCTACAAAAGCATTTTTACATATCTGATAAAAGAAATCATTAACCTCTATTGAAATTATTTGAGGAAACCCTGCTCCAAGAGCAGCACGTATACCATCTCCTATGTAAGAACCTGTTTCAATAAATACAGGATTTATATATGGTCTAAATTCATGTTTCATAGTAATTCCTTTTTAATATAAAAAGCATCCCCCCATTGATATTTTGTCATGTGCGTTGCCTTTCTACAAAATCCATAAGCTTCTAAATAATCATCAATAACAGATACTAAAGCACACCCTTTATATAACTCTGCTTCATTCACCTCTGCATATACATAATCCAACTCTCCAATTAAATCTCCAAAACTCTTAATAACATTTAACTCAACTCCCTGAACATCAACATTTAATAAATTATAATCATTTATATCCAAATCACCTTCTTTAAAAAACTCGTCTATTCTTGTTAATAGTATAACTTCATCCTTGTTATATTTAACT
>Ga0307992_1002310_pt1 | contig 10911 bp, 24 predicted proteins | sample EllFjometagen133_FD_203162 | JGI IMG/M metagenome (GOLD analysis project Ga0307992, IMG submission 203162) | Marine microbial communities from Ellis Fjord, Antarctic Ocean - #133 | ecosystem: Environmental > Aquatic > Marine > Unclassified | place: Southern Ocean | collected 2014-10-08
CGAGATATATATATAATGAACCTTGTCTATATATTTATATGTGTATATCATTATATTTAGATATGTGTATATGTGTATATCTATATATATCTATATATCTATATATATATATATATATATATATTCGCTTCGAAACATAAATCTATAGCTATACTTAGATACTTAGATACTTAGATACACGTATACTCAGATACACGTATACTCAGATATATGTATATCCTGTTGGCACGCTATTTTCCCGTGTCACTCAAGACCTAGAGACATAGAGACATAGAGATATATACATATAGCTATATATACAGTGGCACGATTATATATTTTTACCTGTTGGCACGATTATTATATTTATATGTGTTGGCACGATTATTATATTTATATGTGTTGGCACGATTATTATATTTATATGTGTTGGCACGATTATTATATTTATATGTGTTGGCATAGTTTTTGACGTGGTAGATGTAGTGAATGTAATGAGTCAGTGCTAGATAATTGACCCCACTAAGTAGGGGGGCCTTATATGGATATAGATATATCTATATATATAATTTTTTTTATATTTACATACAACTACCTACACACTAACTCAAAGCATAGGGGTTAAATCTATATCATTCATTCATTACACTCATTACATCTACTTGAATAACGAGGAGTCCCGAGCGCTGGGGCAATAGGCCGAAGGCACGGCACCGGGCAATAGGTTAAGGGCCACAAGCCAGAGCAATAGGTTAAGGGCTATAAGGCCATAAGGCCATAAGGATCAAAGAGGGCAAGAGGGCAAAGAATGGAAGGGATAGACTTATATACATATAGCCATAAATATATACTTCCAGGCAATAACCATGCCAAAAAGTATTAATAAATAGTTACGTAAAAGCGAAAAAAACGAGAGAAACAGCTTGACGACGTAGGGCCAATCATGATAGGGTTAATGATCAGCCCGAGAGAGGGCGCACAAAAAATCTAACAAGGAGCAAAGAACATGAAAGAAAATAAATGGTTTGAGACGCAAAAAGCAAATATCAAGCAGATAATCAAAAGAGAGTATGCAGAGCTTAGCACACTTTGCCTTGACTCAGGCAATAACCATGAGACAGAGCTTGAGCGATATGACCGCTCAATTTCTCCCTTTGAAGACACTCTGGAATTGTTGACAGATATTCAGCTTGTAGCCGAATGTTCGGCTACATATAGCGCATTTAAAACTGCGTTATTTGATTTTGGTCTTTGGGAGGATTTTATCCTCACATTCAACCGGCTTGAATTTAGGTACGAAGTTTTTGGTTTGACCGAACTTCAGGCCAAAAGGCTGAAAAACCTCTGTAAAGAGTCCATTGAAAGTGAGTTTCAGCGGTATGGGATTCATGGGTTAATGCTCTTAAGCAAAAAGCTTGGGATTTCCTGCCTATAAATTTTAATTTTCAAGATGGCTGAAGGGAGCCACAAGAAGCAAAAAATTATATCACGTCTTCCCAAGACCCGCAAAAATGTAGTATTTTAAAAGGTATGCGTTTTTGCCCAGTATCTTATAACTAACAACAAAATTTTATCCAGGAGAAAACCATGAAAAAGTTAAATGTGAACAAGCGACAGGGTAAAGGTGATACAGCGATAATTCAAAACTATGGCACACTGCTTGACGTGCCCCAGAATATCAAGGAGCTGGAGGCCCTAGGCTTAACAGAGCAACAAGAGCGGAATCTTTTTAGACTTATTGAAAATGGGCTGCTTGTTTATGCACGATCCCAATATGAGGGAACAGAGAAAAAAGAAGCACGGTTTAAAACAGGGGAGAAAATAAGTTGTTTTAAGTTATTGTCTCTAGAAACCCGCATGGCCGGGGTTACGGGGCTTAAAAGTGCGCTTGACACACTTCTCAAGCGTTTTTTGTCTGGGGAACTCACACCAGAAAAATATGCTCTGCAAGCAAAAGACCTACAAGGGTTGATTGAAAAAAGAGTAACAGAAAATGCCGTTGCTAAAGCAGCCCTAAAAGTTGCTAAGGAAAAAGCGGAGAAAGACAACAATGGCAAGAGCAAGGCAGCGGACCTAGCAAGTTGATTTCTTAAAGTAGCGGGGAAATAGTTCCCCGTTATTTTAAGCAACACAACTTAGATAAGAGGAGCCTATAAAATGTATATTAGTTTATTGTTATTGGTTATATTATGGGGCTACAATTTTATTTTAATCGCAGATTGTCTTTGCAAATAACGGAGCCCAGCGGGGAAGGCATTTATTTGTTTTCCCCGCTTTTTAGGTTAGTAGGTAAAAATACCATATAGTATAATGTATAATGTATATTATATACGTATACATTATACTATATACAATTTAATCAAGACTAAAAGTATGTAGATAAAAGGGTATCATTAAACCAAACTAAATCTATTTGGATAAACGGGTATAAATCTACTTGTAGTCGATAACGCCCGTAGAAAATATTTACCCTGTCGATAGCAACCGGAAACTTATATTCAAGGTTCTTACTAACTAATAGTTCTACGGTGAAATTGAGCTACTTAGATATACTAAGTAGTTGAACTAAGTCGTATAACAAAGATAGATATATAGTTAACATTCAACCAAGGAGATTATTATGGGTTGTGAAAAGTTTTGTAAGGGTGGGATTAATAAGAAAGATGAAATGATAACTAAAAGTCTTGATGTTAGTTGTTTTCCTGCGGCTAAGTTAAAACAGGCCAAAAGCGGTCTTGGATATTTTTGTCCCCTCGGGTGTACCTGTAACCCTAATACTATCGAGGCAACAAGAAATGTTATTGATAATAATGGCAAAGCAGGAATTTGTCACAGGAATGAATTTTTAGCTAAGATAGCTAAAGAAGATGTAAAAACATCAATAAAGGTTACTAAATAATAACTAAGATATATGATGAAAATTGCCGGAACAATAATACTTTGTTCCGGCTTTTTTCGTAGTAAATAATATCTGAAGGAAAAATATCATGGCATATGTATATCCTAACTTTCGTACTAAGAAAGCCCTTAAAGAAGCAATTAAAGCTGGGGAAGAGGTTGTCGTAAAAGAGAATACACCAAGTGGACAAAATTTGATTCTTTTTGGCGGTGCTTGTATCGAGGGCCCGCATTTCCCAAAACCCCATCGATGGTACGCTAATGTTGTCGTGGACAACGGAATTGTTATTGATGTTAAATAATAACTAAATTACACAAAAAGAGGGTTAAGATGAAATTACAAACAAAGGAAGATTTACCGATAATATTAGAGCCGGGATGGTTAATTGGTGAAGTTATTAGTGTTTCTAAAACATTTAATTCTATTTGGAGAACTAAAGTAAAATGTAAAATTGAAACAAAAGAATATATATTATTTGGTTGGATTAAACAAAAATTAAAAATTGGTAGTACTATTACAATTAATGTTATAAAAACAACAACTAATGACGGTAATGATATTATTGAACGTAATAGTTTTCATAGATATAAGATACTAGGAGAATAGCATGAAAATCAGAGGAATAATCGTACCATTGCTTACAAAAAACCAAATAGAATCACTAAACAATACCAAAATAAATAAGGGGTTAAGATATGAAATGTGTAAAAAAGCTGTAACTTCTGTTGCTTGTACAGATTGTTTATATTCAATAGATAATCATAATGTTTTTCTTAAAACTGCAACTAAATATTGGAGTAAATCATGACAACACAAGCAATTGCATATTATAATCCAAAAGATATCTCTTTTCTTGATCTTCCTGTTATTTATGGCTTTAACAATGGTGGTTCTCCTGGTTATTATTCAGCAGTATTACTAGCTGAAGATGGTACGTGTCTTGGTAGTCATCTTTGTTCAGGTGAAAGTTATATGCGTCAGGATCTTGGAATTTTTGAAGGTACGCGACCAGATAGACATGAAGATTTTAAGACACATTATCCTGGTGGATATAGGATGGAATTTATATCTGAAAAAGAAGCAAAAACGCATGAAAAACTCATACTCGCATATAAAAAGAATCAAGAAAATAACAAGGAGTAAGTCATGGGAAAAATGATAACAATAAAACTACTAAGGAAAGAAGTTGAACTTGTCAAAATAGATCATGATACCAATGGTAATCCTCGTTATGTTATTCACTGGCTAAATATCCCAATGGCACAAACATACAATGATGCTGTCGTTATTATGCGTGGTTTTGGTGGGAAAAAATATCGCGCTAAATGGTACGGTGGAGGTATAGTATTTCAATCCCCAAGTCCAGAAGTCGAACTTAATAAGTATTTTAGTCGTTGGTACAAATAGGAGAAAGGCATGAATTTTCGAGCATGGAATAAATTAGATAGTATGATTTACATCAAAGATAAATTATATAAACAGGAGGAACATCATGGCTAAGAAAACAAAATTATCAACACCAGACCTAGTTGCTATTATTCGAGAAAGGGCAGAAGAATACTTTGAATCTCTTGGTGCATCGATAAAAGATCCAGAACATGTTATTAAGTTTCTGGAAGCTGCATTATTCAATCCAGACAAAGAAGAATTTGGGGTGGTGTTCCTAGATAGTAGACATCATATTACCGGGTTTAAAAAGCTTTTCGAGGGAACGATTAACCAATCTGTCGTTTATCCTCGTGAAGTCGCTAGAGCTTGTATCAATGCTAATGCTTCTGCGGCAATTATAGCCCACAATCATCCAGGTGGATCATCTACACCATCAGCAGATGATATTAAGATTACAAATGAGCTAAAAGCGGCCCTTGGTACTCTTGGCATCAGGCTCCTTGATCATTTTATAATATCTTCCCCAGAACATACAACTAGTATGCAAAAACTTGGGATGTTTTAACTCTCAAACCTAGCCACTAATATCTTGGTGGCCTGGTTAGATAGTTAACCCATAGCTAAGAGGAGAAAATTATGAAAGAAATAACTAGTCGCTGGGTGTATCGTAGTGGGACATGGAACGATAAGACAAATGAATATACTAATATACAAGTTGTCGAAACTATCAAACCAATTAAAATAACGATTGAAGATAGATTTGATGATAAGATTTTACGTTTTATCAATGGCCCAACAGGATTTGAGAGTTACTATATTGAAAATATAAAAGATCTAGAATTGCGTGAATTTTGTATATGTGCAGGTACTATGAACAGTTGGCCAGAATGTTATGTTAAATATGAAGATATTAAAGATTTTATAAGGGAGCAAAGTTATGGAGAATAATTTAGGTAAAGTAAAAAAGGGTGATATAGTTTGGTCAATAAGTAATGGCTGGACAGAGATTGAAAATATCATTTATACCACTGCATGTCCAATTAAAACAATTAATGGATTTACTTATACAATTAAACTAACTAATGGATCTAGTTATACAAATACTGGAAAGCGTTTTAAAAACGACAAATATCCTTCTCTTTTCCTTGAGCCACCAATCGGATTTAATGCCCTATCAAAACCTTGTAAATATAAACGTGGACAACGAGTGTTAGTTAGGGATCATGAGAATCATTCTTGGGAAAGACGATATTTTAAAGAGCATAAAACTAATTTAGACTATGCTTATTTTTGCTTTTGTGATGGAGTAGATGAGTGGGCAAGTAAAAATAATAAATCTACTGGTTGGAAATATTGTAAACCATGGGAGGATCATAATGAAATACTTTAAAAAGAAAAACCACAGATTACATAGCTTTAAATTATGGTGTTGTATACATGAAGAAACTATAATAGCATTTATTATTAGTAGTATTTTATTTTTAATATTAACCGTAGGTCTATGTGTTTATATAGGAGAACTATTATGAAAGAACAACTAAACACCCATCAATTAATCAGTGTAAATAAGATCCAAGAAACAATAGTACCACTTCAAAACTTTATGACTGGTCGCAAGCATCGAGCTGATTTTAGAACTTATCTTTATGATCGTAGATGGAGAGAATTAAAGATGCTTCTTGAAGAAATAGTAAAGATAAGGGAAAATGAAACAAGTGTGATAAAAGAAGAAATTAAATTCTTAAGTTGCTTAAAGGATTAGACATGGAAACTTTAATAAATATACTCATAGAACGAGATGGTATCACGCGTAACAGTGCAACAATTATAACCAACAATGCCAAGACAGATTATTATAATCGAATAAAGTTAGGTTATAGTGTTGATATTAGTAGCTTCATGGCCTATTGGTTTGGACTTGAAGAAGATTGGTTTGATACACTAATCCCGGGAAAATAATGTTATGCACTATGAAGAAAAACTAATGAATGGTATATTTATAGTGCTAGAAGAACTGGAAGTATAGTTCTTGTAGATATTGAATATAGACTTATAAGTGGTGAAAATATACTTATGAATGAAATTAGAGCAGCTATTGATGAAGCTATGGAGAAAACATTATGATAAATTGTCGAGAACAAATGTTAATTAAATTAGAAGTTTTAAGAATTCTTGGTATGTCCCAAGAACTTAGAGATATGTATTGTACTGATCCACCAGAGCAAGAGGCTACAAATATCAATGCTTTAAAGTCTATATCATATCGATTGAATGATTACATTGGTATTCAAGTTAGACTTTATGCTCATTTAACTTCTAATCACGGACAATGTCCTTATTGTTGCAATTCTGAATGTCATAATTGTGCTTATGGTGAAAAATATGGCCTATGTCTTAAAATGGCATCAAGTTATGAAAGATTTAAAGTAAAACTAAAATTCTTTACTCCTGCAATAAATCCATATATCCACGAAGCAATAACCTACCTAAAGGAACAACTAAATGCTATTACCATATGATACTCCAGAAGAAAACTTAGTAAGTGGTATATTTCAACAAGCCATAGAGGATCTTTGGGAACATCCTAACAGCCCCAATAATTCCCTTAGGTTCTTTTTATCTTCTGACCATGTATTCGGGAGCTTTTCGTGGTGTTGTGAAATTCTCAAGCTAAATTATACATACCTCATGGGTACTTTAGCCCCTAGGATAGACTATTGTATTAAGGAAAAAACACGTCTCCAGAGGCCCCGGAAACGTCGGGTAAATACGTCAAAACTTTTAGACTTATTACACGGGAGAGAATAATGAAAGATTTTAGTACTACTATGTATAATTATCTCGATGGGTTAATAAATGACAATCGTGATCTAGGGGTAAAAGCATTAAGAAGGCTATGCACAACACATAAACAAACTATTTCAGCTGCCGCAGACGAGATATTAACCGGAAAATCTAAGACCCTTTGGGAAAGTATATCTTCTAATCCACCAATAAACAATCTTTCTCCTGCCTTCATGCAAGTAGCTCATGAAGTATGTATTACACTTGCACAAAAATTCATAACTAGTCAAAAAGCTAGAGATACTTCTCCGGAGGTTATATGTATCCACGCTGGCTCAACTAGCACAAATTAACTATTTATGTTCTTGGGTATTTTCGTGTGAAACGAACTTTCAGACTAAACACCCTAGCATTCTTGGCTCATTATGGTATACTCTTTTTATATCCGAAACCGTTTCACTAGTTTCTAAATCCACTTAATTTCAAGGACTTTTATGGAGGAGTTATTAAATAAAACCAGAGACAAGCCGCCAAGAATAAATCTAATAGGCTTAACTTTTGGTCACTTAACCATTATAGACTACGCAGGAATAAACAAACATAGACAAAATATGTGGAAGTGTAGATGTAGTTGCGGCAATATCGTCGTTGTTGCAACTTCCACGCTTAAATCCGGCCATACAAAAAGTTGTGGCTGTCTTAAAAGGAGCAAGAAATGAAAAAGATTGCAAAAGAAGTAGGTACAAAAGAAGGCGCACTTGGTACTTTGGAATTTCCGGTATTTGATTCTGTCGAAGAGGTTGTTGATGTTTATGGTGATCGTCAAGCCCTTGTACTTCTTCAGCGTGCCATCAATATTGATGTCGAGAGAATTGGTCGTGAAGCCCTTAAGGTTAATAAGACTGTCGAAGAAGCACAGGCCATTGTTAATGAGTATAAACCTGGTGTACGTGGCGCAGGGAAACCTACTACCAAGGTGCTCTTGAACCTCTTTACCAAGTTTTGCAACGCGGCTGAAACCGGCCATCCTGATGCTTTTAGTTGGATGTCCGAAGGCCAGAAGATTTATGGTGCCGAGAGTGTCGAAGCTGCGGTTACGTTCCTCCGGTCTAAAGAGGGTGAGCTTTAAGCTCTAATAACATAATCTAAACTTATTAATGGCATATAACAACTAAGTTATATGCCATTAATTTCTTAGCGTTTAAATTTATATTGTTAAAGGTGAATTGTATGAAACAAGTTATTTATACAGAAAAGAAGCCTATAAAACTTTGGTTGGATAACATTGAAGATGGAGCATTGGTTCAAGCAAAAAATCTTGCAAACCTTCCTTTTATTTTCCGTCATATCGCTATTATGCCAGATGCACATCAAGGTTACGGTATGCCTATAGGCGGGGTGATGGCAACTGTGGGCGCTGTTGTCCCTAATGCTGTGGGGGTTGATATTGGGTGTGGGATGTGTGCAGTTAAAACCGATATATCCAAGATAGATCAAACAACACTGAAAAAAATAATAGGTGGTTCAAAAGATCTTCCAGGAGGCATAAGAAGTAAAGTCCCTGTCGGGTTTAGCCATAGATCAAAGAAGCAAAATGATTGGCTGACTGAAAAGGAGAGAGATGATTTAAGGGGTTGGTCTGTCATCGACCAAGAATATGATTCCTCGCTTAAACAAATTGGGTCGTTAGGTGGAGGCAACCATTTTATAGAAATACAACAGGGCAGCGAGGGGTTTATTTGGTTAATGATACACTCTGGTAGCCGGAATATTGGCTATAAAGTGGCAAATCACTACAATAAATTGGCGATAGAGCTTAACGAGAAATGGATTACTGCCATACCTAAAAAGTGGGAATTGGCTTTTTTGCCACTGCACAGTGAGGAAGGACAGCACTATGTAAAAGAAATGCGTTATTGTGTTGATTTCGCCCAGAAAAGTCGTAGATTAATGATGGAAAATGTTCAAACATGCGTGGTTGAGGCTGTTGGGCCGGTGGTTTTTACAGAAACTATTGATGTCCCGCACAATTACGCGGCCACAGAGCATCATTTTAAAACAAACGTAATAGTTCACCGAAAAGGGGCCACGAGAGCGTATCAAGACCAGCTCGGAATTATTCCAGGAAGTCAAGGGACATCTAGTTATATCGTTCGGGGCAAAGGGAACCCGGAAAGCTTCATGTCCTGTTCACATGGAGCAGGAAGAGCGATGGGGCGAAAGCAAGCACAGCGAGAGCTTAATCTTGATGACGAAAAAAATAGGCTTGATGCTCTCGGAGTGATTCACGGAATCAGAAATCAGAAAGATCTTGATGAGGCTCCGGGTGCGTACAAAGATATTACTACAGTAATGGCTAATCAAACCGATCTAGTTGATATTGAAGTAGAGTTAAAACCTTTAGCTGTAATTAAAGGATAATATTATGGCTTTACGTTGGAGCAAGACCCAAGGAGCATACAATAAATACAAACATCTTTTAGGCAAAACACTTCCTATTACATTCCCTTGTACTTCTGGACAAATCCACAAAGCATCCCATATCCGTGATGTGATTAAATATGCAAACGAGAACCACTTACCAGGTGGTCATTTATATAAGAAAGTTAAAGTGTCCCCTCAGGACGAAGGTGTTGTTATTTATCAGGTAAATAACACACAAAAGTCTTCAAGACCCATCGAGACAATATTCTCACTCATAAATTCTAAAGAGCTTATAGTGGGTTATGAATTTGATAGCGTAGCTAATGTTAAAGATGTTAAAGAAACACTCAAGTCTCTAGGTATTGAGATTGATACTACTCAAGGATATTTTATTGTGTCTAGAGTAATAAAGGAATCAAAATGACTTCTTATGATATACGCCGACCTATCGGTGTTTTGGGCTGTCTAGCGTGGCTTTCATGTTTGGTGTTGTGGGGGCTTATCTTTTACGCGGTGTTCTGCCTTTAGTCTGTAGCCGGGAGCGTAACCCGTGATCCGTTGGGACTTCTTGGCGGTGTTATAGCGGCCTAGCCCACCGTTTACGTATGGGCTTATAAAATATAATACTGGAGAATATTAAGATGACTTCTTATGATATACGCCGCTTAGCACTTATTTTTGCCCTTCAAGCAGAGATTGAGGGAATGAAAGCAGAAAATACATGCTGTAAAAATTTAGGTCAAAGTATTGCTTATAATGATGAGCTATTTTTTGATAAAGCTTCAGAACTTACAGCATTAGCATACAAACCAGAAGAGTTGTTATAAATAGGAGTATAGTATGTTTTCAGTAAAACAAAAGCGAGAAATCGCAAATAAAATTCAAGAGATTTTAAGGGCGACAGATCACCCAGAGTTATCTAAAGGTGAAATTAACTTTTCTCTTCATGTAAATGGTGCAGAAGATTGGTCATGGGCTGATATAAAAAACAACAATAGTCTTACTATTCCAAAACTTAATCCGTGGACTGATATAAGCAATTTGCTTATACTACAAAAGAAGAAGCATTAAAAAATCTACTAGAACGAAAAAAGAGCCAATTAAAACATCTGACTTCAACTATTGAAAATGTTGAAAATGTTATAAGACAAATAAAACAAGATAATAGCATACAAACAAATAATATTATGCAAATAAGTGATATTGATTTATTTACTTTAATTAGTTAAGGAGTCAAGATGAATTACGACGATATGTTCCCTAAACCCCTTGAAGAAATGACTGACGAAGAACTTAAAGAAACAGCATTACAACTTAAAAAGGAGCAAAAGTATCCAGCAATCACAAAAGCCAAAGATAAAACTACAGATAAAATCACTAAAATGATGAACAAAATTAGCTCAAAGGTCGATAAGAAATAAAGGAATTATTATGAA
>Ga0307992_1002311_pt1 | contig 10910 bp, 11 predicted proteins | sample EllFjometagen133_FD_203162 | JGI IMG/M metagenome (GOLD analysis project Ga0307992, IMG submission 203162) | Marine microbial communities from Ellis Fjord, Antarctic Ocean - #133 | ecosystem: Environmental > Aquatic > Marine > Unclassified | place: Southern Ocean | collected 2014-10-08
AATCACCAAACGGAGCGTTTATATTCGCTGTACTCAGATCAATTACTGATACGATAATAAAAAATGATCAAAACGTGCTTGGGTCTCTAAATATTATTGCTAACTTGCAAACTGATTAGTTACAAATGATTAAATGATAAAATGTTTAATGCTAAAATACAATTGTTTAGTAATATAAAACTTTCGCAATATAGATTCTAAAGCATTTTTAGTCATTTTTTAATTTTCGCATTTAATCATTTTCGCATTTTTTATAATGTTCCTTTAGATTCGTGGTAGAACAATAAATAACAATTTCAAATTTTGATTTTAAGTGGTTAAACTTATTATTATAAGAGTTTTCTTTCATGATTATTTTATTAGTATTAAAGCATCCCAACAATTTTTACTGCTTCAACTGCCTCTTTTACATCATGAACCCTAAGAATATTTGCACCTTTTATTAAGGAAATTGTATTCAAAACAGTAGTCCCGTTTAAAGCTTGTTCAGGTCTGATATGTAAAAGTTTGTTAATCATCGATTTTCGTAAAATACCTACTAAAATCGGTTTCCCTAATGTTATAAACTCTTGTAGATTATTAAGTATTTGATAGTTATGCTCAAGAGTTTTTCCAAAACCAAATCCTGGATCAAGAATTATATTATTTGTATTGCCTTTTATTTTCTTTATCTGTGAAAGCTGTGTTTTAAAAAATAATTTTATCTCCTTAATAATGTCATTATAAACAGGATTGTTTTGCATATTTTTCGGACTACCTTTTTTGTGCATTAAAATATATGGAACATTATATTTCGAAATCAGGATTCTGTATGGATGACTGGTTTTGAATTTGAGCTTAACAAAGTTCCTGGCGTTTTCTTCGAGCCACTATTCAGAAGTAAATGTATTTCTAACTTTAATATATCCAGGATAAGCGATCACTTTCTTTCCGATATAAATACTTGGTTTAATTTTAATCATCATCCTCGTTGGTCTGTTTCCGCTGCCGCCCAGGTTAAGTCCAAAATTTATTACTGCATCGGCTGATTCAGATGAAAGCACTTGAAAGAGATCTATTTGCATTTGCAATGGGAGGTTCGTAACTTCATTATTTGCAGGTATTTGAATCCGATGATTGCTGGTGCCACGTGTCATTTCAATATCATCAATAAACAAAATCCAATCTAATTTGTTCATGGAAGCAGGTGTTGTATTTGGGTTTTTTACAGAAATATTCAAATTTAAATTTAATGGAAGTTTACCTTGACTAAAAGCTGAGGTAATTTTTGCAACTTCTAAAAAACCAAAATCAGATAATTGATTTTTATTTTGAACATTTATCCCTGCTAATTCTATATTTGAGACATCTTTTATCTGAAACTCACATTTTGCGAAAGTTTTCATTTCAGCAACTTGTTGTAAAACATCACAAGATGAAAACAACATTGTGAGGATAATTATTGGAATGATTTTATTTATGTGTTTCATTTTTGGCTATTTTCGTATTAAAAAAATAATATCTTATAAAATTAATAATTATTTTAAACTTAAAAACTATATTTTAATTTTATATAAGCCATCGAATTATCTTTATATTGCCCAAATCTTCCTTTTTTATCACCAATAAAAATATTAGATCCAAATAGAATCGAAAAACTATCATCAAAATCGTAGGTAATTTTTGGTCTGATTAAGGCATCTTCATTAGTTAAACCAATGTATGTGAATAATTCAAAATGCAAAGTTTCACGAAACATATTATAACGAGCTAAAAAAGTAGCTGTATTTTCTGTCTTCTCTTTAAACATATTATTATCATAGTTTAATATAGTTTCTTGAATAAATTGAGTGCTAAAATTAACATTTCCAATAATAAAATCCAATCCTATTAAATAATGTAAATAATCTTTTTGCACCAAAGCATCGATGGCAAAAGGATCTTCTGTTTGAAAATATTTGCCATTATAAAATGCAGCTTCTCCACGTAAAACAATTCCTTTGATTTCTGAACTAAATGAGCCTCCACTAACAAACAATCTGTGGTATTCAGGTTTGATTAACAAACTTGGATTACCCAATGTGTCAAGCAGCAAGTTTTTGTGCATTGAAGGCTTGTCGTCAAAAGTATATCCACCCATAATCTCAATATCAACCTTTGAAGTAAGAGCTGAATATTTAAAAAATATTTCACTATTTTTAAGGCTGGGAATAATTTCAGATTTTGACCAGTCGAAAGTTGGTGCAAGCAGAAATTCAGTTTGAATATACCAAATAGAACCAACTGCAGGTATTTTTGTAGGGGTAAAATTTGGTATCCAAATTATTTCAAATGTATTGTTACCAAGATAATAGTCGAATTTTACGACATTTACTCCTCTTCTTATTTCATCAAAATCAGGTAAAAGAAATTCTGTGAGATTTAATGGAGAAACAATGTCGGTTATAAATGCACCATCAGCTTTTCCCCATATAATTTGTTGTTTTCCAATTCTTAAGTCAAAATTTTTAAAATATAAATCAACGTAAATTTCTCTTAATCGAAAATCTAAGCTGTCAGTATTATAACTATACAAGATTGGATTTGCCTTAAAAGCAACTTTATTTCCTGATTTAGTGAAGTCAAGATTGAGTGTATTTTGAAGAATTGAAAAATCTCCCTTATCATATAGAATTCCGGTATAGTTTCTTACATAACCATTAATGTCAATATTTTGTGAAATTGCAAATTGATTTACCAATAAAAATATTATCAGTATTATTTTTTTTGTTTTCATTTTCAATAATTATTGATTTTTTTATTAGTAATATTTTTTTAGATTCCTCTGGTCATCATCCTTTCGCTAAATTTTCCGGAAGAAATTTTTGTATTTATTTTAACATCCTCTAAAATCATACTTGTTTTATGATCTTTTTGTACATTATTCATCTCTGAATTTGTGATTATTAAAAAACCTGCAACTTCTTTTATTTCTTTTATAAAAAGGATTTTAAGCAGGTCACCATCTTCATCGTAAAACTCTTTTTTGAAACCGATAAAACTATCTTTAATAATCCAGGTAATTGTTTTCGAATATATATAATCTTCATCTTTTGAAATACTTTCAATAATATAACAAACTTTTCCATCTATTGTTTCTTCATCTAATAGTTTATGATTATCAGCCTCAAGTTTACGATCTCCAAGATCATCATATGTAAAATCTGAACCCATAAAGTAGTCACTTTTACTATCACTAGAAATTCTTTTTACTCTTTTTAATGCCGGTAAATAAATCCACTGATCATCGTTTTTCTCAGAGTCATAAGCCCAGTTCATAAAAGAAGTGTTTTTAATATCGGCAGGTGATTGAAAAAACATTATACTTTTTTCAATATTTCCAAAATCTTTTCTGAATTGTTTAATTTTTCTAACTCTCTGATCACCATGTTTATTAATTAGTGTCATTGTAAGATTTGATGTTTGATCTTCACCTGTTTCACGATTATATGCTTTTTCAACAATTTCTTTACCTGATAAACTTTGACTTGACACATTTTGAATGAGTCCCATTGCAATAATCATTACGATTAAAAATGATTTAAGATGTAAGTGTCTCATAATATTTGTTTTAATTATTTATAATTTAAATTTTCGTTACTAATCAGTGTATTAATTTTCTTGTTTATTAGTTCATAAAGTACTTAGAGTGCCTAGAGTGCCTAGAGTGCCTAGAGTACTTAAAGTTTTATGACTTCGACATTTAGAATTAGCTTTTAGTAAATGTTAATATTTGTGCATTAATGCTTTAATTCAATAGTAAAAATGTCTAAAAGAAACTTATTTTTTTACTTTTCAACAGTGGTTTATTATTTTATTTAGTGTTAATTGCAACTTAATAAATAACTTTAGGCACTTTAAGTACTCCAAACTCTAGGCACTAATTAGTTGTAAATTTTCTATTATTTTTTCTTTATATAAACTTTTGACATTTTCAATAAGACTAGCATAATAGTAACTGATCCGATAAAACTTGTAAACATATTAAGTGATACTAAAGCACCTAATTCTCTGTTTGGAGGGAATACCGAAAACACTAAAACCATAAAGCCTGCAATAACAACAATTGCATTAAAGCTGATTGCCCGTCCGGAATGTGCCATTGTTTTTTGTGCAATAAGTAATATATTATCTGAATTTTGTGCATTAATTCTGTATTGCTCAATAAAATGGACTGCATAATCAATTCCAATTCCAATTGCAATACTCGAAAGTAGTGCAGTTGTACTATTTAAAGGGATGTTTAGGAATCCCATAGCACCAAAACTTATTAATGCCGTAATAGTTATTGGAATAGCTCCAATTAGTCCTAATTTGTAATTTTTAAACATTAAGGATAACAATACAATAACAATTAATAATGTAAGAATCAAACTTTTTATTTGTCCTTGTAATATAAGGTCGGTAAATACTAATCCTGTATAACCGCTTCCGGCATAATTTATTGAGATGCCTTGATTTTTAAAGTTATTTTTATAGCTGTCAATTATTGCTATAGTTGAATTAATAGCCTTTGTATTATCGCTTTTCAATTGAAAAGTAACATTAAGTTTAGAATAATCATAATCGACAACTGCGTTCAAATTCTCTGGGTCGCCAGACATTTCATAGAGTAGTAAATATTGAGCAACTAATTCTCTGCTATCCGGAATTGAGTTAAACTCGTCTTTGTCAGCATTCATAACTTTATTCATTCGTTTTACATAATCTGTAAGACTGAATGAGTTTCCAACAATAACAAGATCATTTTCTATTTGTGACTGCATTTTGTCAACTAACATAAGAGTTTCAGGATTTTTGAAAACGCCTTTTTTCCCTTCTGAATCTAAAACTAAATTTAGAGTTGTTGTTCCGCCAAAATGTTCATTAATAAATTTATCCGTAAGTACAATATCGCTGTCAGATTCAAATTTTTCCAGGAAACTGGAATTAATCCATATCTTTTGTAATCCAATAATTGAGAATATAATAATAAGTGAAGTGATAATTATTGAAATGCTTTTGTGTTTTAAAACTTTTTCAGCAAAAGAAAAAGCAAATTCAGAACTTTTGTTTTTATTGTTGATTTTCTGTTTTTTAACTTTCGGTAAACCAAAAATCATTAAACCGGCCGGAATAATTATTAAGGATAATAACATTGCTATTAAAACACCAAAAGCTGTAAATATTCCAAAATATTTTACAGGATATACTTCAGAGGTAAGAAGTGAAACAAAACCTACAGCAGTTGTAATTGATGTAATTACTACTGGTTTCCACATGTTTTTTAACATGTCGAGAGTAGCTTCTTTTTTTGTCGAAGTTGGATCTTTCTGCAAAAACAATTGTAAATGACTGTATAGATGTATTCCGTCTGCAACACCAATTGCAATAAGCATAACCGGTATCATTGTGGAAACAGCATAAATTGGAATGCCTATTGTAGCCATTAAACCAAATGTCCAGATAGTGCTGATAAAGACGACTGTCAATGTAAGCAATGTGCTTTTTAGGCTTCTTAGAATAAGAAATAAAACAATTAAAATTACTATCAAAACAATAGGAACCATTTTTTTCATATCGGCAGGACCGAGCAATGCCATTGTTCCTTCAACGATAGGTCGACCTGCAACATGAATTTTAATATCATCAGTTTCGTACGAATCTGTCAAACTAATAATCTCTTTATAAAATTCTTGTGTAAAAACATTGTCTTTGATTTTTGCAATTATCACTGTTACAGTTTCATCGTAAGAAACCAAACGACCAAAAATCATTTCGTTGTTCTTAACATTTTGTTTTAGTTTCTTTAATTTTTCTTCAGATTTAGGAATACGTTTATAAAATGCCTTTACATCCATACCGTCTTCGGTTCCAATAATATTATCAGCAGTATACAAAGAGGTTACATCAGATTTTTCAATTTCGTCCATTTTTTGCAATCTTTTAGTTAGCTGTTTAACAGTATCTAAAGTTGCTGGATTAAAAACACCATTCTGGTTTTCAATAGCTAGGATTATTCCATCATTAATCCCAAACCACTCTTCAGCCTGATCACTATACTTAAATGCAGGATGCTCTTTTGGCATATATTTATCCAAGTCAGTTTCCATTCTCGAATTTTCCTTCATTTGCATAAAGAACAGAATACTTATTATTAAAGTCACAGCGATAATAATCCAGGGTGCTTTTAAAATATTTTGAAGTATTTTTTCCATTTTTCTATTATTTAATATTCCTTAAAATGCTATTCTAACTTTTAATCGAGCCATATATAAATCTTTTACGAAAGCTATTGTTTCTACACGGCTTAGTATTGCATTAATCATTAGTTTTCTTTTTTTGATTCACCAATAACTATTAAATGTTTCCGTTTATATTTCATGCTGGTGACTTGTTGCCAAGAGGTTGCTTTTATAACTTTTAGGCCTTTTGTTTTGAACTTTGTTTCTTTAATTGCCACAGGACATGATCTGTGAATTAAATTTATATCTACTACTACTGTAATTGTATCACCGGTATTATATGCTTTTTTTTCTCCTTTAATTACTTCAAATGTAATATCACATGCACTTGACTCTTTATGTAAAATTTGTAAAAAGAAAAATCCTAATAAAATGATTGTTATTCTTGTTATGTTCATAATTGATTGTCCTTGAATTTTAATGTTTGTTTGTGATTATTTTGTTTGTATTTCAATAATTTTATTTATGACAGTGATAAGTTTTTCACCTTCAATTTTTAAATCCGAATCGTTATTTTTTATATCCCACTTTTTTACAAGAAGACGAAATGAGCCCATTGCTATTAAGGTAAGACTCTTTTTGTCAATGTCTGTTCGAACATTTTTTTCTTCTTGTCCTTTTAATAAAATATCTTCTATTGTTTGTGTATGAATATTTAAGATTTCGAATATTTTGGCCTTTAGGATTTCTTCGTTTTTGAATATTTCTTCTGAAAAAATGACTGAAAGCATTGATGGCGTTTCCGTAAATATTTCAATCAATTTAGTGAAAATAAATCTAATTTTTTCAATTGCTGTGCCCTCATAAGTCTCCATTAAACCGGAAAGCATTTCTGCAAGTTCTTTAAAGTTTTTAAGAATGCTTAGTAAAATTTCTATTTTGCTTTCAAAATGCCTGTAAATTGCAGGTTCTGATATGCCAATTTTTTTTGCAAGGTTCTTCATAGTAAGACCTTGTATTCCATTTGTATGGATTAATTCTAATGCGGACTCTATTATTTCACTTTGTCTTTTTGTTTGCATTTTTTCAATGTTTTAGGTTGAAAATAAAATATTATCGAATGATGGAATAATTATTTCGATGCAAAGTTAGTTAATAATAACTAACTTTTAAGAAAATTTTTATTTATTTTGGAATATTTTTTAAGTAAGGAGTATATATGCTTGATTGAGTGATTTATGTGTAATATTTTATTTGTTAACTATATTTTAAAATATTGGTGAACTATGCGTGCCTGAAATTTAAAACTATCATTTACGCATTTCCACTAAAATAGTGATAGAACTAATAATAGAAACTAAACTCCAATAATTCTATTGCTTTTTCGGTTATTTTTGTCATTATATCATCCAATTTTCATAATTGTATTCGGCGGGATTTTCCATAACCATATTTCCATTACCACCATTTAATTTATCATTATCCCATTTCAACGGATTTTTAATAATGTATTGTACAATACGATTGTGTTCGTTATCATTTCGGATAATATGTTCCCAATAATTGCGATGCCATAATTTTTTATTAAACGGTTGCCAATTTTTATTTTTCACACCGTGAATGTATTCAACCGACGTTATTGATTGAAATGCCCCCATCATTTCCCCCAATGTTCTTCCGGTAGGGGCAACCCTCGTGATTGCCCTATTATTCATCACTACATCATTTTGGGCGACCACAAGGGTCGCCCCTACGATTTCCAATATTGCGTGGAAATGGTTGGGCATTACAATATATTCGTGTAATTGAATATTTTGAAATCGTTCCGGTAATTTCAACCATTCGTTTTCAACCATTTTTCCTGCATGGTTCAATTTCATTTCAGGGCAAATATTAGGGCAACCACAAGGGTTTGCATCTACGATATTTCCAAACAAACATTCACGGTTTTTTACGCAAATGGTTACAAAATAAAATCCTGCTTGTGAATAATCGTATCCTTTTAATCGAATTGATTTTCGTTTATGGATATTTATTACTTTCATTTTTTCTATTTATTACATAAAACCAGAGGTTTGGGGGTAAGATTCCCCTTTTCCTGCTTGACTGGTTGCAGTTTATTATTTTTCAACAATTATCTTCTTGCTCAAAAACAGTCTGTTATCGGTATAGATATTAATGATATATATTCAATGAATAAGGTTCTCTGTATTAATTCTTGTGGTTTCACTAGATAATAAGTCATTCGATTGTCAGCCACCTACCTACTTGCGAATTTATTTTATTATTTTTCTTGTTAAATCTCTTGCTGAATGATGAATTGTTAAAATGTCTATTTGATTATTTGCAACTATTTTATAAACGATTCTGTAACTTCCTTCATTTAGTTCTCTAATATTTTCTCTGTTAATTTCCGGGACAATTTTACCTGAACGAATCAGAGTTTTTAAAATTTGGGTTCTGTTTTTAAGTCATCTTTTGCTTGAAATATCCAATTTATTCGAACCATTTTTTAATTTCATTTTCCATTTCACTTTCTGAGATTACACATCCGTTTTCTGATTGTTTGTTCCCTGTTTCAATCTTTTCCAATAAAATTAAATTTTCAATCAAATCATCAAGCGAAAACTCTTCAGGAAATTTTTCAATCTGTTCTTTAAGTCTTGTTTTTGTCAACATTGTATTAAATTTAATATTTAGTCAAAGGTACAAATTTTTTATTATTGTTGTTGTCTTTTTATTTTTCGGTTCTGCTGTTATTTTAGTGGTAAATAATTATTAAGTGATTATATCATCCAATTTTTATAATTGTATTCAGCGGGATTTTACATAACCATATTTCTATTACCACCATTTAATTTATCATTATCCCATTTCAAAGGATTTTTAATAATGTATTGTACAATACGATTGTATTCGTTATAATTTCGGATAATGTGTTCCCAATAATTGCGTTGCCATAATTTTTTATTAAACGGTTGCCAATTTTTATTTTTCACACCGTGAATGTATTCAACCGACGTTATTGATTGAAATGCCCCCATCATTTCCCCCAATGTTCTTCTGGTAGGGACAACCCTCGTGGTTGCCCTATTATTCATCATCACATCATTTTGGGCGATCACATCATTTTGGGCGATCACATCATTTTGGGCGATCACATCATTTTGGGCGATCACATCATTTTGGGCGATCACATCATTTTGGGCGATCACATCATTTTGGGCGATCACATCATTTTGGGCGATCACATCATTTTGGGTGATCACATCATTTTGGGTGATCACATCATTTTGGACGACCACAAGGGTCGCCCCTACGATTTCCAATATTGCGTGGAAATGGTTGGGCATTACGATATATTCGTGTAATTGAATATTTTGAAATCGTTCCGGTAATTTCAACCATTCGTTTTCAACCATTTTTCCTGCATGGTTCAATTTCATTTCAGGGCAAATATTAGGGCAACCACAAGGGTTTGCATCTACGATATTTCCAAACAAACATTCACGGTTTTTTACGCAAATGGTTACAAAATAAAATCCTGCTTGTGAATGATCGTATCCTTTTAATCGAATTGATTTTCGTTTATGGATATTTGTTATTTTCATTTTTTCTATTTGTTACACAAAACCAGAGGTTTGGGAGTGAGATTTCCCTTTTCCTGCTCGACTGCTTGCAGTTTATTATTTTTCAATAATTATCTTCTTGCTCAAAAACAGTCTGTTATCGGTATAGATATTAATGATATATATTCCATGGATAAGGTTCTCTGTATTAATTCTTGTGGTTTTACTAGATAATAGATGTGTTTCGTATAAAGTTCCAAGGATTGAGACAATATCAAGTCTCGGATTTTGTGAAAGTAATTCTGATGAAATATTTATTTGACAATGAAGTTTGGCAGGATTGGGGAAAATATCAATATCTGACATTTTGTGATTGGGCTGTTTCAAGTTTGTTGTTAAACAAGTGTCAGTTGCAGATAAGTTACAAGGATGTTCCGGGAATATAAATGTTGTATCAATATATAACGCACATAAGTAGCTGCCTCCTTCAAAAGCTACTAATTCTTCAACGATGCCTGTTCTACTTCCAACCCCTTCAATTATTTCTGCTTCTTCATACTGGAATCGGATTCTTTTGTGATACTCATTGCTTATTAAAACGGAGTCAACGAGGTTAACAATTAAAGGTTGATACCAATTCAAATAGCTAAAAAGAGTATCTCCAAATTCTAAGTTAAAGTCATAAATTAATTCTTCGTTTGATTGACCCTCTGGAACATAGAATACTTGTCTAAGAATTGTATCATCTCTAATTGCGCCAATATATTCAGGTCCATTTATAACTGAGTTTAAGCAGAAAATGTCATATTCTGTCTTTTCAATTTTTTTATATTGTTGATTAAATATTATTGTGTCTCCAGAATAATATGTTTCCCAGTAATTAGTGTACCACCAAATAGGCGGGGGAATAAAATGGTTATTATATTTAATACACCATTTTGCGTTTGAATCTGGCAAAGGATGATACGACTGTCCATAATTGTGAACTGAAATTAATATTACCAATGTGATGAAAATTAGTTTTTTCATTTTTTCGGCTTAATAGACAAATTGGTTGCTCAGATGCTCTACAATCCTTTATATTTATAGTTTTACAGCAAATCAAATGTTATGAATAAAAAAAATGCTTTTATTGCTGTAGTACAATTACACGAAAACA
>Ga0307992_1002312_pt1 | contig 10908 bp, 11 predicted proteins | sample EllFjometagen133_FD_203162 | JGI IMG/M metagenome (GOLD analysis project Ga0307992, IMG submission 203162) | Marine microbial communities from Ellis Fjord, Antarctic Ocean - #133 | ecosystem: Environmental > Aquatic > Marine > Unclassified | place: Southern Ocean | collected 2014-10-08
AATAAAAATGGAAGTCCATTCGAAGGCGAAATAAGTGCAATGCGGGATCCCCTTTGTATCTTTTTTACTTTTATCAAAACATATCCCTCCTATCTCTTTTTTTGTGGAAGACTCCTATTATTTTATTCCTATTAATTATATTTCTCAAGTTCTTTTATATGATTTTTGGCTTTTTCCAATATGCTTGATTCAGAATAATAAGTGCCTATAATTTTAAGGAAAGTGGTATTTTTTTTCATACTTTCGATAGCCTCTTTGGCTTCTTTTTCTTCCAAGCCCTTTTCAAAATCCAGATAAAAAACATATTCCCATAATTCTCTTTTGCTGGGGCGTGATTCCAGTCGGCTCAAATTGATATCCCTTATCGCCAGCTCTTTCAAACATTTATAAATTGCCCCAGGAACACTAATGACGGCAAAAATAATGGAAGTTTTATTATTTCTACTTTCTTTTGATAAATTGGGTGATACTATGAAAAATCGGGTATGGTTAGATTGATTATCTTGAATTCCAGATTTTAATATTTTCATATGATATAGATCTGCTGCATATTGACTGGCAATAGCGGCGGTTTTTTCATCATCTGATTCTTTGATCATTTTAACGCTTCCGGCAGTGTCATAAACGGGAATTATTTGACAGGATGGCAAATTTCCAGAAAAATATCCTTCGCACTGTGCCAGTGCCTGGGGATGAGAATATATCTTTTTAATATCTTTAAAATCTGTTCCTTTTTTTACAATCAAACAATGTTCAACTTTTAATATCACTTCCCCTACCGCAAATAATGATTCATTTAAAAGAAGGTCATGCACTTTATTTATACTGCCTGTTTGAGAATTCTCTACAGGCAAAATGCCATAATCCGCTTCGTGATTAGAAACCAATTGACATACCTGCTCAAAACTTCTACAAGTCAACAAGTCTATAGAATTACCAAAAAACCGAACAGCCGCCATTTCGCTAAAAGCGCCTCTTTCTCCTTGGAATGCCACTCTCTTGTTTCTATTAGGTCCTTGATATTTTACCTCCATTCTTTTATCCCCTTTATTCTCTTTTCTTTTAATAGGTTCTTTTATTAGAAAATGAGTCTTATTATTATAATTTTTCAAATTATTTGCCTGTATAAAATCTTTTTTTAGGTTATCTGAATCATTTCTTAATTTTTCTTCCAATTTATCAAGATTTTTTTTGAATTTATCAATCATTTCTATCACAATTTCACTATTTGTTCCATATATATCTTTCCATATTTCAAAAGAGCTTGATGCAATTCTAGTCATATCCTTAAATGCTGAACCGGAGGCTTTAAAATAATTTTCATTATTCTCTTTTTCAGCCAGGGAGCCCGAAAGATTAGTTAATGATATAGCGAGAAGCTGTGGCAGATGACTGACAGCAGCAACAATTTTATCATGTTCTTTAGCAGTCATTTTTAATGCGTAAGCACCAATTATGTTCACTATCCCACACATCTTTTCCAATGCTTTTTGATTCGATTTATTTTGAGGGATTAAAATATAAGGCTTATTTTTAAAAAGTTGAATGTTTGCCGCATCTATACCGAATCTCTCAGAGCCGGCCATAGGGTGTCCGCCGACAAAATCAATGCAAAAAGGTAAAATTCGATTGGCCTCCTCTATGATTCTTACTTTTGTACTCCCGGTATCTGTAACCAAACATCCCTCCTTGAGATGAGGTGCTATTTTACTCAAAAGTTTCAATATAGTTCCTATCGGTGTAGCGATAATAATTAAATCAGCATTTTGAATACCATCCAGCAGATTATCAGTGCCTTGATCAATGGCACCTAAAGCAATTGCTTTTTCAATGGTCTTTAATTTATCGACTCCGACAATCCGAACATTCATGCTCCCTGCTTTTATTGCCATACCCAGAGACCCGCCAATCAATCCCACACCGATAATGGTAATTTTTTTAAATCCACCCCCCTCACTCATTTTACTCTCCTCTTTTCATTATCTTTTTGTCTTTTCTTTCTTTTTGAGGATTCATATATCCATTATTCCTTTTCAATCATCGTTTGCAATCCGTAAAGTGCTAAAATATAACTATGGTAACCCAATCCGACAATTTGCCCATTACAAGCCTGAGCGGTTACAGATTTTTGTCGAAATTCATCACGGGAAAAGATATTCGAGAGGTGTACTTCAATAATCGGAAGCGGACAATCCCTCAAAGCATCGGCAATAGCATAACTGTAATGGGCATAAGCACCCGGATTGATGACTAAACCATCTGTCTGAGATGACAATTTTTGAATAGAATCTATTATTTCTCCTTCAAAATTAGATTGTATAAACGTCAATTCCATATTTTCTTTTACTGCTGCATGGCTGATTCTTTGATTTATTTCTTTTAAAGTCAAGATTCCATAAGCATTTTTATCTCTTTTACCCAGATTATTTAAATTAGGTCCGTTAATGATTCCAATTTTTAACATTACAACCACTCCTTTTTAAATTCTTCTAAGGCATTAATAACTTCTTTTTTATTTATACCTTCAATTATATTTACTTTTCCAATTTTCTCGGGTAATATAAAACATATTCTGCCGTGATTATTTTTTTTATCAAAAGCAATGGTATTCCAAATATCCTCATTATTTATATTTTTTAATGCAACATTAAAAGAAATATTCAGCTTCTTAATAATTTTTTTAATCTTTTTTTCTAAATCGACACTACATATTCCCCGATAACGGGAGATTTTGGTTTCTATGAGTATTCCCAAAGCAACCGCTTCCCCATGGAATAATTTTTGATATCCGACCGTTACTTCCAGGGCATGACCGATACTGTGGCCTAAATTTAAATGTTTTCTTTGATTTTTTTCCCGGGGATCTTTTAAGACTATCTGTACTTTTAATTTTACGGCATGTCTAATGATTGACTGTAAAATTGCTATATCTTTATCCAATGCTCGAGAAATAACCGTATCAAGTGTTGCAAAAAAAGAAGGAGAATCAATAATGGAAATCTTTATTATTTCAACCAATCCGTTTCTTAAATGTTCTAAAGGCAATGTGTTAAGAACCAAAGGATCTGTTAAAATTGCCCGGGGATGATAAAAGCTGCCTATAATATTTTTTGCCTTCGGGTGATCGACTGCCACTTTCCCTCCTATACTGCTATCAACCTGAGACAAAAGAGTTGTCGGAATATGGATTAAAGGTACTCCTCTCATATAAGTTGAGGCAATAAAACCGGTTAAATCACCGATAACCCCTCCACCAAAAGATATGAGGGTTGTTGACCTATTCGCTTTTTCCTTTAATAATGTATCGTAAATATCAGATGCCGTGGACAAAGATTTATATTTTTCTCCATCAGGAATTTCAATAAATTTTGAGTGAATCCCGTATCGGGAAAATCCTGAAATTAATTTTTCTCCATGCAAATGTTTTACCAGTGGATTGGTTATCACAAATACTTCTTTACTTTCATTTAATGATGTTAAATATCTGCCGATATCATCAATCAAACCTTCCTTTATAATTATTTTTGATTCTTTTTCTTCGACAAAGTTCATTAAGATATTTTCCATGAATAATCCTTTTTTTCTAAAATGTTTAATATTTCATCCACTACTTCTTCTACGGTTAATTTTGAAGTGTCGAACTGCCAGGTAAATTGATTATAAAGCTCTTTTCTTTTTTCTAAAAAAAATTTTATCTCTTCTAATTTATTCCCCTTATTTAAAAGCGGGCGTTTATTGTCTTTTTTTATCCGTTGATAGATAACCATCGGATTTGCGCGAAGACAAATAATCGTCCCTCCCTGATTTGCTAATTGAACATTTTCTTCTGAAAGCAATGTTCCTCCTCCGGTCGCAATCACCAAATCATTCCTTTGTACTATTTCTTTCAATAGATTTGTTTCTAATTTTCTAAAATGGCTTTCTCCCCATTCATTAAAAATGTCGGCAATTTTTTTACCCTGCCGATCTTTAATTGCCGTATCAACATCAATAAATATTTTACCCATTTTTTGTGCCAAAGTTTTACCTACAACACTTTTTCCGGTACCCATAAAACCGGTGATATAAAGATTATGTTTTTTCATTTTTCCAAACCTCTCTGATAGTATTTAAAATTATTTTCTGTTTCCTGTAAAGAATCCCCTCCAAACTTTTCTAAAAATGCTGCCGCTATTTCCCAATTTATCATTGCTTCACCTACTACAGAAGCAGCAGGGACAACACAAATATCAGAACGTTGATACATGGCTTTTGTTTTTTTTCTGGTTTTTATATCCACCGAAGCAAGAGGGTTAAGCAAAGTAGGAATAGGCTTAAAGTACGCCCTTAAAAAAATCTCTTCCCCATTGCTGATTCCACCTTCCAAGCCACCTGCATTATTTTTATTCCGATAGTATTTAAAAGGTATTTTCTGTTTTTTTTCAGAAAGAAATATTTCATCATGAACTTTTGAACCTCTTTGTTTTGAAATTTCAATGCCATTTCCTATTTCAACTGCCTTGACTCCCGGGATGCTCATCAAGACGGAAGCCAACCTGCCGTCAAGACGCCGATCCCAATGGACATAACTCCCCAAGCCAACCGGAACGCCTTTAACTGCTACCTCAAACACCCCTCCCAAAGTATCTCCATTTTTCCCGGCTTCATCAATTTCTCTGCACATTTTTTTCGAAACCGATTTATTCATACAAAATACATTAGACTGCTGAATTCTGTTTTTAAATTCTTCATTAAAAATAGGTTGATCCTTAACATCTATGCTTCCAATTCTTGTAACGTGGTTATAACTATTGATGTTAAAATATTCCAGAAACTGCAGGGCGATAGAGCCAATCGCTACCTTCATTGCTGTTTGTCGGGCACTGGCTCTTTCTAATACGGGACGGCAATCATCAAAACCATATTTTAGCACTCCCGCCAAATCTGCATGTCCCGGTCGGGGTATCGATAAAGGGGATAAACTCTGTTTTCTAACATTTTTCCAATCATTATTCTTGATCATCAAACCTATCGGGGTACCGATAGTCTTTCGGGAAATAACCCCGGATAAAATCTCTACCTTATCTTTCTCAATCTCCATCCGTTTTCCTCTTCCATAACCCATTTGTCTTCTTTTTAAATTTTTATTTATTTTATCTTCATCCAAAAGAAGGCCTGCGGGCATCCCTTCAATGATTCCCAACAGACACTTCCCATGCGATTCTCCAGCATCTAAAAAACGTAACATTTTATATTATTCTCCTTAATTTGGAATATATTTATATGGTTATTTCCCAAAAAATTTTCTTTCCTGTGAAAGCAAGAATCCATCCCTTTTATCTTATTCTACACTCCTGGATTCCCACTTTCGTGGGAATGACAGAGGGGGGTAATTCGCAATGACATTTCTGTTTTTTATTCTGAATTCTGGCTCCTGACTTCTGACTTCTATTCCTTATTCTTTCTTCATTCTGTCTTCTGACTCCTGAATTCTCTTCTCTTCATTCTGTCTTCTGACTATTGTTATTTTTCTCATGCAATTTATGAATTAACTCCCGAATAATTTCCTTATCCGGTCTGATTCTGGTCCATAAATAAAAACTTTCTACTGCTTGATATACCAGCATCTCCCCGCCGTTGATGATTTTTGCTCCTGCTTTTTCTGCCTGTCTTAAAAAAGAAGTTTTAGCCGGAAAATAAATGAGATCATAGGCAATAAGGTGCTGATTTAATAAAATATTTTCAGGTAAAGGATTTAAATCAATATTCGGGTAGAAACCTAAAGATGTAGTATTAATTAAAAAATCTGCACGGTTAATTTTATCCTGTAAACATCTATCACCCATGGGAAAAATTCGAATCAAGCAATCAGGAAAAAAAGCATGATATTCTTTTTCAATTTTTCCTGCCTTGTCCAAAGTTCGATTAAAAATGGAGATTTCTTTTATCCCTTCTTGACAAAGAACATAGATAATAGCTCTCGCCGCTCCTCCTGCCCCCATAACAACTGCACTTTTTCCTTTAATTTCTATCTCCTTTTTCTCCAGAAGACTCCTTTTGAAACCGATAAAATCCGTATTATAGCCATACAGTAATTTATCTTTGTGCACGATAGTATTTATCGCTCCTATCTTTAAAGCAGACTCTTCCACTTTATCTATAAATTCCATTGCTTTTTCTTTAAAGGGAACAGTTACATTTACTCCTTTTATATTTAAAGTCTTTAATCCCTCTATTGCTGCCGGCAGTTGAACTGCAGAAATTTGAAAAGAAAAATAACAATCATTTAACGAATAATGTTTCAGTAATGTATTATGTAAAAATGGAGAAAGGCTTTTTTTGATATTCCCCCCGATAATTCCCATGATTCCGGTTTCCCCGTTAATCTCTGTTTTCATTTTTATTCCTTTATTGAATTAATTCTTTTAATGTATTAAAAAATTCCGGATAAGATATATCAATGCATTCCGCATCCTTAATCACCGTTTTGCCATCAGCATACAAACCTGCTACTGCCAAAGACATCGCCATTCTGTGATCGTTATAACTTTTACAAACAGCACTTTTTAACCTGGTCGAACCGTTAATTTCAAATCCATCTTCTTTTTCTATAATTGATGCACCCATTTTTTTTAATTCTGTAACAATTGCAGTTATTCTGTCAGTTTCCTTTACCCGTAATTCTTTTGCATCAGACACGACAGTTTTACCGTGTGCTTGTGTGGCTAAAACTGCTATCAAGGGCAATTCATCAATTAATTTACCAATAATTTCTTTATTGATTTCTATTCCGGTTAATTCAGCTCCTTCAATTTCTATATCTGCTCTGGGTTCATTTGATTTCATTTGAACATTTGATATTTCGATAACAGCCCCCATTTTTTTTAATATTTCAATAATACCCGTTCGGGTAGGATTTATCCCTACTCCCTTTACAATAACCTTGGATCCTTTTCTTGCACTTGCAGCAGCGAAAAAATAAGCTGCCGAAGATATATCTCCGGGAATAAATATTTCTGCGCCTTGTAACACTTTTTTCCCGGTTATTTTTATTTTAGGAGAAATGACTTGAATATCAGCTTTCATAAAGGTAAGCATTCTTTCAGTATGATCTCTACTGATTTGCGGCTCGGTAATGACCGTTTCTCCTCCGGTAAAAAGACCGGCAATCAAGAGGGCAGATTTGACTTGAGCGCTGGCCACCGGAAGAGTATATTCGATAGAATTAAGTTTACTTCCCTTAATGCTTAAAGGAGCGAACCGGTTAATATTTTCTCCTCCTATTTTTGCTGCCATCAGAGAAAGCGGTTCAATTATTCTTTGCATTGGTCTTTTTCTTAAGGAGTCATCACCAGTGATAACAGTATTAAAACGCTGTCCACTTAAAAGGCCGGTTAATAATCTGATGGTCGTTCCTGAATTTCCAACATCAAGGATATGATCCGGCTTTTTTAATCCATTCAATCCTACTCCTTTTATTTCAATGACTGAATGGTCAATTTTTTCAATCCTTGCTCCCAGAGCAGACATGCATTTCAGGGTGTTCAAGCAATCCTGACTATGTAAAAAATGATTTATTCTGGTCTCTCCTTGAGCAATTGCTCCAAAAATAATGGCACGGTGAGATATGGATTTATCTCCCGGTACTGAAACCTGTCCATTTACTTTTTTATTACCTTCTACTACTATTTCCAAGACCTAATTATCCTCCTTATTTCACCTGACTGGTAAAATTATTTCTCTTCCTGTAACATTGGCAATTGCGCTCATTTCCTTTAATAATTGACTAAAATTTTTAAAATTCAAAGTTTGAGCACCATCGCTTAACGCAGCTTTGGGATTAGGATGGACTTCAATCATAAGACCATCTGCTCCGGCAACTATTGCAGATTTTGCCATAGGGCCTACCAGTTTCCATCTGCCTGTTCCATGGCTGGGATCAACGATAACCGGCAGGTGACTTAATTCCTTTAATGATGGCACGGCGCTTAAGTCAAGTGTATTCCTGGTATAGGTCTCAAAAGTCCGGATACCTCTTTCACATAAAATGACTTGACGATTTCCGTTGGATAGAATATGTTCAGCTGATAATAATAATTCTTCTATGGTTGCAGACATGCCTCTTTTTAGCATTACCGGTTTTTTGATTCGGCCTAATTCCTTTAAAAGCATGAAATTTTGCATATTTCGCGCACCTACCTGTAAAATATCCGCGTATTCGGCAACCAGGTCGACCTGTTCCACGGACATCACTTCTGTGATAATCGATAAGCCAAATTCTCGTGCAGCCCGTGACATAAGTTTTAAACCTTCTTCCCCTAAACCTTGAAAACTGTATGGAGAAGTTCTTGGTTTAAAAGCCCCTCCCCGGAGAATTTTAACTCCACGTTTACTTAATTCACCGGCAATTGTAAAAATCTGTTCTTCGTTCTCTATGGCACAGGGTCCAGCCATGATTGCCAGCTCTTTACCACCTATGGTAATTCCTTTTAATTTAATACTCGTACTCTTATTTTTAAATTCCCTGCTGGCCAATTTGAAAGGTTTTAAGACTCGGAGTACTTTTTCTACACCGGCATAGGCATAAAAAGGAAAAGATTCCAGGATACTTGTATCTCCGATTATACCAAGAATACTTCTCTTTTCACCCTTCGATATATCCAAATCAAGTCCCATACTTTTTAATTTATCGACTATTTTCTCTATATCTTCCTGGTTGGCAGTGCCATTCATAACTACTATCATTTTAATCTCTCCCTTTCAGCTTTTATAAGTCTTTTCTTAAGTTCTTTGCTTCACGTAAATAGCAATGTTTTATCTCGCTTTGTTTTTTTTCGCAGTTAATCTGGATGAGTATTCTAATACATTTTTTCAATCCGATTTGGACATTGGCTTCCTGCATCCCGAACAGTGGCACTCCAGACCAGCCCAGTTCCCGGGCAGCAGCAGCTGGAAAGGCTGAATCTAAATCTAATGTTGTACTGAAAAATATTGAGACAATATCTTCAATGTTAAAATCATTTGATTTTTTCAAAATCAATAATAATTCTTTTGTATCGGCTAAAATATCCTTTTTGGTATTTTCTTTTACAGTTATTGCCCCTCTTATTCCTCTTACCAACATAGTTCCCTCACCTTTTATTATATTTTATCTCCCAGGATATATCTTTATATTATCTTAACATAATATAAAAAAAGGCTATAGGTATTAAAAAACCTATAGCCTTCATATGTTTTGGTATGCATATAAAGATACCATAGGCATAAACGATGTTTATGCCTATGGTATCTTATTTTTTATATCTCTAAGATACTAAGGCATAAACATCGCCGCTAAAATAATAGTAGTTAAAATTAGAAAAGCAGTAATATTTATTTCTAAGCATCTTTTTTAAACTCCTTACATTTGTTCTGATTAATTTATCATAATTTTTTTGAATTGTCAATTAAAAATCTAATAAAATTTTACCAGCCTTTTGTAACTTTTAAAATATCATCACCAAGTAACCCATTTTGCAAATCTGTCATACATGTTTCAATAATATCAATTCCTTTATTGAATTCTGCTTCTGTGATAATAAGAGGAGGTTGAATTCTTTAACATATTAAATTAAGAGTTGAATATTTAATCCTTTTTAAAATTCTTTTTTAATAATAGCTAAACAAAGCATCTATAGTTCAAAAGAATTACTTATTTTTTCTGTTTTTTTTCTTCAATCAATTGCAGGCATTCTTCAGCCCATTCGATATCTGCTGAATTATCTTTATTCCCCTTTTTTAAAATCAATTCCCAATAAAAAGTTTCAGTTTTATATTTCTTATCTTTACTGTAATCATTAATCCCTTGCTGAACTTTCTCTAAATATTTTAGCTGATTTTCTTTTTCCTTTTTATATCTGGTTATCTCAAACGCTAGTTCATCCAACTTAATTTTTGATGAAAAAAATACTCGCATTAAAAAACGACTTCTATTATTTTGACTTAATTGATTGGGAAATTTATTTAACCAGTTTAAAAAGGTATTTCTACCTTCTTCGGTGAGTTGGTACACCTTACGATCAGGCCGTTTTTCCTGTGCCTCAATTTTTGATAAAACTAAACCTTTTTGCTCTAAATTATTTAGTTCCCGATAGATTTGACTCATCTGAGCAGACCAAAAAAAATCTATGGTGTTGTCAAAGGTTTTTTTCAGATCATATCCGGTCATTGATCTATAGTTCAGTAAACCCAGTAATGCATTTCCTAAAGACAATTTAGACCACCTCCACATTTTTATTATTTTACATTTATTATTTTACATTTATTATATTCTACATGTTTAATAAGGTCAAATATATTTAATATAATTTAACAATTGACCGATTTTCCGATTTACCAATTAAGAAATTAACTAATTAAGATAGTCATTAGCAAGAAAATAGAAGTCAGGAACCAGGAGATAGAATGAAGAAAAGAGGAGGAACAATAAGATTCTATCCCATAATCGTAGGACAGGCGTCTCCCTGTCTATTTCTTAGTGATGGTACCGGAATATTCAAATGCATTTTGCTTCATCTTAATCCATTTTCTTTCTAGGATACCGATTAGATTCCCACAAGAACACCGAATTTCACCATTTGCATGAATGCTGTAGTCTTCCTTTATCCGATGTTTCCAACAATGCCACACTTTCCCTTTGCCGATTTTTTCGTACTTAAAGATTTTTTGTTTGCATTGGGCACATCTAATGATGATCATTTATTAACCTCTGATTTTTTAAGCGAAGTTTTCTTTATTTTTTTATTTAAAATGAAGTGTTATGAAAATTTTAAATATTTTCCTTCTTTTTTACTGCTTTGATATCCAAAACCGGGCTTCCTTTAAAAGCATCCAGCCCTTTGACGTAAATATGTGTATCACTAACTTTAACTAACTCTACATTGCTCACTG
>Ga0307992_1002313_pt1 | contig 10905 bp, 10 predicted proteins | sample EllFjometagen133_FD_203162 | JGI IMG/M metagenome (GOLD analysis project Ga0307992, IMG submission 203162) | Marine microbial communities from Ellis Fjord, Antarctic Ocean - #133 | ecosystem: Environmental > Aquatic > Marine > Unclassified | place: Southern Ocean | collected 2014-10-08
TGTGCGCAAGAAGCTATCACAGACATTTATAGAGACTACTGGTGCAAAGGGCGGCCCTATTCAATACTCAGACATGACAACAGAAGAAATCGACCAGAGATTAAAGGAACTTAGAGATAAGGAGAATGAAGATGTTTGAAATAGTTGTAATAATTCTGTTACTTATCATTGCTTTTAATACGGGATGTTAGAAATAAGAAACTAAAGGAATTACAAACCTTAAATGCTAATGCTCCACGGGTGGGTGAATGATAGGATGGCACATATTTTTAATAATAGCTGTATTGTTCATGTTGTTAGATGTGATAATTAACGATGAATAACAAAGACAAGATAGAAGAGATCGCATTACTTGAACTAAAAGAGGGGCAAAAGAAACAGAATCTTTGCCTATACTGGTTTAATATATTCTATGCTTGGCAGATAGAATTCTGTGCATCAACCCTCCTTAAGTTTGAATCCTGTCTAATGGCGGCCAACCAAATTGGAAAATGTGTGTCTTTTCAAACACTTATAGAGACTGAGCATGGCCCCAAACGAATAGGAGATATTTTTGGTAGTAAGATTAAAGTAAAAACGCACCCAAACAATGAACTGAGGAAGGTCAATGCCTGGGTGATGAAGCCACCAGAAGAGTGTTATCGTATTACTCTTGACGATGGGTCTTGGGTTGAAGTTCCTTTGGGACATAAAATATTGGTCGGCTCGGATTACCTAACAGTAGATGAGCTTTTTCAAGTGCTACCTGAATCCGTATTTTCCCGTCCTCAGTCCAGTTCGGTGTTTTCCCGGTTAGTTCATACTTCAAGTGTGCAGCGTTTGATGGGAAAATGTGTAGATTCAATACGTCATTGTTTAGTCGGTCTCCGTCTAAATGATGCACAACTTCTTTCCGATCAAGATAACGTCCAAGTTTATTCTCCATTACAAGGCGATGTTCAGCCACATACCTCCCGTTTATTGCGTTTGGGTGATCTGGTATATAGACATATCTATAACCTTTTCGATAGGTTATTCCACCCTTCCAGTCCGGGTGTCTGTACCCAGATTTTGGGCCAGTCCTCTTGGCCTTTAATCCCATCTCTTTTATACGTCTACCGACCGTATCACGAGAGCAACCAAGATCGTCTGCTATTTCACGCAGAGAAATGTCACGAGACAAGAGAACTTTTATCCTGTCATTTAAACCCACAATCTTTTTCATATCCACCTCCTAATAAACCTTCGTTTGCTGTTAGTAGGATTGTATCGGTTTATCCGGTTGGTGTCAAGACGTTATATGATATGGAAGTTGACGAGAGGCACAACTATATAGCTGGTGGTTTAGTTCATCACAATACTTTGGTGGGTACGGTGATTGATGCCTTTCATTTAATGGGTAACTACCCAGATAATTGGCCAGGTCATAGGTTTAAACATGCTCCGCTTGTCTGGTGTCTGGGTGTATCAACAGAAAAGACTAGAGATCTACTTCAGACAGCACTATTTGGTAAGTATGACAAGCTAAATGGTTTTAAGGGTGGTCTTGTACCAAAAGATAAAATAGTTGATTGGGAGTCTATATCCGGTGTTTCCAATGCCATGCGTACAGTAAGGGTTAAACATGCCTCCGGTGGTATATCAAGAGCTCAATTCTGGTCGTATTCTCAAGGACAAGACGTATTAATGGGTGATAAGGTAGACCACTGCCATATAGATGAAGACCCAAAAGACCCTAAAATAAGACCGCAGTTAGTAACAAGAACAATTAATGGTGATAAAGGCAGGGGTGGCAAGATAATATATACCTTTACACCTGAACATGGCAGGACAGACACAGTAATTAAGTTTATGGATAATCCGTCACCTTCTCAATTCTTCATGCAGAAGGGCTGGGTTGATGCTCCACACATGACACAAGATAAACAAGACAGGCTAATGGAACAATACGATTCCAGCCAAATAGACATGAGATCAAAGGGTGATCCGCTCCTTGGTGAAGGTCGTATCTTTGACATATCAGAAGATGTTATTGAATGTGATCCTTTTGAAATACCTGATTTCTGGAAGACTATTTGTTGCTGTGATTTTGGTGGTATGGGAAGTGGCGCTCATCCACAGGCATTTGCTAAACTTGTTCACGATCCTGAATCCGACACAGTTTATCTAACCAATTCATGGAAAGCCTCTGGTGTTAGTGCTCCTGATGCTAGAGCAGCCGTTAAGTCTTGGGTTGGTGCTTATCCGGTTGCTTGGCCTCACGATGGATTACATATGGAAAAGGCTAGAGACGATTCTATCCAACTTAAACAACATTATGTTAACGCTGGTTTCAATATGCTCTTTGAACACGCTACATGGCTTGAAGGTGGAATATCTGTTGAGGCTGGCATATATCAGATAATCACAAGGGCAAGACAAGGTAGATTCAGAGTATTTAAGGGCCAGCCCGGTTTCCTTGAGGAATGGAGACAATACCATAGGGTTAACGGTAAAATTGTGAAGGTTCGTGATGATATATTAGACTCAATAAGGACCGGTATAATGATGCTTAGATGTGCTATATATTGTGGTGATTGCAATTTAATTATAAAATCAGTAAGACCAGAACCCATTGGAGTTATGGGGAAAAGATAGGGTGTTGACATTAACATAATAATAAGCTATATATAAACTATGATCTTCTTAATATTAATACCAATAATACCAACCATTATATTTTTATGGAAACTTGCAGCTATAGCAGATCATAATTATTCACGTATACAATGCGCACAAAAGGCAAGAAAAAGAGAGCATCAGATAAAATTTGAAGCCATCATATATAAACTAAAGTCAGAAAACATACCACTGGAATTAAGAGAAGAAGCATTAAGGAAATTATATCAAATATATGTTTGATATGGATTAGTTCCCAGCGGAGAAATGATAATAGCATAGCCCCTGCGCCTCTGGTAGTTTCAAGCGAAATTCAGGGGTTTTTTTATTTAGGTGTTGACAATAAAATTTAAATCAGCTATATTATAGTCATGCTTAAGAAGTAAAACTAAATAACCTTTGCAAAGGAGAAAAGCGATGAAGACAAACAGAATGAGATACGGCCCCACAGATTTAAACACACATTATATTATGAGATAAAATAATCCGGGTACCAGATCTATAAAAATAAAAAGCCTCCGTTAATCGAGTACGGGGGCTTTTTTTATGTCCTCAATTTGTGATATGTTATAAAAACCTTCCATTTTGGAATGAAATAACTTGACAATATTCCAAATAGGAATATAATGGTATAAGAAATACATTCATTATGGAGTTTCTTATGCCTTTGACCCACGAAGAAATCACAAAGAAACACGATAAAGCCTACCTTTACCCCCAAGAAACCAGAGAAAAAGCCTCAGAATGCAGTTTTTTTTATCACGTATCACATTGGGATGATAATATGTTAAGTACATCTCAGTTAAGTTATCGTGGTGAATTCGACATGGTTGGGAAAGCTGTTAAGGGTGTTCAGGGTGATCTTACGTCTAATCCTGTTCAGAATGACTTTGAGCCAGTTGATGAAGATAGGGAAGATGCGGCAGACTTTATGGATACCCTATACAGGGCAGACAGCCACAGCAACACCTCGATTGAATCCTTTGATAATGCCGAACTGGAAATGATTGTTTGTGGGTTCGGTGCATGGGAGCTTTCCACAGAATATGAGTCTATCCGTGGCGATAGTAACAACCAGGTGCTTATACGTAGACCAATAGCAGAAGCAAACAACACGCTTTTCTTTGATCCAAGCGCAAAACTTCTTGATAAATCAGATGCTAAATACTCATCACACTTAACCGGATACACAGAAGAGGGTTTTATATCTGCCCACTATGAGTTGACAGGTGAAGAACTAACAGACAAAGAAATAAAAGCCATTAACCCCTCATCTTTCTCATATCCAGAAGGTTCATTTAGTTGGGTTACTTCGGGATCAGAGGCTACATTTTACCTTTCAACATTTTATCACAAAGAATTAGTAAAGACTAAGATTCTCAACATGGTTAATCCTTTAGGTGAAAACCAGACAATGTATGAGTCTGACCTTAAAGACGTTATGGATGACATGATTGACGAGGGATGGACAATTGAAAGTGATAAAACCATAAATAGGTGGGAAATCAGAAAGTACATTGTATCCGGTCAAGAGATTCTTAATGGTGACATGGTAGATGGTGAACGTGTAGGAGTTGTAATACCGGGTGAACATATACCAGTTGTTCCGATATATGGAGAACGTGCGATTGTCAACGGACAAGAGACTTGGGAAGGTATTATTGCTAAGAAGATGGACGCCCAGAAACTACGTGATTTCAATCTGTCTTATCTTGCCGATATTGTTAGCAGATCACCAAGATCAAAACCAATAGTATCCCCAGAAGAAGTGGCTGGTTTCGAAAAAGATTACTCTTTAACTGGTGTAGAAAATAACCTTCCATATGTCCGCATGAACAGAAAGACACAGAGTGGAGAACCTTTGCCTTATGGCCCGATTAGAATGTTACCGGAGCAGCCCATCCCTTCAGCATTAGTAGCAAGTATTGACCTATCACGGCAAGCTGTTGAGGATGGTGCTAATCCCGGTATTACACAAGACATTGCAGATGTTGATCTGTCCACCAAGTCTATTCTTGCACTTCAAGCTAGATTAGATTTACAGTCTGTTGTTTATCAGGAACACCGGAAACATGGAAAACGCAGAGACGGAGAGATATGTGCATCAATGTATGCTGAGATTTATGACGTACCTCGCAGAGCTAATGTTGAGCTTAAAAATGGAACACGTAAAAAAGTCGAGACAATGGAGCAAATCCTTGATGCTGAGTCTGGTGAATTTATAACTATAAACGATATTTATAATACAGAATTCAAGGTGTACTCATCAATAAGCGCAAGTTATAGCACACAAAAAGACCAGACACTTGACCGTGTTGAGAAGTTATTGCAGGGCATTAACCCTGCCGATCCTAAATATAACATGCTTTTACTCCAGTATCTATCTTTGATGGATGGTATAGACTTTGACGACATTAGAGATTATGTAAAGAATGAACAGTTAATGCTTGGATTCCGTAAACCAGACGATGATGAAGAAGAAGCCCTGCTTGAAGAGGCTAAGAACCAGCAGCAAGAACCTTCAGCTGAAATGCTTGTGGGTTTAGGTGAAAAAATGAAGGGTGAAGCTGCGCTATTAGAGCAGAAACGTAAAGGAATAGAAATGCAGTTAGAGTTCCAGAACAAAGACACGGCAAATAAGGTCGATAGTTTTGAGGCACAGACTAAACGAATGGAAGCACAGATTAAAGCATTTTTAGCAGATGCAAAGATACAAATGGACAATATGAATACGTTCAGTAAGGATATGGAAACTAGAACTAAAATGAGTGAGTTTGTTCAGCCTATTACCGGAATGTCAGATGAAGCAATAAAGGCTGAACTATACGGGCAAGCATAGGGGAATATAATGACAGAATTAAGTGAAAATGAAAAAATACAGGAATTAGTAAAAAATGGTAAATCCCTACAATCAGTTGCTGATGAATTTAATGTAAGTAAAAGTTTAGTTCAGAAAATATGCAGGAAAATTAAAAAAATAAGGTAATGCAATGTCCAAGAAAACAAAGAATCCACCCTTAAAGAAACCAAAGAAGAAGTATCTGGGAGATATCCCCAATATGGCTAAGAAGAAGAGTAAAAAATATAAGGCATGAAAATAATAAAGCTTTTTGACCCAATATATAGAGCAAACTTAAGGGTAATGATAAATTGTTCTTTTGACGATTGTAGAAAGCACACATTAAAAGAATTTAATACTGAACTTCAAGAGAATAATAGTCTTGCTAATGGGAAAGCCTTTGCATTAAGTGATGGTTCTTATTTGGTTTGGGTTGAAAAGTTTAATTGGTCAATAGACTGCCAAGGTGTTCTTGTCCACGAACTTTTACATATTGCTTTTTACGTTATAGGAGATCGTGGGATAAAAATAGATAGCGATGAAGATGAAGCCTTGGCATATTACTTTGAATATTTATTTAATAGTGTTTGGAATAAGTTAAAACCAAAAAAGAAGAGTAAGCGTAAAACAGCCTAGCACTGTAAAGCTAGATAACTGAGGCGAACAGGTAAACGCAAGCTACTGTGAGGCATATCACAGACTACCTAACATCAAGGGGAACAATGATGGATGAAGCAAAAAAGATAGAGGAAGAAGAAGTCATAACAGATGAGAGCGTTGAAACTGATACTGATGAAGTCAATACAGAAACTGATGACGAAGTTAATGAAGATGATACCGAAGCGGTTGAGAAACCAGCGTGGTTAGATGACACTGAGGAAACAAAAGAACCTGATACAGTGCCTCTTTCTACTTATCTTAAACTAAAGGGAAAGAACAAGGAACAGCGCACAGATCAAGAGATTGAGAATGAACGGCTTAGAGTTGAGAATGAACAGCTTAAGAAATCAGTTCAAACACCTTCTGATAGTGTGTCCTTAAAACGGCCCAGAGTTAACGACTTCGCAGATGATGATGAATATGAAGACGCGATGGATGTCTATGAAAAACAGAAAGATGAAAATAACTTTCAACGTTCAACACAGACAAACACTCAAAATCAACAGCAAAACAGATTAATGGAGGCACAAGAAATATCTGTTAACGATCACAATCTAAGGGCAGAAGCGTTTGTTAAACAACAGAAAATTAAACCTGAAGTTTATATTAATGCTGATAGTAAAATAAGACAGGCGATTGAGTCTATTATGCCGAATGAAAGTGGTCATGTTTTTAATACTTTAATTCATCGTATGGGTTCAGATTCAGAAAAGGTTATTCTCTATCTTGGAAACAGTAAGGAAAGATTGGACAAGTTCACGGCTTCTCTCAGAAACGATCCATCTGGAATAGAAGCTGGAATACTTGTGGGAGGAATGAAAGAGAAGGTAAAAAAACCAACTAAACGAACCAGTAATGCACCACCTCCATCAGATAATTTAAGTGGTGGTGATTCTATCTCTGCTAGTGAAAAAGCCTTAAAAAGGGCATATGGTAAAACTACAGGACAAGAAGCTTTTTCAATAAAGCAAAAGGCGAGGCAAGCTGGTTACAACACAAAGGAATGGTGATATAAATGTCAGTTACAACAGCAAAAACAGTAGAAAATATGCTCGGTCAGTTTATAGAGACAACCGATGCACAAGATAGCATGTTAGGTTTAGTAAAACTTGAAACTCCTGATGCAAAGAAAATGCAGAATTCCAGTAACTTTTATTGGGAAAATGTGCAGCAACGCAGACCCACTATAAGTGGTTGGGATATGTCCGGTGAGGCTGGTGGGATAATCCAGGAAACTTATCCTAAACTTCTTGGAACACCAGAGAATGATGTTATTACGGTTCGCATTGATGATGCCCGCGATGATTCTTATCTTATGAATGCAGTTAAAGAGGGGGCGGTTCAGCAGAACACTAAACTGAATACAGAACTTGCAAGTGCTATTTCTGTTCAGGGTAGTATGTTTGTTAGAGATAACTCAACAAACGGTTTTGATTTTCTTGGCGAATGTCAGGCCATGATGGATGAGAGACAGGGTAAGGTTACTGAGAGAACTGCGATTCTTAATACTCGTAACAGCTTAACTTTTGCTTCTGATCTCGCAGCTCGTCAGAATGTTGTAGGTAGGCCTGAAAATGCGTGGAGTTCAGGTGTTCTTGCTAATGATGTATGCGGTTTTAAGAATGTATTGACCGGATCATTTTTACCGTCAATCGTTGGTGATGCTGATGCTTCAAGGGTAGTTGGTGCAACCGCACCTTCTTACGCTCCAAGAGGTGGTACAGTAGATGCAACCACTGGTATATGTACTAATTATGATTATCGTAAAGCAGTTTTAACAACCGTTGCTAACACGGGTTTTATTGTTGGTGACAAAATAACAATAGCTGATGTTTACTCAGTTGGCCTTAGTGATAAACAGAGTTCTGGTGAGTTAATGACATTTACGGTTCTTGATGTTGATTCAGGTGGAACCGATATGACCATATCTCCTAGACCGATTGCTCCTGCATCCTCTGATACTTCACTAACTACAGTTGAGGGCGCATACAGTAATGTCGATTCTCAGATAGCAGCTGGTGCAGCAATAACCCGTCTAAATATAGACACAACTGATCCTAAGGTTAATCTGTTTTTTGAAAAATCAGCTATTGAAGTTATTGGTGGAATAATCCCAGCAGAAAAGTTTAAAACGTTTGGTGGTAATGATTGTATTCATGGCACACTGAAAAATGGTCTTGAGGCTTATATGCTTTACACCAGCGATATAATGGCCGCTACTCTGTCTTACAGATTGTTTGTATGGTACGGAATAACAATAACTAACCCATCTATTTGTGGATCAGCAGTAAAATACTAATAATTTGTGGGGGCTTCGGCCCCTACTTACCAAGGGAGAACAAAATGAAAGCAGGACCTTTAGAATTTAGACATCACACAAAAATAACAGAATACCCGGCAGCCGCTACAAACCAGCAGGTATTAACAGTAACAACCGATACACTAGAACTAACACACCCATATGTTCGCCTAAACTCTACGGCTGGTGCTTGTACGGTGACGGTACCTAATGGTGAAGAAAGTCAGTTGATAGTAATTAATCATCAGACCGCAGCAGACGACATAGATATTACCTGCACAACCTGTTCGGGGTTTTCTACAATAGCCATGGATGAGGTTGGAGATCAGTTAATACTTTTCTATGTTGACGACACTGTTGGCTGGATTATAATTTCAGCACTTGCAGCAGATGGTACTGGACTTGTTTACACCGCAGCATAAACAATTAATCTTCTGGGGGTGTAAAAACCCCCTTGAACAAGGAGAAATAAAATGACACAGTGTACAACTTTAGATAGTACAGATACTGCTATTGCGACCACAAAGGCATTAGCTGAATCTAATTTGTCTACGGGTTCAAGTCATACCAGCTCCATAAGTGACATAACAACCTTGGTTAATGATATTAGGACACGGTTAAAGGGTGATTCACCTGTTGGTAGACCAGCCCTTGCTATTGGTGATGGAGCTAAACAGGCCGTTGCAACTGCCGCATGTGATTATCAGGTTGACGGTGTTAGATATACTGTTGCCGCAGATACAACGGGTGTTGCACTTGGAACGACTGTCGTTGCACAGAGTACGTTTGGCGCAGTAGCATTAGATGTCCCTATTTCTGGTGGAACAGTAGTATCAACAGAAGCCCCGGCAAATGTAACGGGTTATGGCTCAGCGGTTCTTGCCGCTGCCGCACTTCCAGCCGTTGCCGCCGCTCATTGTAGATTGGGTTATATTACCGTGAGTAATTCAGCTGCAGCCTTCACGCTTGGCACAACCGCCCTTGATGCAGCAAACACAACCGTTGCCTATACCGACTCTAGTACACTCGGAGAACTTATTGGTGCGGCAGTATCTTAATAATAATTGGGGGCTAATAACCCCCTTAATTTAAGGAGGTGTGATGTCATTATACATGTATAAAGAAATCAACGGTGTTATGGAACGTGATACCGTTAGACCTGTAGCATATCAAGATCACCTTGAAGATGGTTGGGTTGTAGATCCATCGGGTGTAAGAGAACCAGTTATTTCCAAAACGGAAATAGCTAAAGAAGTAGTTATTGTAAAAGCTGAAAAACCCAAAGAAACTTCTGAATTTTATGGGGTGGTTGCCTTTCCTTCAGCAAAAGTAGATGTTGTCGTTAAGGAAGAAGATGAAAAACCGGTTTCTGCACCGATTAAAAGAAAAAAGAAGATCACCAAGAAAATGAGCAAACCCATTAAGGATTAATCATGACATTAAAGATTGATTTTGTTAATAGTGCTTATAGTATGGGTAGAATATCAGGGTTGACAAGAAGCCCTACCCCTGAAGACTTAAGCCTTGGTCTGGAACGCCTAGAAGATATGGCGGCTGAATGGCATGAAGCTAATATATCCACTGGTTATACATTTGAACAGACCCCAGGCCAAAATACTCCACATAATGTTCAGCGTAAATATCATCTTGCTTTTAAATCTAATTTGATGATGTTATTGCTTGCCGATTTTGGGAAGATAGCAACCGCAGAATTAGCTGGCATGGCTAGTTCATCATTTAGCCGACTGTTAGCCAGCACCTCAGTTACCGAACAGATACAACCACCCTCGACTATGCCTATTGGTAGTGGAAATAAAAGGTTGGGCCGTTTGTCAAGTTATTATACACCAATTATAACAGCACCAAATGAAAGTGCGACCGTTAAAATGGTGGTTGGTGATGTTGACACGACGTTTTATGAAGATTACACGGCTTTTCTTCTTGAGAGCGAAGATGTTTCAAGTGCCGTTATCACAGCTGATTCAGGATTGACTATCTCAGCTGAAACAGTGACTTCACCACGTGTAACCTATACAGTTACGGCAACCGGTGGAACCGATGATTATAAGGCACTGTATGAGGCCAAGATAATAATGACCACCTCGGCTGGAAGAATATTAACGAGGGTTAGAAACTTTGAATTAACCGAATTGGATATAACTTAATGCCAGAAGTAATGCTAAATCTAATAAAAGGTGATAAAACCAGTGTTGATACGGATTATCGTGACGCTTTACCTGTTAATATGTATGGGGTTATTAGGGATATACTTGGTGCGCAAGGCTATATGCTTTGTTATCCCGGTTTAACTTCTTTCACAACGGGTGGGGGCATTGACAGGGGTGGAAACTATAATGATAGATTTGATGCGCATTTCAGGGTATCTGGGCCATCTTTAATTGAAATTGATACAGATGGTACTGTTTCTACTTTGGGCGGTGTTATTGGCACTTCACAGGCGGCTATGCCG
>Ga0307992_1002314_pt1 | contig 10896 bp, 14 predicted proteins | sample EllFjometagen133_FD_203162 | JGI IMG/M metagenome (GOLD analysis project Ga0307992, IMG submission 203162) | Marine microbial communities from Ellis Fjord, Antarctic Ocean - #133 | ecosystem: Environmental > Aquatic > Marine > Unclassified | place: Southern Ocean | collected 2014-10-08
TATCCCAGCTGGCACTGATCATAACATTCTTAATGTTGGAGAAGGGGAGTTAAAATTATATTCAGTTTATTCACCTGCAGAGCATAAAGATGGCACAGTCCATAAAACAAAGGCTGGTGAGGTGGAGGAACATTTTGATGGAGTTACTACAGAATAAATAATTTTTTAAAAGAACGCTTGATAAGAGCGTTCTTTTTGTTTATAATTATGTTATACTAAACTTATGTTTACAAACAATATAAATCCGATTTTATTTCAAAATAACTTTTTAACCATCCGTTGGTATGGCTTGTTTTTAGGTATCGCGGTTTTGTTATCTGTCTGGTTGTTGCATAAATTATTTATTGAAAAAAATTATCGGGGAGAACTGGCACTAGATTTATCACTGTATTTAATTATTGGCGGTTTGGTTGGCGCCAGATTAGGACATATTTTATTTTATAATCTTACTTATTTTTTAGCTTATCCTCAAGAAATAATTTTTATTAATCATGGGGGATTGTCTAGTCATGGTTTAACCATTGGACTGCTGGTGTCTTTTTTTCTTTTTTGTAAAGTCAAAAAAATAAAATGGAAAGAAATAATTGATCTAATAGCAATACCTTTGCCAATTTTGATGCTCTTTATCCGTTTAGGTAATTTCTTTAATTCTGAGATAGTGGGTCGTCCGACAGATTTGCCTTGGGGAATAAAATATCCTAATTTTGAATATAACCCGCTTTTTAGACACCCTTCACAGTTGTATGAAGCGTTAATTGGAATTTTAATATTTGTAGTTATTTTTTATGTTTATAAAAAGTATAAAAATTTACCGCAATTATATTTGGCTCACTTTTTTATCTTTTTATATTTTACTAGTCGATTTTTAATTGAGCTTACCAAAGAGTTTCAAGTGTTAACGCCTGATTTTGGTTTAACTATGGGGCAATTTTTGAGCTTGCCTTTTATTATATATAGCATTGCGTTCTTTGTTTATAAAAGAAAAAAATATAAGTAAAAAATATGCAAATAAAATATACCATACAACAAAAAGAATTACTTGATCACGTAGCCGAAAAAGTTAAAAAATTATTTAAAGAAAACCCAGTTCCAGCTCATGGAGTAGATCATATTTCAAGGGTGGTAGCCTGGGCTAAGGAAATAATAAAAGGAGAGAAGGTTATTAGTCCTTTACTTTGTGAATTGTCTGCCTGGACACATGATGTTGGTAGAGTAAGAGAAGATAATCCAGGTGAAAGTACTCGCAAACACCACGAATTATCATATATGATGTTGCAAGAATGGTTTAAAGCTGATAAAAAATTTGATATTTTATCAAAAAAAGAAAAATTAGAGCTGTTATATGCAGTGCGTTATCATTGGAACGATGCTGCTGTCAAATATGATACAGCTTGGATTTTACGTGATGCTGATAAGCTAGATGGGTATGGTAAGGTAGGTTTAAAGAGAGCCTGGGGATTTTTTAAGGGTGATGACGAGGGGTGGAATCAGAACTTTCGAAATTTGTATGATTCTTTTTACCATGTTAGAACAAAAACTGCTAAAAATATTATTAAGAAAAATCATTTAATAGAAGAGGTAGATTTGGTTCATGAAAAATATTTGAAATCAAAGATAAAAAAAGTGGAGTTATGATAAAAAGACCTAAAATTTTAGTAGCTATGTCAGGCGGAGTTGACTCAGCCGTGGTGGCCGCGCTATTAGTTAAAGCAAAATATGATGTTACTGCCATGTTTGCTGTTAATTATGATGATCATGATAAAGATGGTGTGCCTTGCTGGCGTGGAGACTATGAAGATGCTCTGCGAGTTTGTGCTAAATTAGGTATAAAACTTTTGCGTTGGGATTTTGTTAAAGAATATAAAAAAGAAGTTTTAGATTACATGTATTTAGAATACGAAAAAGGAAATACTCCAAATCCAGATGTGATGTGTAATAAATTTATAAAATTTGGTAAATGGATTGAAAAAGCCAAAGAAATGGGTTTTGAAAAAATAGTAACTGGTCACTATGCCAAACTGCGTGGGAATAAACTTTGTCAGGCTAAAGATAAAAATAAAGATCAAACTTATTTTTTACATCAGCTAAGTGGGGAGCAATTAAAATTTGCCATGTTTCCTTTAGGGAATTTAACTAAAAATAAAGTTAAGAAATTAGCTAAAAAATTTGATTTATCAGTAGCGGATAAACAAGAAAGCATGGGGATTTGTTTTGTTGGAGAAGTGGCTATGACTAATTTTTTAAAAGATAAAATTAAAGATAAGATTAAGTCTGGTGATATTGTTATGTCTGATGATGGTGTAGTAGGCCATCACGAAGGTTTAGCTTTTTATACCATAGGTCAGCGCCATATTGGGACAAAAGGAGGTTCAAATAAGGCACTTTTTGTGGTTGAGAAAGATTTTAAGAATAATCGTTTAGTAGTCGGGTATGGTGATGATCTAAAATTATATACTAAAGAAATTGTTTTAAAAAATATCCATTATATTTTAGATAAAGAATTAAAATTACCTCTGAAATGTAAGGTTCGTTTTAGACATCGTCAAGATTTACAAAAAGCTGTTTTGACAAAAGAGGAAAATAAAATTATAATTAAAACTTGCAAGCCTCAAAAAGCAATTACTCCAGGGCAGTTTGCAGTTTTTTATAAAGGCAAAGTTTGCTTAGGTGGGGGAGTTATTAAATAAAATTATGAAAACACAAGAATTAAAACAAAAATATTTAAAATTTTTTGCTAGTAAAGGTCATAAAGTGATATCTTCGGCTTCTTTGATTCCAGAGAATGATCCGACGGTCCTGTTTACAACCGCTGGTATGCATCCGCTTGTGCCGTATCTTTTGGGTGAAAAACATTCTGCAGGTACTCGTTTAACAGATTTTCAAAAGTGTATTCGCACAGGGGACATAGATGAGGTGGGAGATAAGTGGCACCTAACTTTTCTTGAAATGTTAGGCAATTGGAGTCTGAATGACTATTGGAAAGAGGATTCTTTATCTTGGAGCTTTGAATTTTTAACAAAAGTTTTAGAAATTCCAGTTAATAAACTAGCAGTAAGTATTTTTGAAGGTGACGACAACGCTCCTTTTGATAGTGAAAGCTATAAAATTTGGAAAAACCTTGGTTTGCCAGAAAATAAAATTTATAAATATGATAAAAAAGAAAATTGGTGGGGTCCGGCTGGGACTACTGGTCCATGTGGTCCTGATAGTGAAATTTTTTATATAACAGATAAGCCAGTCTGTGGCCCAGATTGTCAGCCTAGTTGTTCTTGCGGTAAGTATGTAGAGATTTGGAACAATGTTTTTATGGAATATTTTAAAGATGAAAAAGGTAATTATAATAAAGCAAAAAATAGAAATGTTGATACTGGCATGGGCGTGGCAAGAACGGTGGCTGTTTTAAATGGTTTCACTGATAATTATGAAATAGATACTGTGAAACCTGTCGTTCAAAAAATAGAGGAAATTTCTGGTAAAAAATATTTAGAAAATAAAGAAATTACAAATTCAATGCGAATCGTGTCAGATCATATTAGAGCCTCGGTTATGATAATGGGGGATAATATGGGTGTGGCTCCAGGTAATGTTGATCAAGGTTATGTAGTGCGTAAATTGATTCGTCGCGCTATTCATCATGGAAAGAAATTGGGCATTGAAAATAATTTTTGTGTAGAACTATCCAAAGTAGTGATAGATATTTTTGCCCCAGCTTATCCAGAAATAAAAAAGAACGAAGAGTTTGTAATTTTAGAAATGAAAAAAGAGGAAGAGAAGTTTAGAAAAGTTTTAAATATTAGCCCAGAAAAATTTAAAAAGAAATTTATAAAATTAATGAATAAATTCGGTAAAGAAGGAATAGAAGCTCACATAAAACAACCGGGACAAGCTGTTCAAATTGTTAATCCATTAATTACAGGAAGAGAAGCTTTTGCACTATATAGTCAAGAAGGAATACCAAAAGAGGAAATAATTAAATTGGCTAAGGAAAATAAATTTATACTAGATATAGAGGATTTAAATAGAATTTTTGCTGTAGAAGAAAAGAAACACCGAGATCTTTCTCGCGCAGGTGCTGAACAAAAATTTAAAGGTGGGCTTGCAGACACTGGCGAAGAATCAAAAAAACTTCATACTGCTACCCATTTATTACAAGCCGCTTTGCGCCAGGTTTTGGGAGTACACGTAAAACAAAAAGGTAGTAATATCACAGCTGATAGGCTTAGATTTGATTTTTCACATTCTGAAAAAATGACTGACGAAGAAAAACAAAAAGTAGAAGATTTGGTAAATGGTTGGATAAAGGAAGATTTAGAGGTTAAATGCGAAGAATTACCTTATGACGAAGCTAAAAATAAGGGTGCTATAGGCTTGTCTGAAGATAAATATGGAGAAGTGGTAAAAGTATATAACGTTGGAGAGATTTCAAAAGAGTTGTGCGGTGGCCCGCATATTGGCCGTACCGGTGAATTGGGAATATTTAAAATTAAGAAAGAGGAGGCATCTTCAGCTGGCATAAGAAGAATAAAAGCAGTTTTAAAATAAATAGGCCAAAGTCTTTCCTGTGCATAACTACTTGTAAAAACTTGAAAAAAAACTAAAATAGTGCTAAAATAAGCTAAACTTAAATAAAGAATATGGTTTTAATTTAAATTTTGCCAAACCCTTGACTTTTTTAACAAAATTAATTATAATATAACCCGTTATAAAACATGGCTAATAAAGATACAATTGAACTAAGGGGAACCATCCAAGAACTTCTGCCAGCTGGCACTTTTAAAACAAAGCTGGAAAGTGGTCAAATAATAATAGCTCATCTTTCAGGTAAAATGAGGATGAATAGAATTCGTTTGAGCATGGGTGATGATGTTAAGATAGAGATGACCCCTTATGACCTGACAAAGGGTCGCATAACCTACAGATATTAAATTTAAAAATGATAAATATCAATCGGTGCGGTGTAGCTTAATTAAATTTAAGCGTTGATATCGCGGCAGTGATTGGTATTTTTTCTTACCTTAAAAATATATGAAAGTAAGAAGTTCAGTTAAAAAAATGTGTAAAGATTGTAAAGTAGTCCGTCGTAAGGGCAGAGTTAGAGTTATTTGTAAAAATCCTAAACATAAACAAAGGCAGGGTTAATTTGTTTGTAAACTATTATAAATATGCGTATTGCAGGTGTAAATATTCCAAAAGACAAGAGGCTAGTAATAGCCTTAACTTATGTTTATGGCATAGGTCCCACAACAGCTCATAAAATTTTGAAAAAGGTTAATTTGGATGAAATTATAAGGACAAAAGATTTGACAGAAGAACAAGAAGATCAATTGCGCGTTGTGATTGAAAAGGAGTACAAATTAGAAGGTGATTTGCGTCGTGAGGTGATGGCCAATATAAAAAGAATGAAAGATATCAAATCTTATGTTGGTATTAGACATATGAAGCATTTGCCTTGTCGCGGACAAAGAACAAAAAGAAATTCTCGTACAGTCCGTGGTAATGTTCGTAAAATGGCAGTTAGTGGTAAAAAACCAACCGCTCAAAAAACATAATTTGTACTTAATCAAGTAAAAAAGATTTAATTTTAAAATTATGACAGTAAAAGCTAAAAAAACAATTAAAAAGAAAAAGAAAGTAATAAAACTAGTAGTTAGGGGAAAAGCTTATATTCAAGCTACTTATAATAATACTATCATAACAGTAACTGATTTGAATGGTAATGCTTTGGCTTGGGCTTCTGCTGGTATGTCTGGTTTTAAAGGGCCTAAAAAAGCTACTCCTTATGCTGCTACTATGGTAGTAAAAAATTTAATGGAAAAATTAGAAGTTTATGGCTTAAAAGAAGTGAGTGTCTATGTAAAAGGTATCGGCGGAGGACGAGAGAGTGCTATCCGTTCATTATATTCTAATGGTTTAAATGTAATTTCTGTATCAGATGTTACTCCAATTCCACATAACGGTTGTCGTCCACCAAAAAGAAGAAGGGTTTAATTTTATAGATATTAGGTAATAAATTTATGTCAAGTACCAAATGTTCACAATGTAGAAGAGCTGGTCAAAAATTATTTTTAAGAGGTGAAAAATGCCAAGGTCCTAAATGTCCTTTATTAAAAAGAAAATATGTACCAGGGCAACATGGTCCCACCCAAAGAGGTGGTAGCAAAACTGCATATGGTAAACAATTAAGAGAAAAGCAAAGTGCTAAACAGCTTTATGGTTTGAGAGAAAAGCAATTTGTTCGTTATGTTGAAGAAGCTACTCGCAAAACTGGTAATACTGGTGATTTGCTTTTGAGCGCTTTAGAATCAAGGTTGGATAATACTGTTTATAGGACAGGTCTTACTCCTTCCAGAGCTGGCGCTAGACAAGTTGTTAATCATGGTCATATTACTGTAAATGGTAAAAAAGTTGATATTCCTTCATATAAAGTTAAAATTGGAGAAGAAATTTCTTTAACAGAATCTTCTAAGAAAAAACCTTTATTTGCTGAAATTATTGAAAGATTGTCAAAAGTAGAAGCTCCAGCATGGTTAAATGTTGAGCCAAAAAATATAAAAGCTAAAATTTTAAATACTCCTAGCTTGGAGAACCCTCCATTTAGCGTAAAAGCTATAATTGAGTTTTACTCACGCTAATTTTAAAATATATGGGAAATCTTCTTTTACCATCTACAATAGAATACAAAGATTCTACCGAACCAAACAAAGGCACTTTGACTATCAGCCCTTGTTACCATGGATATGGAAATACTTTGGGAAACAGTTTGCGCAGAGTTTTGTTGTCATCTTTACTAGGTGCTGCTGTTGAAGGTTTTAAAGTAAAAGGTGTACAGCACGAATTTGATACTTTAAAAGGTGTTAAAGAAGATGTAGTCCAGATAATGTTAAATTTAAAACAATTATCTTTGAAAGTTCACTCAGAAGAACCTATTGTATTAACTTTAACAAAAAAAGGAGCCGGTCCAGTTGTGGCTGGTGATATTAAAAAGGATTCAAATGTAGAAATAGCTGATAAAGATTTAGTTATTGCTAATATAACTGATAGTAAAACTACTTTAGAAATGGAAATTATAGCAAGTAAGGGCAGGGGTTTTAAACCAGCTGAAGAAAAAGATCGCAGAGATTTGGATTTAGGAACTATGTTAATAGATTCTATTTATACTCCCATTAGAGATGTGGGTTATAAAGTTGAATTTATCCGTGTGGGTGATATTACCAATTATGAAAAATTAATTATTGAGATAGAAACTAACGGCACTATTAATCCAAGAGAAGCTGTTAGACAGTCAACTCAAATTTTAACCGATCATTTTTCGTTAGTAATGAATGAGGTTGGTCAGGAAATTGAAGAAATCAAAGAAGTTAAAAAAGAAACTAAAAAATTAGATAAAGAGGAGAAATAATATTTGTTAATATGCGTCATCAAAAGAAAAAAATTACATTAGATAGAGACAAGGCTGCGAGAAGGTCGTTAATGGCTAACTTAGCAGAGAGTTTGATTATCTATGAAAAAATAAAAACTACCAAAGCCAAAGCCAAAGCTTTGCGTCCTATGGTTGAAAAATTAATAACTAGGGCTAAAACTGGTGATTTACACGCCAGAAGAGAGCTGATGAAGGTTTTATATACTGATAATGTTATTAAAAAAATGGTAGAGGTGATTGGCCCGAGATATAAAGACAGAGAAGGTGGTTATACTAGAATTATAAAAATTGCTGGCAATAGAGTGGGAGATGGTAGCGAAGAAGCAATTATTGAGTTAGTAAAATAATTTTAAAAACTATGGAAATTAAGAGAAAAAAAGTTGAAATCGATGCCATTGGTCAAGCTCCCGGCCGTTTAGCTACAAGAATAGCTATTATTTTGATGGGCAAAGATAAGGCAACTTATCAACCTCACATCGATAGTGGTGATTTTGTAGTAATTTTAAACGCCAAAGATGTTAAGTTTACTGGTAAAAAATTAGATCAAAAAGTGTATTATCGCCACAGTATGTATCCGGGTGGCTTAAAAGAAATCTCGGCCAAAAAAATGATGGCTGAAAAGCCGGAAGAAGTTATTAAGTTGGCTGTAAAAAATATGTTACCAAAGAATAAATTAAGAAATGAAAGAATGAAAAGATTAAGTTTTAAAAAATAAATAAAATATGGAAACTAAAATTAAACAAACTGTTGGAAGACGCAAAACCGCTTCAGCTAGGGTGCGTTTACAATTTGGTACTGGTAAAATAATAATAAATGATAAAAAGCTAGAAAAATATTTTCCATTTTTTGAATTACAGGAAATAGTTTTGGCTCCATTAAAAGCCATCGCCAAAGAAGCTAAAACAGATGTTAGTGCAAGAGTAACTGGAGGTGGTCCGGCCGGACAAGCCGTTGCAGTTCAGCATGGTATTGCTAGAGCTTTGGTGGCCGAAGATGAAGAGCTACGAAAGACTTTAAAAACTTTGGGTTTATTAACTCGCGATCCTAGATCAAAAGAAAGAAAAAAACCAGGTTTAAAAAAAGCCAGACGTGCACCACAATGGAGTAAACGTTAAAAAAAACAATAAAATACCTCGCTTTGAGCGAGGTATTTTTAGATTGTTTTTTATTGCTTAAAATGATATAATTTAGTAAATATTGATAATATAAATACTGCCAATCTGTCTTACTCTATAACAAAAAATACTTCCTTTTTAACCAGCGCTTCAATTTGGCAAAAATTAGTGGCTTTTGTTTATTTTACTTTGATTGCTCGGATTTTAGGAGCGCAGAATACTGGGGATTATTTTTTTGCGATGAGTTTCGCACTTATTTTTACTGTGGTAGCTGATTTTGGCTTAACCACAGTTTTGACTCGTGAAATTTCAAAATTTCCAGACAAGGCCCAAAAATATTTTAATTCTATTTTTACTATAAAAATATTTTTTGGTTTGTTTGCTTGTATGGCTATGGTTTTATTTGCTAAGTTACTTAATTATTCTCAAATCAGGACGGAGCTTATATATTTATCAGGTTTGACTGTGTTTTTTGACAATATTTCTTCATCAGCTTATGCTTTTCTTCGTGCTAAAAGAAATTTGGCTTATGAATCAATTACAATAGCCAGTGTTCAGACTTTTACATTATTATTTGGCAGTTTATCGCTGTATCTTGATTGGCCGATACATTTTTTAATAGTTGCTTACGCTTTCCCAAGTTTTTTAAATTCTATTTTAGTGCATTTATTTATCAGGACTAAATATTTGGTAAAATATAAATTAGTATTTGATAAAAATATTTTAAAATTATTTTTGGGTATTTCTTTGCCATTTGCTTTGGCTACGATTATAAACAGATTTTATTATTATACTGATACTTTGATAATGTCAAAAATTTTAACAGAGCACGAATTGGGGTGGTGGAGCGTTCCTTACAAAATAATTTTTGCTTTTCAATTTATCCCTTCGGCTTTAACTATTAGTATTTTTCCAGTAATGAGTGAACTTTTTGCTAACAATCAAGAAAAAGTGGCTGTTTTATTTGAAAAATCATTTCGTTATCTATTGTTTTTAAGCTTACCAATGTCTTTTGGAATTTTTGCTATTTCTGAATCGGTAATTTTAAAATTATACGGCCTTGAATATCTTCCCTCCATAACTGCTCTAAAAATTTTATCGTTTAGTTTAATGTTTGTTTTTGCTAGTTATTTAACTGGCACACTTTTAAACTCAATTAATAAACAAAAAATTCAAACCGGGCTAGTTCTTTGTGCTTGGATTTTGAGTATTATTTTTAATCTTATTTTAATACCTATATTTGGTATTTACGGAGCAGCCATTACTTTAGTCGCAACAAATGTTATTTTGTTTGGTTCAGGTTTTTACTTTGTTAATAAGTTCGTTGGTTTGAATCTAAAACATATTTTTAAAATATTTAATCAATTTTTTTGGCCATCACTCCTCATGTTTTTTGTTGTGCTCATAGTTTTAAAAATTAATTTAATTTTAGCTATTTTTTCTGGTATATTTGTTTATTTTGCTACTCTATATTTTAAAGGAGTTTTAAGTAAAGAGATGTTAATAAATAATTTTTTAAAAATAAAATAATATGAAAAAAACTTTAATAATAACTTTGGAATATCCACCTCAAATAGGCGGTATAGCATCCTATGTTTATAACCAGGCCATAACTTTAGGAGAAGTAGCTGTGGTTTATGCTCCGATTTATAAAAATAAAGATTATAAAGATGAGGAAGGTTTTAAAGTTTATCGTAAAAAACCTTATTTTTGGTTGTGGCCAAGATGGTTTAGGATGTTTTTTCAAATTAGAAAGATTGTTAAACAAGAAAAAATAGAACAAATTTATGTCCATCATATTTTACCAGTAGGATATATTGCTTGGTTGATAAAAAAAATTAAAAAAATTCCTTATACTGTTTTTTTTCACGGCACTGACGTTGAGTGGTCTAATCATAATTTTATAAAAAAAATTCAAACACGTTGGGTTTGTGGTCAAGCCGAATCGTTAGTGTTTAATAGCGAATTTTTGAAAAATAAATTTTTGAAAATTCAAGAAAAATTAAGTGATAAAAAAATGGTTATTTTGTACCCTTCTCCAGGTGAAATATTTTTGGCTAAACAAGATAAAAAGGAAATAGAAAGTTTGCGTCGTCATTTAGCCTTGGATGGCAAAAAAGTAATCTTAACCGTTGCTCGTTTTGCAGATGGAAAAGGATATCCACACTTACTTCGTTTACTGCCTCAAATATTGGAAAAAATACCAAATTTAGTTTGGTTGATTATTGGAGATGGGCCTAAAAAAGAAGAGATAGTAAAAGGAGTGCAAGCTAAAAGTTTACAAAATGTTGTTAGATTTTTAAATTTGATACCTTATCAAGATTTGCCAAAGTATTATTCTTTAGCTGATTTGTTTGTATT
>Ga0307992_1002315_pt1 | contig 10895 bp, 14 predicted proteins | sample EllFjometagen133_FD_203162 | JGI IMG/M metagenome (GOLD analysis project Ga0307992, IMG submission 203162) | Marine microbial communities from Ellis Fjord, Antarctic Ocean - #133 | ecosystem: Environmental > Aquatic > Marine > Unclassified | place: Southern Ocean | collected 2014-10-08
TTGAAATTATGATGAAAAAACGGTATTTTGATCCTTTAGTATTTCAAAGTATAGGTCCTGATGCAGTAAATGAAACATTTGCAACGATAAAACATATTGAAAAAATTTCAACCGTGGTAAATTTATCAATGAAATGTGTTTATGCTCATGATGCGTTACATATTCCAGATATATATAATACTAAAACTCCAAAATTTACTAAAAATTCTATTGGTATTCATTGGTATGGGGGTCATCCTTTAACTGGTGAATTTTTAAAAAATACAGATGGTGGATTGAAAAATCTTTCTGATAATATAATAGGAAATTTATTATGAAAACATTTTTTTGTAAATCAACAGAATTAAAATATAATCAATCAGATGTTATTATAAATAATGGTATGATTAATGGCGTAAATCATGCTTTACCATGGGGGATGAATTGGACTTATATTTATTTTAAAGATTTATTTAAAATACAAGAGAAAACAAAACTTTTACTTGTTGCATTTAATGATCAAACTGATAAAATTAGAAGAAAGGATTTTAATCGAGAAATTATTGCTAAGATTTTACTTAAAAATGGATTTTCTAATATGCTTAGGGCACCTGCTACATTCTTTGCTAAGGTAGGGTATTGTAAATTTGTAATTTCTCCTGAAGGTTTTCGTGTTGATTGTCATAGACATTATGAAACATGGTTATCAGGAGGTATACCAATAATTGAAGAGAATGAAGAAATACGAGTAAAATATAAGGGTTTACCTATTCTCTGGACAAAAGATTATTCTGAAATTACAGTAGATTATTTAAATCAAAAATGGGAAGAATTTAAAGATAAAGAATTTGATTATAGTTGTTTATTTTTAAGTTATTATGATGTGCAAACACAAGCTAAAATTAAAACCACTGGTAATCATTGTATTGAGGAACATGGTGAAAATAAATATTATTTTGGATGGAATGAAGTTATTAAGTATTTTTGTTTACACCCATATAAAGATTATGATTATGTTACTTATGTTGATAAATATAAGGTGAAAGCAGTTGTAAAAGATTTTATTCATGTAGCAGATACATATAATTATTGGAATAAGAATTTTTCAATTCAAGATATTGATAGTACTTTAAAATATCCTTATATTATTAAAGGTACTCATGGATGTGGGTGGAATTATATTATTAGATCTGATAAAGATTTAATTAAATATGAAGTAAGTATAAAAAAGTGGTTAACTATACAATATAGGATTAAATATGAAAAACAATATGCTCAAGTAGAACCTGGGGTAATAATTGAAGAGTATTTAGGGGATAACCTAAAAGATTACAAATTTTATATGGTGAATGGAAAATTAGTATTTATCCAATTTGATATTGATAGAAAGGGGGATCATAGGCAAAATTATTATGATGAAAATTGGCAATTATTGCCATTTACCAGAGCTAGGCAAAATGATTCTACAATTTATCCACCACCTAAAAATTTTGAAAAAATGAAAGATATAGTTTATAGGTTAACTGAAAGGGTAGGTAATCCTCCATTTGTAAGAGTTGATATATATAATATAGATGGAAAATTATATTTTGGAGAATTTACATTTACACCAGCTGGGGGTACCAATGCATTACAACCAGTTGAATATCAATTGAAATATGGGTATGCAGGAACAGATTGGATGACATATTAAAGAATGAAGAAAATGAGATATGATGTAACTAATTTAAATGATTGGGCGATTGGTGAATCCCTGTATAAATGGATTAGAGAAAACTTAGAAGATGGAAAAACTATACTTGAACTTGGAAGTGGTACAGGTACGGTGGAACTTACAAAACATTATAAAGTTTATTCTGTAGAAGATAAAAAGGAATGGTGTGATTTTGCAAAAGAATCTAATTATTTTTATGCACCTATTGTTAAATATAAAGATTATGATTGGTACCATATTGATATTTTTAAAACAATTCCAAAAGACTATGATCTTTTAATTATAGATGGACCAAGTGGTTGTCGTAGGACAGAAGGATTTATTGCAAATATAAATTTATTTAAAACGGATATTCCAATTATAATAGATGACACTGAAGCATTTAAACTTTGGAATATTAAAATAGTAGATTTTTTAAGTGAATTGTTGGGTAGAAAAGTTATTACTATTCAAGATGGAACAAAGATGTTTAGTGTAATATTGAAGAATGAAGAAAAATGAGATATGATTATTTTATAATATGGGGAAATGGGATTAATTACATTTCTGAGATAATGAATATGGTTGATCAAGAATATAATTTTTGAGTAATTATTGAATTATGAAAACAAGATTTTATATATGGGTAACCAGTGATTGTAATTTGGCATGTCCATATTGTACTCAAGCATATACTATGAAAATGAATGCAGGTTATCAGATGTCTTTAAAAGAAGTCCAAAACATAGTAGATTCTTGTAAAGTTAGGGAGATTCATTTTGATATGATTGAATTGACTGGTGGAGAAGCTAGTTTGTGGGATAATTTAGAAGAAGGGTATAAACTATTTCAAGAAATAACAACTGATATTACATTAGCTACCAATGGGAATAATCCTCAACGTATTATAGATTTAGGAATGCGTACATGGATTGTATCTTCTTCTCAAGCAAATGTTAAACAGATAGCGGAATATAAAAAGGTAGATCACGGACAAATTACTTGGAATTCTCATGTTCATAAAAAAATGCCTGATTATCCAGTACCTAATAGTTTGCCATCTATTTGTTGTATTCGTCAATCACCTCAATTAGTTCCACAATATACAGTAGAATATATTAAAGGTAAAATGTGGTATTGTTGTGATGCTTTTGCTCATTCAGAACATATAGGGGAAACTTCTAATATTGTATGTGATTTTGAAGATGATTTTATATTGAAGTTTTCTAATAAAGATTATAATCAATCTATTTGTCAATATTGTTTATGTAATAAAAAAGTGTGGGATACGTTATGAAAAATATACCTAAAATATGTCATTTTGTTTGGACCACCGGGGCATCTTTATCATTGTTACAGGCCATGTCAGTTATTTCATTTCATAATCAAAATCCAGATTGGGATATTATACTTCATTTAATTAAACAAACTCCTGAAGAACTTGGTAAAAATATTTATGTTCTTGAATATACTGGACCAGATTATTTATCAAAATTAGTAAAATTGGATTATGTAAAAGTACATGGGGTGGATTTAAAAAAAGAAGGAATTGGTTGTGATAAACATAGTATTTTAGTTTCTGATATTCTTCGGGTTAAGTATTTATATGAAATGGGTGGTGTGTATTCTGATATAGATATGCTTTGGTTAAGACCAATGGATCAATTTCATAATATTCAATGTAATGGTAATCCAAAAGATTTTGAAACTACAATATGTGAATATAAGGGAGGAAAATATTTAAAAAAGCATTTTAAAGAAGGAAAATATTCAAGAAGACATTTTAATGCTTCTAATATAGTATCAGAACCAGGTGGACAATATTTGAAAAAATTATTAGATTATCAAAAAATTATTAAACCTCCTTATACATATCAGGCTTTTAATACTGATATGTTAAATAGTTTATTTGAAAATGATTTAGTAGTTTTGAATGATTATCCTAGAATGTTATCAATTGATTATTCAGTGTTTTGTCCTTATTCTATTTTTGATTTGGAATTATTATATAATCGTACGGATTTATCTGTATTACATTCGGGAATTATGGGAGTACATTGGTTTAATGGGCATGAATTAAGTAGAGAATACGTAGATGAAAATATAAAAGGTTTTAAAAGACCTTGTAGTATGACAGAAATTATATTAACCTTAATCACAGGAAAATTATGAAAATTTTAACAATTACAGGAACCAGACCAGAGTTGATTCGATTATCTGTTATCTTACGAAAATTAGATAAGGTGTGCACCCATGTGCATGCATATACTAATCAAAATTCTCAACCTGAATTAAGTACAATCTTTTTTGAAGATTTAAAAATCCGTAAACCTGATTATACATTTTATGCAGATATTGAAGATAGAAAAAATATGTACACTGCATTACATACTTTTATTGGTTGGGCTACTATAAAATTAGGTAATATTCTTACGCAGGAGAAACCAGATAAGGTTTTAGTACTTGGGGATACGAACTCAGGATTAATATCCATTATCGCTAGCAAAATGGGGTTTCCCGTGTATCATATGGAAGCAGGTAATAGATGTTATGATGAAACAGTTCCAGAAGAGTTAAATCGTAAGATAATTGATATTTGTTCTTATATGAATTTACCTTATACTGGGAATAGTAAACAAAATTTACTTAAAGAAGGTTTTCATAAAAATAGGGTATTTAAAATTGGTAATCCAATTAATGAAGTTTTAAAATATTATAGAGTAGAAATAGTAAGTAGTGATATATTAGAACGATTAAATATACAAAAAAGAAATGGGCAACCTCATAAGAAATTTGCATTGTTATCATTACATAGAAGTGAAAATGTAGACACCCCTTCAGTGGTTAAATCTATAATGAGTGCTATGACTACAATTGGGGCGGATATGAATGTTATATTTCCTATTCATCCCCGTACGAAAGATCAATTTAAAAAACAAGGAGTTAAAATTTCTGATAGAGTAGTTTGTATTGATCCAATAGGATTTTTTGATTTTGTAAGACTTGAACAAGAAGCTGAAGTAATATTTACTGATTCAGGTACAGTTCCAGAGGAAGCCTGTTTATTTAGTACACCTTGTGTTGTATTAAGAAATACAACTGAAAGACAAGAACTTATGGAATCGGGTTCGTTAATTTTAGCTGGTACAAAAAAACAAGATATTTTAACTGCTTATTATAATATCTTAAAATTAAAACAACAATGGATTATACCAGATGAATATTCTAAAGATAATGTTTCTGATACGGTACTTCGTATTTTATTAGGACAAAATGTTTCTATTAAAAGAAAAAAAGATGATTAAAAATAGTACAATATTAATTACAGGTGGTACTGGTTCTTGGGGAAGATATGTAACCACACAATTATTGGTGCATAAAGAACTTGGACAAGATTGTATACCTAAAAAAATTGTTATTTTTTCTCGTGGTGAAATTGCACAAGTTAATATGCAACGGGATATAGATGATAAAAGAGTTGATTTTATAATTGGAGATGTTCGAGATTCTAATGCAATTGAATCTGTGTTTGAAAAATATCAATTTGATATTGTTTATCATTTAGCAGCTTTGAAACATGTACCTGTTTGTGAATATCAACCAGTTGAGGCTATTAAAACTAATGTAAATGGTACTATTAATATGATTAAGGCTTCAACAAAATATAAGGTTAAAAGGTTTTTATATGTTTCAACAGATAAAGCAGTTGAACCAAATAATCTTTATGGATTGACTAAGGCTACTGCTGAGAAATTAATAATACAAGCTAATTGTAATACTAAAGATACTGAATTTTTTTGTATTAGAGGTGGTAATATTTTAGGAACTAATGGTAGTCTTGTTCCTCTTATTATTGAGCAAATTAAAACTAAAGGTAGAGTTACTTTAACCGATGAAAGAATGACTAGGTTTTTCTCTACGATGTCAGATATTGTAGATATGTTATTATTTTTTACAGGTGAAGGAATAGGTGGCGAAATTTATGTGATGGAAATGCCTTGTTTTTATATTAAGGATTTGATTGAAGTTTTAGTTGAATACTATGGGGAATGGTTAGATGTAAAAATAGATATAACAGGAAGTAGAGTAGGTGAAAAAATACATGAAGGATTGATTTCTGAATTTGAAATTAAGTCAACCAAGAAAGCTCCTCATGATTCATATGTTATTTATCCAGATTTAGTAACTGGTAGAACGTATTGGCATATTTGGGATTCTAGTGTGGTTAAAGGGTTTACTGGAGTAACATTAGAAAAGTTTAATTCTAAAACGGCTAAAAAGCAAAGTAAAGAACAGATATTGAATATACTAAAAGAAGGAGGATTTTTGATATGATTAGTATAGTGATTGCATATTATAATAGGAAAAAAGTATTGTATAATACTTTACAGTCAATAAAAAAATCTGTTCAAAAAAATTATGAATTAATTTTAGTGGATGATGGTAGCGATGAAGAAGAAAGGGTTGAAGATTTAATTTTTGAATTTCCTTTTATGCGTGTTATTCATATAGAAAAAAAGGATAAATGGTACATGAATAGTTGTATTCCATATAATATAGGTATTGCCGCAGCGAAAGGAGATATAATAATTATTCAAAATCCTGAGTGTATTCATGTAGGGGATGTTCTTACTTATATAGTTGAAAATATTACAGATGATAATTATTTATCTATTTCTACTTATGCTTTTGGGGAATTTGAGGAAAAAAGTGTATTTGATTTAATTTCTAATTTTGATAGTTTACCTCAAAAAAGATATGGAAATGAAAATACACCAAGAAGAAAACGTAAACAAGGAAAATTATCTCAAAGAACATATGAATATGAAAATATGTTAGGTTGGTATAATCATCCAATTTATCGTCCAGTGTATTATCATTTTTGTGGTGTTTTAACTCGTAAAAATATGGATGCACTTGGTGGATTTGATGAACGGTTCGCTAATGGTGTTGCTTATGAGGATGATGAATTTGTGGAAAGGATTACTAGGTTAGGTTTAAAAAAGGAAATACCTTTAGAAGTTTCTGTTTTACATCAATGGCATGAAAAAGTTTTTCATTTGACTAATATAAATAAAATTAAAAAAAATGAAATATTATACAAGTTATTAACTTTAAAGGAAACTTCAATTTTTAAGTCTAATAGTTATAGAAAACCAAAGGTAACTATTATTATTCCTTATAAAGATGATAGAGGTTGGTTACAAGAAGCTATTGATAGTGTACCAGATTGGTGTCAGCTTATTATTAGTCAAGGGGAAGGTGATTGGGCTGAGAATTTTAATAAAGTATTACCAGAAGTTACTGGAGATTATATTAAGTTTTTACATGAAGATGATATTTTATCTGAGGATAGTCTTACAGTTGCCGTTGATGCTATTGTACAACAAGATGTTGATTTTATTCATGGAAATGCTATTGAAATTGATAAAAATGGTAATCATGGAAATAGATATATACCACCAGAAGTTGTATCATACAAAAACCTTTTAAAATCTAATCCAATACATGGAGGTACAGTATTATATAAGAAAGAAATATTTGATTTATTAAAAGGATTTGATGAAAGGTTACACCATTCTGAAGAATATGAATTTAATTTACGTTGTCTTTGGGCAGGATTTAAATTAGGTTATTGTGATGAAATACTTTATTATTATAGAAGGCATTCAAATACTAAGTCTGTTAAAATTAGATCTAATTTGTCTAAATTGGTCAAAGAATTAATGGATACTCATTTAAAAGAAAGGGATACCTATGCAAGATTATAATGTATTATTGGCTTTAAAAGTTGGTAAGGATTTTCATTTTAGTGATGTTGAATTATTATGTTTCCATTTGAAAAAACAATGGAAATCTAAAAAGTGTTTAAATATTTATTGTTTGTATGACAAGGTTAGTTCTATTATAAAATTAAAAGATTGTACACTTTTACCAATGTATAATAATGAATGGCCTGGTTGGTGGTGTAAGATGAATTTATTTGCTCCTCAATTAAAAAAATATAGACCTTTTTTGTTTTTTGATTTGGATACTGCTATTGTTGGGGATATTATTGATTTATTTCCAAATGAAGAGAATGAAAATAAACTTATAAATTTAATTGATTTTTATAAAGGTAGGAGTGTTTATGCTAATGGAGTTATGTGGGTACCAGCTAATAATGAAAAGGTAGAAAAAATATGGGATGTATGGGTAAAGAATCCAAAAGGTTATATGAAAACATATAAGAAAGGAGATATGTGGTTTATGAATGCTGTTGTACCTACTGATTTATTTTGGCAGGATCTTACTGATAAAATTAGCAGTTTTAAACCAAGGGTAGATAGAATGGTACAATATCTAAAAATTTTACCTGAAAATATTTCTGTTGTTTGTTTTCATGGTAAGCCTAGAATGAAGAAAGCAAAGGTAGAATGGGTGGTTGAATATGTGTATCATACCTAATTAAATTTAATATGATTAAAAATATAATGAATCAATTTTATGTAGATCAAGATTTTATTTGTAATTTTAGTCAATTTAAATGTATATTGGCAAAGTGTGATTATTAGATAATTGTTGTGATATGGTAAAGAGTAAGCTAAATATACCAGTTTTTGTTACCGGAATTGAACGTTCGGGTAGTTCACTTATCGCTCGCATTATTGAAATGTGTGGTGGATTTACAGGTGAAACAACTACAATGTGTGAAAATAAAAAAATAAAGCATCTTGTTAATACTTATTATGAAAATAGTTTATCTATAGATAATCGAGGACAATACCCTTTACCAGATTATTCACAAATGCCTATTCCATTTGATTGGAAAAATAAAGTTGAGGATATATTAATTGAAGAGGGTTATTCTGAAAAAGTAATTTGGATGTATAAAAGTGCAAGGATTGCTCAAATATGGCCTATTTGGGCTTTTGCATATCCTAATGCTAAATATATTATTGTTAGACGTAGAACAGGGGATGTTATTTCTTCTTGTTTGAAAACAGGATTTATGGATGCGTATGAGGATCCATCAATATTAGAGGCTATTAATGTTTTAGATGAAAGAAGTGGTTGGTTGTGGTGGGTACATGAACATGAAAAATTATTTGTGTCAATGATGGAAAAAGGATTAGACTGTAAGGTTATATGGCCTGAACGAATGTTAAATGGTAATTTTCAACAAATACATGAAATGTTACGTTGGTTGGATTTACCTTGGAAAACAGGAATTATATCATTATTAGAAAGTACATTAATTAAAACAAAATAATTATGGCTGTAAGAACGAATTATGCCGATGTGAATAGTATAATGGATGGTATGACCGTTACTGAGGCAGATGTTAATAAATATATAGCTGCAGCGAATACGATGGTAAATACCGTTTTGGGAACCACTGCTTCTGATTTATATACAGAAATAGAGAAATGGTTGGCAGGACACATGTTGGCTATTACAAGAGAACGGGTAGCGAAAATCGCGGAAGCTGGTACTGCTAAAATTGAGTATATAGGAAAATGGGGAGCGGGTTTACAATCCACTTCTTATGGTCAGATGGTTTTAGCATTAGATACATCAGGAACATTTATGAATTTGGAAAAGAAACCTGCTTTTTTGAGGGCGGTTCAAAGTTTTGACGCATGAGTAATATTATAGAAAAGGTTATTAGTAAGTTTGCAGTACAGACTGCTGTATATTGGGCCAATCCTGTGAATCCCGGGTATGGTACTAATACGTATGATGAGCCTGTTGAGATTGCTGTACGTTGGGATCAAATGACAAAACTAATTACTAATAGGAAAAGTGAAGAACTTATTTCCACTGGATTAATTTTAACTAATACTGAAGCAGAGGAGGATGAACTTGTATATCTTGGTACATTGGCTAGTTTACTTTTTTTAGGATTAGATATTGATTCAGGAGATACATATCCATTACCTGAAACAATACAAGGTGTTTTTAAGATAGTTACTAAAGAGAAAACACCAATGGTAATGTCAACAACTGATTTTGTACGTATGTATTATTTGAAACCAAATTGGGAACAGAAGGTATAATATTATGGCAGGTAGAGTTTACATAACAGGTTTTGCACAACTTAAAGCAAATTTAAGGAATGAGTTAGGTAATATGAAATTTGCTGGTATGGAGGGTATGACTGAAGCGGCTGATATGATTGGTAAAGCTATGGTAACTGAAATACCTACGATACCTAAAGATTTAGGGAATTTAAGGAAGAGTTGGTTTATAGTTAATTCTGCAGGTGTACGTCGAGGAAAAGGGGGTGGTTTTATAGGACCTGATGCAACTGAATTAAATGCAGCACATCAAGGAGCATTAGCAAAAGCTAAGACTGAAACTAAGTCAGCTTCTAATGTGAATGTATTAATGGGATTTAGTTCTCCATATGCTATATGGGTACATGAAATGCCTGTAAAAAATACTTGGAGTGAAGCTGGTTCAGGTCCTAAATTTTTTGAAAAGGCTTTAAAAGAAAAAAGAACTGAAATACTTAAGATAGTACAAAGGGCTTATTTATTAAAAGGTTTTGGTAAAACTGCTGCTAGAAAAGGTATGTCATATAGTAAAGAATTTAGATCACAACAATTTATATCACCAACATAAAGTAAAAAATTATGAATTCTGTTTGTGAGGACATAAAATGTTTATTAGTGGATGAAAGTTCATTAGGGTTAGTATTTGGTACTGATTTGTTTATAGCTAAAGAACCTCCTACACCTATAAATACTGTTACAATTTTTGCTGGTATGAGTACTGCTCCAATGTTAACTTTTACGAAAGGTGAAAATTATTATTATGATGCGGTACAGATACGTGTTAGGAATGCTAATTATATTACAGGAGATGCTTTGGCACAAGATATTAGGGATACTTTACACGGGATTGGGCAAGAAACTGTGAATAGTACTTTATATTCTGTTATTTACTGTTCTAACGGACCTGCTATGTTAGGATGGGATGATAATGGAAGGGCTATTATTATATTGAATTTTGAAATTCAACGTAGATAGCCTATGTATATTAATTTAAATTTGAAAAGGAGGTAAATTATGAATAGCAATGCTATTTCAGGTATGGGTGTCAAATTTTGGAGATGGACCACGGTGTGGACCTCCATTGCGGAAATTTCCGCAGTTGATGGACCTACCAAAACAAGAGAAACGATTGAGGTAACCGCCCTTGATTCAGTAGGTGGTTATCGAGAGCATATAGCGAGTTT
>Ga0307992_1002316_pt1 | contig 10893 bp, 8 predicted proteins | sample EllFjometagen133_FD_203162 | JGI IMG/M metagenome (GOLD analysis project Ga0307992, IMG submission 203162) | Marine microbial communities from Ellis Fjord, Antarctic Ocean - #133 | ecosystem: Environmental > Aquatic > Marine > Unclassified | place: Southern Ocean | collected 2014-10-08
CTTTAAATGCTTTATCCGGAGAAATTTTACCTGAAGTTCTAAAAATCTCTTTATTTTTATCATTTAAAATAATAATAAAAGGTATATTTTCCACTCCTGATTCTTGGGCAATATCAAGGACGCCATCATCTTCTAGTAAATCAAGATATAGCCAATCATCGTCAAGAAACGTTTGTCTAAAATAGTCTTTTTGCTGATCGCAAAATTTACATTTCTGAGCCCCAAAAATAATGATCATTTTAACAATCTCCGTTCGCAATACAGGTTCTTTTAACTACACCCAGTCGTCGCACCACAAGTATTACAAACGCTACAATTGCCGTTCACAACCATTGTTCCACCACATTGACTACACAAATTTCCCCCATCGTGATTCGAGTCCTCTTCTTTTGTAAAATTCTGTTTTTTCTCGACTTGTACCTTCTCTTCTTTTTCATTTTGATCGTTTTTTATCCCTAAATAAGATCTTTCTTTTTCGTCAAGATAATGAATCGCCAAATAACGGACTATATAATCAATGATTGAACTACAAAAAATAATATCTTTCTTTCCAGTAAAGCCATGGGGCTCGAATCTGGAATTAATAAATTTTCTCACTAATTCTTTTAAAGGAACTCCATACTGAAGTGCAAGACTAAAGGTTATTGCCCATGTGTCTAACAATCCTCTCATTGTAGATCCTTGTTGCGATATAGTAACCCAAATTTCTCCAAGAGAACCATCTGGGTAAGTTCCCGTCTGTAAAGATACATCATGTCCAGATATTGAAAATTTATGCCTAAGAGATTCAATATCATCTGGTAGTCTAACCCTAGTGGCTCGACTTCTTTTTTCTTTTACAGTTGTTATGGGCTGAGAACCTTTAGAACCATCTCTATATATTGCAACACATTTAATACCCATTTTCCATGTTTCCATATAGGCGTTCGAAATATCATCAATAGTTGCTTCGTTTGGCATATTAATCGTCTTGCTAATTCCACCACTCAAAAATGGCTGAATGGCAGATAGCATTTTAAGATGTCCCATATAATGAATACTTCTTCCAGATTCACTTCCAGACTTTAAAGAGGTATCAAAGACAGGGATATGCTCTTCTTTTATATCTGGGGCCCCCTCAATAGTATTCAATACCTTAATATGCTCTTCTATTCGAACTGTTTCTTCTTCAGAATAGCCTAGTTTTTTCAAAGCAATTGGAACCGTATCGCTTATAATTTCCATTGAAACATCGGCACCAGACAGTAATTTATAAGCAATTAAAGCAAGAAGGGGTTCGCATCCTGTTGAATCGCACCCCATTGCGAAACCAATTGTTCCGGTTGGAGCTAACACGCTAACAAAAGAGTTTCTCAATCCACTTTCTTTCGTACTATTTATTGCTCGTTTCCACATAGAATTAGCAGATTTAATAATATCTTGCGTCATGTTTGTCTTTTTGATTTTTTTAGTAGCATCCGAATGCATTTTCAGAACTTCTAAAACGCTATTTTTATTTTTTTCAAATTTAGGAAAATTCCCTAAAGAGTAGCTATGTTCTCCAGATCGTGCATATGCGACAGAAGTCATTAAACCTGTAATTGAAGAAGCTATTGATCTTGCTTCATCACTATCATATGGTAAACCTAAAGCCATAACTAAGGCTCCAAGATTTGCGTAGCCAACTCCAATTGTTCTGAACTTCTTCGTCTCTTCTGAAATAAGAGGATCTGGATAATCTGCCTTATCGATCCAAACATCCATTGCCGTTGAAAGAATCCAACAAGAATGAATAAAATCTTCAACTAAAAACTCACCAGTTTCTTTGTTTAAGAATTGCATAAGGTTGAGACTGGCGAGGTTACAGCTTGTATCGGTTTGCGCTAAATATTCTCCGCACGGGTTTGATGCAGTACATTCATCCGTTTTACAAGTATTCCATTTATTAATAATATCATGAAATTGAATACCTGGATCTCCACATTTCCACACACTTTCAGATATGAGATTCAATACATCTTTAGCATTATACTTTTGACATCTTTTACCATTTTTAATGTTTCTAGTCCAAAAAGGTTCATTATCATCTATACCTTCCATAAATCCATCTGTTACTCTTACAGAATTGTTTCCATTTTGAAAAGAAACAGTAGCATATGCTTCTCCATTATAAGAGGGATCATATCCCTCTCTAATTAAAGCAAAAGCTTTCTCTTCTTCCTTTACCTTACATTGTATAAAATCAATAATTTCAGGATGATCGATATTTAACAAAACCATTTTTGCTGCTCTACGTGTAGCCCCACCGCTTTTAATCGATGCCGCAAGTGCGTCAGCAACCCTCATAAAGCTAAGAACCCCAGATGATACTCCACCAGTAGAAAGAACCTCATCTTTTCCACGAAGATTAGAAAGATTCGCTCCAGATCCAGAACCAGCTTTAAATATTTTTCCCTCTTTAACATAAAAATCTAAAATAGATTCCATACTGTCTTCAACAGAAAGTATAAAACAGGCTGATGAAGTTTGTGCTCTACCTGGAAAACCCATATTAAACCATACTGGAGAATTAAAAAAGGCTTTTTGATGAATTAAAATATATTTTAATTCTTCTTTATATATCTCTTGATCTTTATCGGATGTAAAATATCCTTGTTCTTTCGCCCAATTAACATTTGTTTCAACAACTCTTGTAATTAATTGTTTAAAAGAAGTTTCTCTATTTTCATTTTCAGCGTTTCCACGAAAATATTTAGAAGCGACAATATTTACAGACTGCTGAGAAAAATAAGATGGGAATTCCACGTCTTTTTGTTCAAAGGCGATTTTATCAGATCTTGAGTCTTTAATTATTGCATCAAATTTTTGCCACTCAACTTCATCAAATGAGTCAACGCCCTCTTTTGTAAAATGCCTTAAAAAACGAATTTCTTTTTCTACCATTTTTAATTCAGCCCTTCTCAACTAATGTTATATTTTTTGGTTTATGATATGGATTCGGGATCATTTCGCCTTTTTCATTTTCCGTGAACCCGTTTAATAAATCGCAAACCTTTTGTAGCTCTTTTTGCGGGTCCATTCCATCTGGAATAATTAAATTAATATCTCCAATAGCCTCTCCTACTGGAAGAATACAAAGCTCTATTTTATTTTCTTCGGTTTGCACCCTTAGAAGTATTCCGCTATTACCATCAGCAACAGAAGATAAGAGTAAAGAACCCTTTACCGTTTTACCCATCATTCCCCCTCCATAATGCTTTTCTTGATTATTTGGAAAAAATCCTCGATTCCTTTTTTCTTTTCTATATACTTTTCTTCGGATAATTCACCTTCCAAGTAAAGGTCATAGTCTTGACGACCGTTTAACTTCACTATCGCCAACTGTTCCAAAAGTTCTGGACCAATTCTTATTAACAATAAATGTGTATATATTGGCAAATATGTTTTTGAAGAAAGAACAAATAATGGACCAAGAGAAGGTTTTCCTTTTTCTCCGAAATAATCAAAAAGTCTTAAATCTATACTATAAATAGATTTAAAAAAGTAATCAGAATCTCCTTTTTTAACACTCTTTTTTCCTTTTTTTGCTAATACTTGAATATTTTTACATTGCTTATAGAATGGGAGTTTTCTTGGATCTACAAAAGATTGCTCTTGAATAGCCTCTATTCTCCCCTTCCATTCCACATCTGAATATTGTCCGAACATTCTACAAGAGAAAGGTCTTTGATCATAATACCTACAAAAAACGTCTTTCAATAGCAAACACTCGTTTTGATATTCTGGATTCAAAAAAGATTGCATACATTCTACTACAAATTTTTCTTGGAATTCTTTATCTTCCTTCTCTAATTTAGATAGAATATTTAAAAACTCTACTAAAAGCATTGGAGGAGAGAAAGATTTACAACAATCGGCTTCAACCCCTTTTTTTCCAGGACAATGCAAACATTTTGTATTTGGTATTTTTTTGTAAATATCATTTAGATCTTTGAAAGCTTTTTTTAAATCAAAGCTATCAGTATCTATTTCAATTTTATATTCTGGATGAATGAATTTCACGTATTAAAAATCCTTAAATTAATTCTTTAAAAATATTAATCGGAACAACAATAGATTTTCCAACAAAATTGTCATCGGAATCACATATACAGCGAGGAAAAAATTTACATCCTTTTATGATTGATCCAATTGATGTTTTTCTCTCAGAAAATTGAAACGAAACCCTGTCTTTCATATTAGCAATTTCAACTCTCTCCATAATCGAACGAAGTTGTGCTTTCGAAGTAATCTCGTTTTCATTCATGAAAACATTTTCTGCTACAGTTTCATCATTAGCAGCAATAATAGACCAACTACCATCTTTTCTAATAAATTTATACGGACGGATTCTTCTTTTTAAGTCTTTCATGATTCTAATAATTCCTTTTCTACTGGGAAATTTGTAATAATTAACTCTTCTTTTTTATTTACTCCATTAATAGTACAAATCATATTTATACGATTAATGTGAAAATCCTTCTCGTAAAGATCAACGATTGCTTCATGGTCATTATACGACAAAATCCATTTCGTATCTGAATTTAAAAGAAGTTTTTTCATCTCAATATGATCTTTTTTAGTAAAAAAGAACTGATAAAGATTGTCTCCTATTTCGTAATATGGTGGGTCTAGATAGATTATGTCGCTTTTTCGACCTATTTTAACCACATCTTGATATGGCAAACAAGTGAAAAATGATCTATCTTTATATATTTTAGATGCTTGAATTTCTTTGTGTATTTTATTTACTCTTTTACATAATAAATTAGAGTTCCATCTACAACCAACAGAGTATTTAGAGGTTTGCTTTTTTCCCCCAATTGGACCGCCAGCTTTAACACCCAATCCAGAATAAGAGATTTGATGAATTGCCATTTTCATAAACCCATATTCTATCCCCGTTTTTTTTGTTTGAGATAGCCTCTCTTTAAAAAGATAAAAAGATTCTACAGATGGGGTATATGAGCATATTAATTCTTTTAAAGATTTATGATTAGATTCAATCGCTTTCCAAAAAGAAATTAAATGAATATCTCTGTCGTTAAAAACAAGATTGTGATGTTTTTGTAAAAGAGATAGACCTATTGGACCAGATCCAAAAAATGGCTCAATATACTTTTTTGTTTTTTCATTTATTTCTTTATTTAATATATTAAGTATTGGTTTCTTTAGTTTTTTTTTACTTCCAGGATAACGAAACATCTTTAGCCTTTTTAATTAAGAATTTTCTTACTTATTGTATTTCGGAGTATAGTTTTTATCAACACTTTGTTCCGCTGTTCTTGGCTCAACAGAAACTGATGGTTTAACACCGTCTAAAATCCCATTGTCAACTTGTTGTTGAAAAAATCTATCAGCTTCATTCTTATTTGTTGGAGCATCTACAGGAGTTCCACTATCCCTGATTAAATTCCCAAACTTCCCCTTATACCCTCTTTTTCCAAAACCAGAGTTTTTTACTGTCCAGCCATCACCTTTAAAATTAACTTCACAGTAATTTGGAGAAATTAATCTTTCACATTCTTGCATGGAATCACATTCTGGACAATGATATTCTTTAAAAGCGTCTTGTTTTATACTATGATTCACATTGTATTCGTGATTGCATTTTTTACATTTGTAGTCATAATTTGGCATTTATTTTTCCTTTATTTTTTATCGAGATCGATATCATACGTCCAAGTTTTTCTATGTTTATTCACACCAAAAAACTTTTGAGACGGAGAGTTAGAAACCACTAAATCATTTATCGAATATTGATCCCCTCCGATAAAACTGGAGTTGAGTATAATTCTACCGCCAGAAGAAGTTTCGACTTCTCCAAGAGTATGAAAGTGACCGGCAATCATAAAATCAAATGGTCTTGTGAAACTGGCAATAAACTTTATAGCTTCTTCCGGGTCTGTATTTGGATCTATTCCATTATCGTTTAAGGCTTTCCATATATCAACTTCTTTTTTATTTCTACTTAAAACAGATCTATACCTTGATTCCATACGAGTTAAACCATACCAAGGAACGCCATTCCATGAATTATGTACTGAAACACAATTAACGGTATACGTTTCTTTGTTTTGTACAGATAGATCATATTTTTTCCCAACATAATCAAACAATTTAACTTTATTAACTCTAACAAGAATATTTTTACCAATATCAATACACGAACCTCTATATATTTTTTTAACATTTTTATCGTCTTCTGGAGTATAATTTCTTTGAGTTAATGGACCTAAAAATCTCGCGTCATCTCCAAAAAATGTTAAAAAAGCTTCTTTTTTTCCACTTCTTTTTCTAAATTTTAAAGAAGGCATAAATCCGCATTTAATTGAAATCCAAAAAAGCTGTTGACCTAGAGAGAGACTCATAGTGCTAGCTACCACTCTATGCGTCATTATTTTACTAAATTTTCTTCTAGCAGTATGCCCATCTCCTCTTAAGTATCCAATAAGCAGCCACAATAATGCTTTCTCATTCCAATTTAAAATATCACTGTGTAAAGTTTTATTATATGCTCCGTGTCCACATAACTCCCCAATTAAAGAAGCGCATTCAGAGCTATAAGCTGAAACTCTTTGAGCCCTAATAGTCATATCTTTTCTATTTATTAGTTTAGGAGTATCATTAAAAACTTTTTCCCATGCGCTAATATAATCTTCCCAAAAAGATTTTTCGTCAGAATTAAAAACGCATTCAACAGTACAGTGTTTACTTTTTGATTTTTTTGAAACTTTACCGGCGCAATTTCCATCGGCTAAATATTGCCCTAATATTAATCCTAAATTTTTATCTATGGATAGTTTTTCCGGCATAATTTTTTTATTATATGTTTTGTTTATTTTTTCTTTAATATATTTAGAAGAATCTATTTCATCTTCACCAGTAAATAACATTTTTGGTTTTGGAACACATAAAAAATCATCTTTTGATACACACTCTGCTTTTACCCATTTAATTTCTGGAGAATAATTTTCATCTTCTTCGTTAATATGATCTTTATAATAGTTAACCTCAGATTTAAAAACAACGGGAATTTCATGATTTAATGTGCATTTTAATGATGGATTTGGTACCATATCCGCATTAATTTCTATCATTTTCCCATTATGTTCATATTCATGAATATCAGAAACTTTATTAAAAGACCCATCATGAGAAATAACTTCATCTTCTATTTTTATATCTTTAATTTTCTTAAAGGTTCCATTAGATAATCCGACTAAAGAATCTGGCGTAAAACACCTAACATTATCTCCGTGAATTAATAAAAATTTATGACCCATTGCTTCTGCAATATTAAAATTTGCTTTAGGAATAAAAAACTCAATTCCACTTTGATTTGAAAGGGCGGTTTGCATATTGTGATAAAGAAGATAATCCCAATTTACAAATTGTTTTTCAACTCCTCTTTTACCAACTCTTCCGTGATTTCCATGAACACAAAAGATTCTAATTTCATCATATTCTTGTCTAAGTTTTAAAATTGCTCGTGGAATTACATCAGCTGCTAAAAATACTTGATCCATAATATTTTGTTCTGTATGAATGAATCCCCATTTACCGGCGTCATTTGATCCGTGAACAATATCCCCCATCATACAGATGTTTAATCGTTTCATTTCGTGCTGGCTTCTATGGAGTTCTGTTATTTCACTTACGGTATTTACAAGATTATTTACTCTATCTTGAAAGATATCGATATTATATCTTCCAAGTCCGCCAACTTCTTCTTCTGAAACCGCCAATCCAATATGGCAATCACCAAAAAGAAGGAATCCTTCTTGTGGTCCGGTTTTATATATCTTTTTTGGAACAATAATTTCAGGGAATGTTATTGGAGGAACTTTTTCTATAGCGGCTACTATTTTATCGAAAATAATATCTCTTGTTGCTATTTTTTCGATATGTTGTTTTAGTCTTCTTGCTTCCGCTTCTTTTTTAATTCTGTTTTTTCTTATTTGAATTAAACTTTCGGCTCTATCTTCGGCCGTATCTTCTGAAGCTGATCCTACGGATAGTTCATCTATATCTAAATTATTTTCTTCCAGAAAAAAATCCCAATCCACTCTATCAAAAGTTTTACTTATTGATTTTGGAGAAGTATCAAAAAGATAAGCGAACTTACTCCATTCTCTACCGTAGATTAAGTATTGACGATAAAGTTCAATCTTTTCTGCTTTTGACCATCTTTTTGCTTTCTTTTTCTTTGTCATAAAGAACCTCTTTCTTTGCCTTGTATTTTAACTTCCAAAAACATTATACGATGTTTTACGATGAAAGAGATTTAGAATATTGAGGATACACACTTTTATCCGCAATTATCTTGTTTAGCTCTTCTTTTAATTCATCGTTTATTTTTTCTGGCATTTCAATTTCTACTTCTATAATTTGAGATCCGAATTGCAAATTATTTTGATTTTTTTGTAGTCCGACATTTGAAACATTAACAAAGTCTCCATGTTTTGTTTTCGGATTTATCTTTATATTTTTTTCTCCATGAAGAGTCGGAATTTTTATCTCTCCTCCTAATAATGCGATATGAAACGGGATGGGCATTTTTATATATATGTCTTGCTGGTTGTTTAAAACCTTAAAAAACCCATTGTTTTCTAAACTAATAAAACAAAGTAAATCACCAAACTCTTCGTTTCTGTTTTGATTTCCTTCGTTTTTACATCTTATTATATTTCCATCTTTTGTTCCTTTCGGAATTTTTAAAGTAATCTCTCTTTCTTTTTCTACAGATCCTTCGCCATTACATTTAATACATTTATTCTTGAAAATCTTTCCCGTTCCATTACAATTTCCGCAGATACTAATAAAAGAAGAGAATATAGATTGTGAAATTGTTTTTCCGGACCCATTACAAGCCGGACATTTTGCCGTGTCGTTAACGTCTTTAGATCCAATACCACTACAATCTGGACATTCTGATTTTCTTGGGTATTTTATTTTTAAAGAAGTCCCATTTAACGAGGATTTTAATGGTAGGTTGATTTTTACCTTTATATCAAAATTTACAGAAGGAGGTCTTCTCATTCTACCAAACATAGAGTTCATATCTGTTGTAAAATTCCACTCTCTAGGATTTATTCTTTGTTGGTTTTCTTTTTGTGGATTAATTAAAGAATCATAAGCTTCACCTACCTCTTTAAAATTCCTTTCAGCTTTTTCATCATCCCTGTTTAAATCTGGATGATATTTTTTAGCTAATCTTCTATAAGCCTTTTTCATATCTTCATTTGAAGCTTTTTCGTCTAACTCTAAAATCTTCAAATTCTCTAATTTTGTTTTCATTCTTTATGGCAAAGAGATCCCTATTTTAGGGGAGAAATTGCCCTTTTCCTTTCAGAAAATATTTTTTATAAAAGAAGATATTCTTTTAACTTTTATCGTATAATATAATACGAGATTAAATTCTCACTGTTCTTTGATAGATGATAATGTGGTTTCATAATATAAATCTCTTTTATGAGTAAAATCAAATAGAGTCGATCTTTTAGGTTTCTTCAAAGTAAGAAGAATATTAAGTTTAAAATACTGATATTCATAATATAATCCTATAGATTTCAACCAATAAAACTTTGAATATATGAGATTCGGATTAGAATCTCTTCACGGAACCTTACGGTTCCGATGATAGAAGCCCCATTAATTTATTATGGGGAGTAATCACTTTGTTCAATTTTTTAATTATTTTTTCCACAGTTTCTGTTTTAACTATAAATTCCGATTCTTCTCTCAGTATCTTCCTTCTTATACGACTATGTTTTGCAGTCCATCTTCCGATATCTTGAAAATCAAAAACAAAAGAATACGGAGAACCTTTTCTAATCACTCTTCCTACACGCTGTTTGACTCTTGTTTGGCTTTTTCCTCCACCAGCTATTATTAATACAGAAAGTATAGGTAAATCTATACCTTCATCTGCAATTATACTGGCAATTAGTGTTTTAAGGTCTCCCTTTTCGAATCTTTCAAGTAGGTCTCTTCTTTTCTTTTTCGCCGTACTTCCATATACGAATTCCGCACCATCAATTCTATCCAATAGATCTTTTCCGTGATCTATTGTTTGAATTAAGATAAGAGTTGAAAGACCCTTTTCTCTTGTTTTTTTAGCAATCTGAATAATAGCATCATTTCTTTCTTCATTATCGACAATATGTATTTCTCTGTCTTGAGTCATTGTATCGACATATTGCCTATTGTTTTTACTTAATGGGATGAATGAGATGTGTGGTTGTAGTAAATATCCTTTTTTAATTAAATCAGACGCTGTTATTTCTATAGTCTTTCTTCCAAAACACCCTTCAATAATTAAATAAGCATTATCTTCTCGAATAGGGGTCGCAGAGCCTCCATATCGAAAAAACGCCTTAGGAGACAGCAAAAGCACCTTCTCGCATATCCTGGAGGCATAGTGGTGGATTTCATCTGCATATATCCCTTTTGCATTATTAATTAGGCTTTTTATCTTTTTCCTTTTTTCTTTGTTTTCAATATGAGCCATACTTTCACTTTTTAATTTTTTTAGGTTAGATTGCCCAATATCTAATTCTTGATTCTCTTTTTTGTTTTGAGAAATAATATCGAAAGCCCTACATGCTGTCTGAACCGTCATTATATTGACATCTCTTATATTACAAATACCGTCTCCGATAACGCCTACTTCCAATCCTAGAATAGAATCTTCTAGTCTTTTTTTGGATTGGTATAAAAGATCTTTCGTCAAAACATAAAAAATAAAGGGAGAAACACCTATTTTTTGGATAAGTCTAGAAGCAACGATAGTTTTCCCGCTCCCAGTTGCCGCCCCTATAACTGCTCTTTTTTTCTTCAAGCATTTTTTAATAATATCTTTTTGATAATCCC
>Ga0307992_1002317_pt1 | contig 10892 bp, 8 predicted proteins | sample EllFjometagen133_FD_203162 | JGI IMG/M metagenome (GOLD analysis project Ga0307992, IMG submission 203162) | Marine microbial communities from Ellis Fjord, Antarctic Ocean - #133 | ecosystem: Environmental > Aquatic > Marine > Unclassified | place: Southern Ocean | collected 2014-10-08
CTGCTAATTGGAGTGATTTTGCTGATAGACTTTTCTCTATTTTACCTTGACACAGTTGAATTCAATGCAAATGGAGGAACACTGATTTCAGGTGATGAAATCAATTACATAATATATGCACATGCGATTTATGAAATCACCGTTTAAAAGACCGAATCAATCACCTTATTATCCTTTATAGATGGCAAATCCAACACTAGAAGAACCTAATTGGCTTTATGAAGCTGATAATCTACTTTTATGAACAACCATCTTTGTAGTGGTTCATCGCATAATTAAGCCTACAAGTTAGGCTTTTTTATTTTGCGAAAAAAAGCACCCAATGGGGTGCTTATGTGTTGATATCTAAAATTGCAGTGAAGTTATCTTTGATTGAATCAACAAATAACGTCAGGTAGTTCTTTATCTCTCTGATTCACAATTTAGGAAGGTGCTCTTAATTTTTTCACTCATGTAATGTTCTACCCCATTTCGCATAGATCGTTATATCACTCGATAAGGGTGTATCCAAAAGTGAATTTGCACTAAAAGGTTGATCAAATGTATCGTTATCCCAATACCACCCAGAAAAGATATAGCCTTCCTTTGTTGGGTCATCAGGCATCGTTACAGATGAACCTGAATTAGTTCGTACAAAGAAGACATCAGTTCCTCCGTTACTATCAAAGTGAATTTTAAAATTACTGCTTTGTGTACATCCTGCTAGAATGATTACAACTAGTAAGATGTTCAGTCCAATGAGATTTCTTATATTCTTTATTTAATCTCCGCCTTATAAATAATATATTTATTCTATTTTAGCATTTTTACTCATTAAACATTATTTCTTTTATACAACATTCCATTTAGATGTATACTATGAGCAAAGAGGTGGTTTTAATGAAAAACAATCTTATATACTACATCATGACGTATATAATGTTTTTATATCCACCATTCATTTACTTTATGGTTATGATTAATTTTGAAAATATGAATGATGCAAATCAATGGGTTGTTGGCTTGATTACAAATGTGTTATTTGTACTCATAACAACTGGAATTTTATATGTGCTAGCCATTAAAAAGCGGATTACAAAAATCAAAAATGATGAAAAGAGCCATTTTATTTTCGGATATATTGGTAATGTTGCTGTTTTCTTATATACTTACCAATATTTAATGGGAATTGAAAGACTAGTTTCTGTGTTTAGCTTAGTTCTGCTTTTGGTATTAGCTTACAAATATCTCATATCCAAGAAAATCACTTTTAAAGAGGTCTTTCTTTTCAGTATAGTTTTTGGAGTGTTCGATTATATTATTATTATCGCAACTGGAAATACTTTATTTAGTGAAACTGGAGCTTTTACTAATGTGCAATCCGTTATATTCCAAATTCTATTTATTCTTGTTATATTGTTCAGCATTTGTTTTTATGGATTTAAGCTATATAAAAATCATCAGTGGACTACTTTAAGATATGCATTCGTTTTATTTCTTGCAATTTTTATGATTATCACTTATATTGATGATACGCAGGAAAAATTATTTGCAACTTTCTTGTGCTTGGCATTATTCACATGGATGATTGATATTATTCTTAGATTGATTCATAAAGAATTTAAAGTGTATGATTTAGTTTTTTATGCTAGAATAATTCTATTAACTGTCGTAATATTTTATATTCACGAAATGAAAATTTATAGGCTTCCGGATTTTCAAATTGTTCAAATGGGGTTAATTATTGGTATCTTCTATGTTACAGGTTTTTCCGATATATTATTGCATTTATCTCCTAAAAAACAAACGAAAATAAATCTGGATTTAAGCATTGAAGACTATTTAAAGATTATTTATAAACCCATCGTATCAAGATATAAAGATGTATTGGTAATTTCTAAGCAATCAGATTTACCACATGAATTAAGCAGTCTAGGAAGAGACATAATAATCAAATCAGATTTCCACGACACCCAACATCTAGATATTAATGCCATGTCATTTGTTATTCTGTATTCCAATAATGTTGATGACATTGACGCTATAAAAAATCAATTTCCATATATTGAATTATGTGTTATAAGCAAAAATAGCATTACAGAAAAAAAATTAAAAACATGTTATACAGATTTTAAATACTATATTTATACTATATAGAAAATAGCGTGTTTTACTCCGGAGTTATACAAAGTTTACTTTTTGTGCACTAGAAGCTTACAGCTTTTAGCACAATCCTCATAAAAATGGTGTCAATTAGTACAAAATGATGATTTGCCCCTAGAAGTATTGTGCCATAGCATGGTTTTTGGGGAGGACACTTAGATTATCCCCGTTACAAAATAAAAAGTGACTTTTTGTCTCTATTGAGACGTAAAGCCACTTTTTTAAATTAGGATTCTTGTCCTTAGTCTTCATTATTGTTCACAAAAATTCGTAATTTCTTTAATTATAGAATGCCTTATATCTTTTGAACTAGTGAAATTCCTATATATCATTTTTCTATAATTTGAATCAAAGTTAATTGATTATTAATTGATCGCCCATTTAGCATAAAACAACAAGTGACCTACAGAACCTGAAATAATTGATGTGATTTCGCTTCCTGAAAAATCTTCAGCTTCAAACCACCCTAAGAATGTGTACCCAACTTTTTCGGATGCTTCTAGTAAAATAGTCTCAGTTTCAATTGTATATAAGTTTGGATTATTCAGGTTTTCGACTCCATCGTTTAGTTCATAAACGATTTGATAGTAATTTATGTTCCATTTGGCATATAGCATTAGATCTTCTGACGGCATATTTGTAAAGGTATAACGTATTGTTAAGTTTATATCTTTGTACCACCCGCTAAAAGTATAACCTATTCTAACTGATCCTGATGGCTCTATAACTGCTGTATTATAATCTTGAACAATTGGATCAATTAAAGAGCCTTCATTACTTTCAAAAGTGAGAGTATATTGATTAATCTCCCATTTGGTATAAAGCGACATGTGATCTACTGAACCTGAAATAATTGATGTGATTTCGCTTCCTGAAAAATCTTCAGCTTCATACCACCCTAAGAATGTGTTCCCTTCTTTTTCAGGATCTTGTAATAAAATAGGTTCAGTTTCAATTGTATATGAATTTGGATTATTGATATTATTGATTCCATCGTTTAGTTCATAAACGATTTGATAATAATTTAGGTTCCATTTGGCATACAGTATTAGATCTTCTGACGGCATATTTGTAAAGGTATAATCTGCTGTTAAATTTGTATCAGTATACCACCAAATAAAGGTATAACCTGCTCTAATAGGCTCTAATGGTTCTATAATTATAGTATTGTAATCTTGAACAATTGGATTAATCGAAGTTCCTTCGTTACTATCAAAAGTAAGTGTGTATTCATTAATCTCCCATTTGGCATATAATGTGATATTTTCTGCAGGCATAAATGTAAAGACATGTGTTGCTGTTAAGTTTACATCACTGTACCATCCACCAAAGGTATATCCTTCTCTTGTAGGGTTTGATGGTTCTACAACTGTTGTATTGTAATCTTGTGTGATTGGATTAATCAAAGATCCTTCGTTACTATTAAATGTCAGTGTGTATTCATTGATTTCCCATTTGGCATATAGTTCATAATCTTCATATGACTGGGGTGCTATTTCAGTTATGACATCTCCTGTGAAATCTTCATGTTGATACCATCCTAAGAATGAATAGCCTTCTTTTATAGAATCTTCTAATGAGATTATTTCTGTCTCAAATGTAAATGCGTCTAGATTACTATCATTATTTGTTCCATCATTCAAATGATAGGTTATCGTATATGTATTTATATTCCATTTCGCATATAAAGTGAAATTATTAATGACTTCTGATGTAGTCAAGGACCATTTCTCATCAAGAGTAGCTCCACCATTAATACTTGTATACCATCCATCAAGCGTATATCCATCTTTAGTTACTACTGGGATAGCAATCGTATGACCAATAAGTACATTTGCCGGATCTAACACAGTCCCACCATTTGAATCAAAAGTTACTTGAATAAATCCAGGTGGTATGTAGTTGTCATCTTCATTCCATTTTGCATAAACAGTCATATTACTTGATAACGGTGAATCAAGTAAGGAATTAGCTGTAAAAGGTTGACTAAAAGTATTATTATCCCAGTACCATCCACCAAAAAAGAATCCTTCCTTAACTGGATCATCAGAAATAGTTATTATCGAATCCCCATCTGTCACAATATCAGCAACATCTGTGCCTCCATTAGTATCGAAATTAATGGTAAATGCCACTGACGTTGTACAACTTGTTAAAATGGTAGCTAATAGAAAGATACCTAATCCAATTATCTTTTTGACATGTCCCATTTAATTACCACCTTATACATAGTATATTTGTTCTATTTTAGCACTTTTTTACATTCAATACTATTTCTTTTATGAAAAATGCATATAAGTTATTCCCGGATATTTCATTCTTTCTACAATATTACTGGTGTTCTTGGTGTTTTTCAATCATAAACATACGGATATCTTTTAAGGAAATTCATCTATCATCAAAATAACCCTAGCGCTCTTGGAATCTAAAAACCTTACTAAATTTATGAATATATATACGCTTAGATATAAAGCGTGTCAAAAGCAAAAAAAAGGACAATTTGTCCTTTTTACTATATCTTATTCAGTTCTTAATGCAACTACTGGGTCTCTTCCTGCTGCAATTCTACTTGGAATCAAACCTGCAATTAAGGTCAAAACAGTACTTAATATGATTAATAGGAATGCGCTGCTTATATTGAGTTTTGAAAATCCTTCAACACCAATTAATCTATTAATAACAACATTAACTGGAATATTTAGAAGTATTGCTAATGCAACTCCTATAATTCCTGAGCTTAATCCAATTAAAATAGTTTCAGCATTAAAGATTCTTGAAATATCTTTCTTGCGAGCTCCAAGACTTCGCATAATACCAATTTCTTTTGTTCTTTCAACAACAGAAACGTAGGTTATGATGCCTATCATAATCGATGATACAATCAGTGAGATACCTGCGAAAGCTGTTAAAATGATTGTTATTGTACCTATAAGACTAGAAATCGTTGTTGAGATGGTTTCTGCTAAATCAGAATATATAATCGTCTGAATCTCTGTCTTATCAACATTATAGGCATCAATATATTCTTTTATTGCATCTTTTGAATCAAATGAAACAGGATAGATTTGAACACCTATAGGTGTAGCATCACCACCTATAAATCTCATCACATTTTTATATGTAATCGTTGTGTTAAATGGTAAACCTGTTAAAACGTTTGTATCTGGTAATGCAATTTGATCAGCAACAATTAAAGATGTGCTTGCATTATTAATAATATAATCAGTAAGCATAGTAGTATAACCGATACCTGTAGATAATAATTCCGTTGATGCATCTTCATTAACTCTCATGATACCTACGATAGTAATAGGCACTGCTTCAGGATTATTAAACATGGTTTCATAATTAGTTTGTGGTACATAGACACTACCCATTTTTGTAAAATAATTATCATTTGAAATGATTTTAAAGACTTTACCAATAAAATCATCATATGTGTAGCTTTCGGTAACGTCGATGCCTAGTTTTTCTAAAATTGAGACATCAATTAGATTTTCTTTATCAACGATGAGTACTGCTTGGTCATATGACTCTGGATAAACTCCAGAAAGCACATCATATTGAGATTGAATAAACTCTGGGTTGTTAGGTATTTCGCTTAATACACTACCACCAATAAATAAGGAATTGGGATTAACACTAGAAACAACCTTGATATAGCCGCCAGCATTTGTTTCCGCAATCATATTTAACTGAACGGCTTTTGAATATGAGATGGAGTTGGAAAGTGTTGAGTCCATATTGCTTAAGTAACTTATGAATGCATCATCAATAACATTGGCATGAAGCGTTGTATTATAAGCTTGATCATAAGGATAAATCGTAGGATCAGTTGGAAAATCATTTGTCTCACCTAATTCGTTATATCTTCCAGAAGCGCCTGAAAAGATATCGGTCGCTACTTGAGAATTGACACTGATAGGAAATCCAGCTAATGTATCACTTTGCAATTCATCGACATAACTGGTCATACCAGATGATATGGATAAAACGAGGGCAATCCCAATAATACCAATACTACCTGCAATTGCAGTAATCAAAGTTCTCCCTTTTTTTGTAAGTAAATTTATAAAACTGGTTTTTAATGCAGTTATATAATTCATTGATGTTTTTTTATTGAGTAATTTATCGTTTACTTGTTCTTTTGTAGAAATTTCAATTGGTCTAGAGTCTTCCACAACTCTTCCGTCAACCAGTCTAACTATTCGATCACTAAAGTCATTCGCTAATTCTGCGTTGTGCGTGACCATGATGACTAATCGATCCTTTGAAATTTCTTGAATCAAATCCAAAATCTGATGGCTTGTTGTGCTATCTAATGCTCCAGATGGTTCATCAGCTAATAAAATCATCGGATTATTAACAAGTGCTCTAGCAATTGCAACTCTTTGCATCTGTCCACCTGATAATTGATTTGGTCTCTTATATATATGATCTTCAAGACCAACTTCAATTAATACTTTTATCGCTCTTTCTTTTCTTTCTTTCGAAGGAACACCTGATAATCTTAATGCCATTTCAACATTATCTAAAACGGATAAATGTGAGATTAAATTATAGTTTTGAAAAACGAAACCAATCGTAGCATTTCGATATGCATCCCAATTAGTATCAATAAAATCTCGTGTTGATTTACCATCAACAAGTAGATCACCACTCGTATATCGATCTAGTCCACCAATGATATTGAGTAATGTTGTCTTCCCACTTCCTGATACACCTAGTATAGAAACAAATTCATTTTTCTTAAAGCTTAAGCTAATACCATTTAAAGCAGGTACAGGCTTTCCTGCAACATAATAATCTTTTTTAATATTTTTAAGTTCTAACATTTAATTACCTCCAATAAGTACAAATTCATTCTACACCAGAGTTGAATAATATTAGAGAGATTTGCTATTTAAAAAAATTATGTATTTGCTCACATATAAAAAATCGAATGATAAAATAAAAAGTCACTTTTTATCTCTATTGAGATTTAAAGTCACTATTTTATTAATCCATAAGAGTTTATTGTTTATCTTATGTTTATGATTCCATAGAACCTGTAGGAAATATATAAAGATTTCTGATTTTTTTCATCTTCTACAAATCATTTTTTTAAAAATGAAAACATGAATTTCCCCATCACTTTAAAATTAGTCAACCAAACAATTCTTTTTTTTCCTTTTAACATTTTTTTAACTAGATATGGTGTAACTTCTTCAACTTCGTTTCCTAAAATTTTAGCAATCTTAGTTCCGTCATCTCCTAGGTTATGATTGAGTAAATCAGTAAATACCATTCCAGGTGACAAAGTCCCAACAAATATCAATGGATATTCTTTAAGTTCTTTATTACAGCCTTTACTAAAATAAGTAAGTAAATGTTTTGAAGACCCATAAATAAGTGTTTTCGGAATCGCCATATTATTACTTCCTAGCCCTTCCATATTATAGATGTGTCCATATCCTTGTTTTTTCATTTGGGTTAAAGCAACACTTGTCCCTAAGATCATTCCATTTACATTAATATCAATGACTCTTTTAATCTCTGATTCAGATAAATCCGAAACATCAAGTCGGTCTTGATCAACACCTGCGTTATTAATCCAAATATCAATATCCCCAAATTTATCTATTGCTTGATTTTTTGCGCTAATTATTTGTTCTTTACTTCTCACATCACAAACAATGCCCATAAAATGGCCTTCTAATGCAGATGTCGCTTTTTTAATGCTTTCTAATTTTGTTCCAGTAAAAGAAACGTTATGACCTTTTTTTAAAAATTCATTTGTCATTCCAAATCCGATACCTCTCGTACCGCCAGTAATCAATATATGCATTTATTTATCCTCGCCTTCTCTAGTTGCTTTACCGGTAATATGCTTAATATCTATTTCAAAGATTGCTACTGAATTAAAGTCTTCTTTTATAGATTTCACTCCTTCAACCATGAAATCTTTAGCATATTTTTTTATCAATTCAAGTAGAATTGTTTTATTTGTTGGGATTATCTTTGCAATACCAAACAAGGTAACACTTTCATATTTTGTTGTTACTTCTTTTCCGCTGACTCTTTCTTTTCCAACTACTGTAAATGATACTTTTTCGTGATTTTTAATGTTCTCAATTTTATGGCCAATTTTTGCACTATGAAAGTAGATCTTTTGATTAAGATATACATAATTCATTGGTATTGTATATGGATATCCATCATCTGATAAAGTACCAAGAACGCCATATTTTCCGTTTATTAATAATTCGGTAGCATCCTTTTGACTCATTTGATTCTTCTTCCTAGTTAACTCTTTAAACATGATTAGTCCCTCTTTTCATCGTTATCTTCATCTTTTAGCTTTTCAAGAATCCTGTTAGCTGTATCTTTATACCAAGGCACATGATGCTTCAAAAGTGATGCCCCGATTAAATCATTGTATTGTTTGTTTTTTTGTCTGAGTAACAGTGTTAGTGCATTACGCATGAGAATCGTTTTCCCTTTCCATAGATAAGCCATATCTTGATATTTAGATTTGAATTGTTTTTCCGAATCCGTGAACAGATCAGTAATAGATACCAACTCTTTGCCTGATAATGCAAATTCCGGATGCGTTTTTACACCTTTGTCAATGTTTTTTGGGCAAACCATCTGACAAATATCACATCCAAATAGAAGATAGTTCGCTTTGATTTCATCATTAGATAAAGTATGCTTATCTTGATTAAAGAAACTAATGCATTTTTCCATTTCGTATCTACCCTCTTTGAGTGCATGTGTTGGACAAGCATCGATACACTTATGGCAAGACCCACAATCATCATCAATCTTTAGAACAAATTCCTTTTCCAAAGTAACATCAATAAATACAATCCCTAGAAATATGTATGTGCCGTATTCTTTATTAATAATGAGTTGATTTTTACCAAAATACCCAACACCTGATAGAGTTGCTGCTAATCTTTCATCATGTGGATGATTATCAACACCCATCTCATATGAATATGAAAAATTCATCATTACAGATTTTATGCGTGATTTCAAGACATGATGGTAATCCATACCGAAAGTATAAAAAGATGATACGAGGTGTGTTTGTGTATGTTTAACAATCCTTTTGGGATATGCTAACCCTAAAACAACCATTGTTGGGTAAGCTACATTTGGTACATCTATTCCTAATTTTTTTGCTTCATCCAAATAACGTTGGGTTTGAATAACACCGACGACATCAAACTCAGCTTGAAATGTTTCAAGTAATAGTGTTTGATTCAAAAATAGACACCTCCAATCATGATGTATCATTTTAAAATTCTAATCAATTCAAGTAAAGTATACCATCTCAAAGAAAAATATGAGATGTTCAAATATTCAAAAATTAGTTACACATTAAAAATAATTTCAAATGCTATTGAATAATATATAATGAAACTGTAAATTACGACTGTTATAGAAAACCCATAATCCGAAATAGATAAGATGATATAACGCATGAATTGCCAAATGAAAATATTCATCAAGTCTTGAATTAAAATAGTGGTAAACTATAGTTGAAAAAATAAATCAATTTATTACTTAATATTTCAATTTACGATTAGGAGGAGTGTAATGATTGAAGCTATGCTTTATCAAAAACTTGCAAATAACCAAGTACAATGTAATGTATGTCATTTGCATTGCAAGATTAATCAAGGAAAACGAGGCATTTGTGGTGTCAGAGAAAATATTGATGGGACGCTCTATACTCTTAATTATCCAATAGCCATTGCTACAGGGATTGACCCCATCGAAAAAAAACCTTTATATCATTTTCTTCCAGGAACAAAGGTATATTCTTTTGCTGCAGTTGGTTGTAATATGCATTGTTCATGGTGCCAAAATTGGAGTATCTCACAAAGCCCCAAACCATTTCTTCCTATTGAAGGCGTGGAAATACTTCCAATGGAACATGTTAAAAATGCAATTGCTAATAATTGTCCATCTATAGCCTATACTTATTCAGAACCTACAATTTTTTTAGAGTATGCTTTAGCTACAATGAGAATTGCTAAAGAAAATGGACTCAAAAACATTTGGGTGTCAAATGGTATTATGACCAAGGAGACCTTAGATGAGATCATCCCTTATTTGGATGCTGCAAATATTGATTATAAAGGTCCAGATGATGGAGTATATGAAAAATATTGTGGGGGGAAAGCAACTCAAGTTATGGAAAATATGAAGTATCTCAAAAATGCTGGTATCCATCTTGAAGTGACAACTCTCGTCATTCCTGGAGTTAATGATCAATTTTCTCAACTTAAAGAAATAGCTCATTCAATCGCTTCAGAACTAGGAACTGATATTCCTTGGCACATCAGCAGATTTTTTCCAGCTTGGAAAATGAAAGATACTCCAATAACGCCATTAAATACACTTAAAATAGCATATGATTTAGGAAAAAATGCTGGAATTAAAATAATTCATATTGGAAATATTTAAATGAAAAGGAGATGACTTCATGCCTCTAATTGCAACTTTTATTGTTCCTCATCCACCTCTAATTGTCCCTGAGATTGGAAGAGGTGATCAGAATAAAATACAAAACACAATTGATGCTTATCAAGATGTCAGTACACAGATAGCTTCACTAAAGCCTGATACAATTATTCTATCTACGCCACATGCGGTACTTTATTCTGATTATTTTCATATATCACCTTCAGATATTTCTGAAGGAGATTTTAAAATGTTTGGTGCTCCTCAGGTAAAAATGCAAGTTACTTATGATA
>Ga0307992_1002319_pt1 | contig 10888 bp, 8 predicted proteins | sample EllFjometagen133_FD_203162 | JGI IMG/M metagenome (GOLD analysis project Ga0307992, IMG submission 203162) | Marine microbial communities from Ellis Fjord, Antarctic Ocean - #133 | ecosystem: Environmental > Aquatic > Marine > Unclassified | place: Southern Ocean | collected 2014-10-08
GGTAAACTTTTAGATGAACTTCTAGATTCAATATCATTTAGTAGAAATGATGTATATGTTACTAATGTAGTTAAGTATAGGCCTCCACAGAATAGGGATCCGTTACCAGAAGAAAAAAGTGCTTGTAGAATATGGTTAAATGCTGAATTGCTTTTCCTAAAACCTAAAGTGATTGTTCCTCTTGGTAGACATGCTTTGGAAAGGTTTGTTCCTGATGGAAGGATTTCTGCTTCTCATGGTCAGATTTTAGAACATAGGTCTGGTATTCCAATTTTTGCAATGTATCATCCTGCTGCAGCTCTTTATAATCCAGATTTAGTAGAAGAGTTATTAAAAGATTTTAAAAGATTAAAGATGTTTCTAGAAGGGAAGATTAAAATTAAGGAATCTCCCCCTCAAAGAGATAGAACATTTTCAAAAGAAAAACAAATCTTGATTGATGACCTTACTTCTCTTTAGACCATTTTGATATGAAAAAAGAAAATAGATTCTACTTTGAACCAAGAAATTACAAAAATATATTGATTGATATTCTCAAAGAGATAGAACAGGCAAAAGATGTATATTCTATTTTAAAGAAATATCCCAAAGATGGTAATTCTTTCTTTAGTAAGGATAATTTAGTTGCAGGATATAGGTATCTAGTTAAAGAGGGTTTAATCGATGAGAATACAAACCTTTTCAACAAACTTAAAATGAAACCAATTAGAACTAGTTCTGGAGTAACTGTTGTTACTGTTCTTACTAAACCTTTTGGATGTCCTGGGAATTGTATTTTCTGTCCAGAGGATATTAGATTACCTAAAAGTTACTTAGCTAGTGAACCAGGAGCACAGAGAGCCCTAATGAATGATTTTGATCCATATCTTCAGACATATAACAGACTTCTTGCATTAAAGAGTATTGGTCACAATGTAGAGAAGGTTGAATTAATTGTACTAGGTGGTACTTGGTCTTTCTACAAAGAACCTTACAAGATTTGGTTTGCGAAGAGGTGTTTTAATGCAATGAATGATTTTAATGTAAGAGATAGGAGAGAGGAGTTAGATATTACTGAGGTTAGTAACTGGAAAGAGTTAGAAGAAACACAAAAGGAAAATGAAACTTCATATTGTAGGAATGTTGGTTTAGTTTTTGAAACTAGACCTGATTGGATTAATGAAAAAGAAGTAAAAATGTTAAGAAGATTAGGATCTACTAAAATACAAATTGGTATACAGTCATTGGATAACAAGATTCTTAAAGCAAACAAGAGAGGACATGGGGTAAGAGAAAGTAAGAAAGCTTTTGAGTTGCTTCGTGAAGCTGGTTTTAAGATTCATGCTCATTGGATGCCTAATCTATATATGTCCAGTGTAAAGGAAGACAAGAAAGACTATCTTAAACTCTGGAAGAAAGATTTTAGACCTGATGAATTAAAAATATACCCTACTTCTTTACTACCCAATACAGAACTAGAAGAGATTTTCAATGATGGTAGATATACTCCATATACCGAAGGTGAATTAAAAGATGTTCTGAGATTTTGTTTGTTAAATACTCCTAGGTATTGTAGATTAACCCGAATCATTAGAGATATTCCTGCAGGAGAGATATTAGAGGGTAACAAGAAATCTAATATGAGACAGATTGTAGAGAAAGAGATAGAGGAAGAGGGTTTAAAGTTAAATGATATTAGAGGAAGGGAGATACGGGGAGAGAATGTAAACACAGATAGTTTAGAAAAGGAAATTATTAAATATTCTACTTCTGTTAGTAGAGAGTATTTTATTTCTTACAAAACTAAAATCAACGACAAGATATGTGGTTTTCTTAGATTAAGTATTCCAAAGAAGAAACATTGTTTTATTGAAGAACTTTCTAATTCTTCCATTATTAGAGAGGTTCATGTGTATGGTAATGTTGTTGGTATTGGGAAGAGAAGAGAGGGTAAATCTCAACATTTAGGTTTAGGTAAAAAGATGATTAGTATTTCAGAGAATATTTCTAAAGAGAATGGTTTTAAGAATATTTCTGTTATTTCTGCTATTGGTACTAGAAAATATTATCAAAAACTTGGTTTTAAGGTTGGAGAGCTGTATATGGAGAAGGGGTTGTAATTGTTTGAGTAGTTTTCTCTTTTTCTTGTTTAATTGCATCATTAATTCTTTGTTTGGCGTTATTAATAGCTTGTTCTATTTCCTCCTTAGTTCTTCCTTGTTCTTGCATGTTATTACTTATTCTTGTTTCTACCTTTTTAGTATATGCGTTATTATAGAGATCTTGTGTAGCTTGAACATCCTTCCCTGCTACAAATCCCCCAATCTCCTTGGATCCTTCCTTAGCGAATTTCTCAGAAGACTCTCTTCCAATTGTTCTTTCCATAGATTCTAAATTCTTTTCGGCATTCTCTGCTACCTCTTGAACCTTCTTATATCTTTGACTATTCGCCACCTCCAAATTCCTCTTTCCTTGAATTTTAAGCTTCTGTGCTTCTTCCCTTATATTCTCAAGTGAATCTGATATTTCATTAGGTATTTTATCAAGTAGAGTTTTACTTTTCTTTATGTATTCTTTTGCTTCATTAAGCCCTTCTATACTAGCAAATAGCCCCTTTATTTCCTCTCGAAGCTTCTCTACTTCAGGATTTTGATCAATAAGCTCTCTAATTTGATTAGGGATAGCTTTCTCTAAATTCTTTTTTGCTATACCTATTGCCTCCAAAAGATCTTTTACTTTTTCATCTAGAGACTCCTCGTTCTCTCCTGTATCTTCTGATAGTCTCTCTGTAGGAGAAGCTATCATTGTTGTATTCTTCATAACACTCTCATCAAGTTTTTCTAATCCTTTTGCAATCTTTATTTGCTCCTCCCCTTCATTTTTGAAAGATTGTCCTATCTCAAGAGTAGCATTAGCTCTCTCTAATTCAACCTGACTTTTTGCTTGCATATTAGTACCTAAATCTGCAAGATTTCTAATATATTCTTTTGGATCAGTGTTTGTTTGAGGGATTTCTGGATTGTTATTTTCAGTAGGCATGTTTTAAAAAAGATAAAAGATTATTCTTATATAGACTATCTACTTCTAATCTCTTAGTCAAGGGAATCTGAGCGTACAGGGACTCGAACCCTGAACCTAGCGATTAAGAGTCGCTTGCTCTAACCAGTTGAGCTATACGCCCTAAAAAAGACTTGTAATAATAGCATTGTGTAGGTATATTTTCAACTTTTTACTTCTTCCCCACTATTAAATCTTTACTAAAAAAGTCCTTCCCCTCTCCTGATATCTTAAACTCCCTACCATCCTCTACAGCTATTAAATTAAACTCTTTATTCAATATATCCAACCTGTACTCTCCTTTTAATAGCTCAAAGTAATACTTCCCATCTTTATCACTCACTCTCTTTTCTTTAATCTTTCCACTTTTAGAATCTTTAACTATTACTGTAATACCTTCTACTGCTTTTCCTTCTTCATTTTTAACTATTGCTAATTTCTTAATTTTTTCAAAAACTAACCTTAATACTAAAATAACATCAAGTATATTAAATGCAAGTAAAAGAAAGGTAAAGATAGATAAATATCTTGTGAATATAAAGACTGAAAGAAATACACTAAAGGCAAATAAGAGAAGGAGAAATGTATATATTAAAGCAAGACCGCCTTCCTTAATCTTAGCCTGAAGAAAAGTTTTCTCTCTTGGATCTAGAGGTATAGATATATACACTTCTTTTGAATTCCTAAAGTTTATAGCCCCTCCAGAATATATATTGGTAAATGGATAATCTGATTTCTCTGTTACAAGGATAGAAGGAAATATATAGCCCATTCTTTTCAGAACAACTTTAATATTCTTCTCATCAATATCAATCTTAAATTCTCCATATTCATCAGCTATTCCCCAACCAATTCTCTCTCCCTTTTTATTTAAAACTTTTACAATTGCATATTTTAATGGTTCTTTAGTTTTTGAATCATATATAATACCTTCAACTAAATATTCTTTCTTCCTTAGTAAAAGAACTAACCAATATAAAGGAAGAAGAAAGGGTATAAATATATTTCCAAAGTATAGAGAAAGCAATACAAAGAAAACAACAGATACTATGAATAAGGATACTAGAGATATCTGTAATCTTGTCATTGTACTAACCATATTATCTACCAAGGTATATGGAAGATATGTTAAAGTCTCAAGATTGAAATTTTGAAAAAGGAATATTTGATCAGGTGGTTCTACAAGATCCGCTGCTGTTCCTCCCTCAATATCGATCTCTATATCACAATTCCTTCCAATATTACCCGCTTCATCCACTGCCTCTATACAAAAAGAATAGTTATTTAGAAGCTTTCCATTACTACCTTTCTCAAGTTCGTTAAGTGATATTCTTGCTGTATATATACTCCCATTAAAGCTTGTATACGTAGCACACTCATAGAGAGTACCATCGGTTAAAACACAATATGTACTTTCCGAAGCTAAAGAAAGATTGTCTTCTATCTTAGCCTGGATTTCGATATAGTCATCTCCTGTGCCACTACTCTTATTCATATCTTCTATACTTAATAATATGATAGTTGGTACAGATGCGTCTTGAACACTATACACAACATTTGACCAATTACTCTCTCCCCCTCCTATATTCCTTCTTTTAAGACGATAGAAGTACATAGCTTCATCCTCTAGTCCTGTAAACGTATATTGAGAGGAAGATAACCAACCACTATTACCTATGGTAGTAGCAAACAAAGCACTTTTACTCGCTTCTACAAAATATTCATACCCTAATTCCCTAATCCAAGTTACTGTATTCTTCAACCCTTTTGTGTAGGAAGGTTCTGGAAGAAGTAGCGGAACTTCTAGGGGGGTTGTATAGAACATATCAAAGTTAGCGATATCAATATCATATCCATAGGTATCATCTACTGCTCTTACTTTGTAATTACCTGGTATTAATGCTTTGATTGTTCCTGTTGCTTCTCCAGAGGGATCTGAATCAAGAGGTTGTACAAAAATTACTCCTGTATCATCTCCTTCTATATACAATCTTACAGAATGATTAGATATTGGATGTCCTAAGTAGTCTAAAAGTCTGACTAAGACCCCAGCTTCCATTCCTGCTTCTGTGGTATCAGGATCTACCTCTAGAGATGAGAAATTATCTACTGTTATATTTGCGGAGACATTAGTATCTTCTATCTCGACAACAAATTCAGCAGCTAAAACAAAAGATGGCCAAAAACAAAGGAGTATTCCTATTGTTAACTTTAAGCAGTTTAATGTTTTTTTCATCATTTATATCTCTTCAGCTATCTTCCTCACATACCTATCCAATGCCTTTGTAAATTTCTTACTCTCATACAACTCCTTCCCTATTTGTTCAAAACCCTTCTTACTACTGTAACAATTTTCACATATTAGAGCAAAATTCTTTAAATCTATATATTTAACATCGTCTTTTCCACAAATATTACATACTGAAAGATCTTTTAAAAATCCTGCCTCCTTTAGAAACTTAAGCCTAAATTTGTTAACTGATTCCAATGAGAGTCTTTTTTCTAAAACTCTTTGTAAGAGATCAAAAATATTCGGATATGGATCATATTCTTCTAAAAGATGATTTAAAAGGAAAAGAATCCTTTCTACATTCTTAATATCTAAAGACTTAGAATCAAAATCTATACTATTTACTGATTCTGATTCTGTAAGCAAAGGCATACCTTTTCCTTCATGGAAAGATATTTTACTAGTCCAAAGAGTTTGCATATTCCCTCTATTCTTACTTGCTATTTTTCTAATACTCCTAGCAAACAGAGGGTATTTACCAAAGTTCTTACCAAAGACAGTAAGTATTTTGTCTGCTTCTGAGTAATTTATTGATTTGATGACAGTAACAACATCCCTATTCATATACTCCCTTTCTTGTTAACACAACAAATGGTGTTTGTAACAAGATACCTAAATCTAATACTAAATCATAGTTTTGTGCATACTTAGCACCAATCTCTATCCTCTCCCTAAAGGGAATCTCATTTCTCCCAGATACCTGCCATACTCCTGTGAGACCAGGTCTTACAGACCAAAGGTTTTCAACTGTATTTTCTTTCTCGGGATGTTTCTTCAAATATCTAACCATTTCTGAATGATAACTGGGACGGGGTCCTACTAAGCTCATCTCACCTTTTAATACATTAAGAAGTTGAGGTAATTCATCTAAATCTGTAGATCTTAAAATCTTCCCTATCCAAGTAATTCTCGGATCATCTTTTATTTTTAATTTTCCACCATTTTTCAACCATTCTCTTTTCTCTTTTTTATATTTCGGGTTTTCCATTATCTCTTTATGAGCATTAGATATCATTGTTCGAAATTTATACATAAAGAATTCCTTACCATTTAATCCTATCCTTAATGGATCATGAAGAAATATCTCTTCTCCATCAGAAAGTTTAATCATTAGAGATATGAGTAAAAGAAAGGGAGCAAAGATGATTATTAATATTGAGGAGATAATGATATCTCCGAGTCTTTTAATCTTTGGATAGAACATCTTGTACATATGTTTGTATTTTATAAACAAAAATCTCAAAAGCAAAATTTTCAGCTTGTTTCCTACAATTAATGGGATCAAAGTCATCAGAATCAAATTCTTTTAGCTTTTCTGCTAACTCTTTATAATTATACTTATCAAAAAACATACCTGTTTTAGGATTTTTCTCTGATATTGTTTCCATTGGTCCACCTTCCTTGTATGCAATTACAGGCGTTCCTGCAGCCATAGCCTCTATTGGGACTATTCCAAAATCTTCATCTTTTACAGGAAATATTAGAGCTTTAGCTCTTTGTAAAAGTTCGAACTTCTTCGGATCGGAAATATAGCCTAGTATTTGTACTAAACCTTTAGCATTAGAAGCTTTCACTATTTCTTTCATCTCTTCTAAACAAGTTCCTTTCCCTGCTACTTTCAATGGTACTCCTGCCTCTATACAGGCTTTTACAGCCAGATCTACTCCTTTATATGTTTCTACACGACCAACATAGAAGAACCAGTTTTCTCTTCTCCCTTTATTTAACTTTATTTTCGATACCTCTACTGGGGGATATATTACATCTGAATCTTTTTCATATATCTTTTTTATTCTTTCTTTAACTGTTTCAGAATTCGCAATTATATAGTCTACTCTTTGGGCAGCATTAAAATCCCATTTTTGCCATATCTTTTCTAGAAGTCCTCCTACGAAAAAGTTATAAAACTTATACAGTCCTTTATTTACATCTTCTTTTACCTTCTCATGACTAACTAAGTTTCTACTTTCATGTTGCCAGAAGAATTTAGGAGGGGAGAGGCATATATTTATATGAGGGATATCTTTGTTTCTCGTTTTTACAAATTTGGCGAAACTAATAGATATAGAAATAACTACATCATATTTCTTTAAATTAAATCCTCCATATGCCCAAGGTTGAAGAAGAAGAAAGAAATGATAGAAGAGTTTGTGGAATGGAAGATATTGTATGAAGGAACTTCTTATCTTATACCCCTTAAACCATTCATTAACAAATTCTTTGTCATACCAAGCAGTATAGAGAGTAGCATTTGGGAAAGCTGCTAAAATTCCCATTAGATGCTTCTCTGCACCTCCTAGTTTGAATAGCGGATCACATACTACTGCTACTTTAAGATCTTTGATGTTCTTTTTCATATATTTTTGTTAAATATTTAACTAGATTCTTTTGAAACTTCTCCTCGGAGAATTGTAGAGCATGCTTCTTTATTATATCCCTATTATATCTTTTTCTATCAAAATTTTTAAGTAGGGTAGTTAATTCTCCATTTGTCTTAAAAAATTCACCTGTAATACCCTCTTTAACTGTTTCAGTTACACCTCCTACACCATATGCTAATACAGGAGTACCTGCAGCCATTGCTTCTACTGGTACCAATCCAAAGTCTTCAACACTACAAAACAATACTACATCTGAAAGGTGATATATTACTATTGCTTCTTTATCTGAAAGTCTACCTAGAAAATGAATTTCGTCACTTTCTTTGACTAATTTCTCAAAGTTTTTTCTATCTGGTCCTTCTCCAATTATGTAAAGTGGTGTATTTGACTCCTGACAACTCTTTATTGCCCAATCAATTCTTTTGTGATTATAGAGACGTGAAAGTACTAAGGCGAAGTGTTTAGGAAAATGATACTTCGCTTTAACCTTTTTAATTTCCATTTCTGTAGGCTCTTTATACCAGTCTTTACCTATCCCAGGATATATTACTTCAGCATCTGCTCCGTAGGTTTTCTTAATCTTCTCCTTTATGAAATAGGAGTTAGCAGTCCAATAGTTGACTCTTTTAGACGCAGTATAGTCCCATACTCTAAAGTAACTATTTACCATTTTTGCAATTGGTCTATATATCTTTCTTAAAACTGAGCCTTTTGAACTTATTTCATTTTCCCAAAGACTTCTCGGAGGTGTCATAGTCATTGCTACATGTGGTTGGTCTATACCTGTAATGATACTTTTTGCGGGTCCTGCAGATATGCTAATTACAAAATCATAATCAGAGAGATTGAATGATTCGTATGCTAGGGGCGTGAGTATCTTCAAATGGTTGGCAAATCTTTTCTTAAAGGGAAATTTTTGAACAAAGCTTGTTCTTACGTTGTATTTGTTATTTGGAAATTTTTCTTCGAAATATATGATTGTAAAAATATCTGCACTAGGAAAAAGTTCCATCATTGAGAACATCTCTCTTTCTGCTCCACCAAAACTAGTCATTTGATCACAAATGATAGCAATTCTACCTAATTTCTTTTCTAAGATGGTTTGTTTTAGCACTACAGTTCGGGTAATTCATTAAACTCTCCAGGATCTTCATCTTCCTCATCAAGTTTTTCTAAAGCATCCATAAAGTCTATGTCTGCTCCTTCTGAGGAAGTATTAGATTGATCATCATCGGGGTATATTACCCCAAGAGCTCCAGAATCTTCTTCCTTCTCCTCTTCTATATGATCTTCATCGGACAGTTTAATAATGACAGGGGCGTCTTCATCTATTGCAACAAAATCATCTCCTTTTATACTCTTCTTTAAGTTCTGTACCAGTTCATCGGCTTCTTCTCCAAACTTTTCAACAACATTAATAACTCTCATGGGTTTCCCACATTCAGTACATAGTTTGATCTCTTCTATCTCATGAGTACAGTCTGGACAAGAGAATATTACTACATGAACATTTGTTGTAGCTTTCACTACTTTTTTATTAGTCTTTTTCGCCCCAGCCATAGTTATTAAAAAAATATATCGGATACTGTTATTTAGGATATTATAATTAGGCTTGTAGTGTCAATAAACCTATAAAGTAATTACAGAGCAATTTCTTTTCATTCGTACTTCGGATAGCAACATTTCTTATACTTCTTCCCACTACCACAAGGACACGGATCATTCCTTCCAACCTTCTTTCCCCGTTTTACTGTCTGTTGTTTTCCTACCTTTCCTGGTCTATTATCTCTACTCTGTATTGGTCTTTGACTATTTTCTCTTCTAACAAGTCTTACTTTGAAAAACCTATTAACTATTGATTCGTCGATTCCATTCAACATATTATCAAACAAACTATACCCTTCATTTTTATACTCTACCAAAGGATCTCTTTGTGCTAAATTTCTGAGAGAGATACCTTCTCTTAAATCTCCCATTGCAGTTAGATGTTCCATCCAAAATCTATCGATAGACTGAAGAATTAACACCTTTGAGAGTTCTGCCATTGGTTTGAAACCAATTTCATAAATATGGTTAACAAATGCTATGAAAATCAACTGTAAAAGATTGTTTCTCTTCTTTACAAGATCTTCGTCTTCATCATTCTCTCTGAAGAATTCTATACTATCTTTATATCCTAACTCTTTAACAGCTTTTTCAAAAAGTTCTTCTGTTAAGAAATTCTTTATCTGTACAAAAAGCTTCCTCTCTTCAATATTGTCTATCTTCATATCATCTTTAAGCTGAGAAGATATTAAAAAGTCCACCCTATTAAAAAGTTTTTTTAGAATTAATATCTCCAATGGTAGCAATTTGTACTCCATATCCTTTAGGTATTTAATATCCCAGGTGTTTTCATCGGAGAGAGAGAGTCGAGCAAGTTCTTGAAGAAGTAAATCAATATCTGTTTCTTTTACAAACTTTCTATCTTTACTTAAGTTTCCTTCTGTCCTGTCCTTTTTACCATTTTCAACAATACTTAAAAGGTTAGTCCTCATACCATATATGACATCTCTCTGCTGATTAAGAACATCGTCGAAATCAACAAGTCTTTTACGAATATCATAGTTATGAGATTCTACTTTTTTCTGTGCATTCTCTATACTCTTTCCTAAAATATTTACAGCTATTGGCATATCATCATCCATACCTACCTGTCCCATTATTACCGACATCTTCTCTCCACCAAAAAGTCTCATGAGATCATCTTCGAACGAAACATAGAATCGCGATTCCCCTGGATCTCCTTGTCTACCAGATCTTCCTCTTAACTGATTGTCAATTCTTCTGGATTCATGTCTCTCTGATCCAATTACATACAATCCCCCTATATCTACTACCCCCTTCTCCAAAGCAATATCTGTACCTCTTCCTGCCATATTTGTAGCTATTGTTACAGATCCTTTTTGTCCTGCCATAGATACAATTTTAGCTTCTCTCTCATGATGTTTTGCATTTAAAACTTCATGCTTTATACCGTCTTTGTTTAACATTTCAGATATTATCTCCGATTTCTCTACTGAAGTAGTACCAACTAGTATTGGTTGATCTTTTGCATGGTGTTCTTTAATATCCTCTACAATCGCCTTAAATTTCCCCTCCTGTGTTTTGTAAACAATATCCGTATAGTCCTTCCTAATAA
>Ga0307992_1002321_pt1 | contig 10882 bp, 11 predicted proteins | sample EllFjometagen133_FD_203162 | JGI IMG/M metagenome (GOLD analysis project Ga0307992, IMG submission 203162) | Marine microbial communities from Ellis Fjord, Antarctic Ocean - #133 | ecosystem: Environmental > Aquatic > Marine > Unclassified | place: Southern Ocean | collected 2014-10-08
GAATCATTGGGGAGAAGTTGTTCATGATATAGCTGAAAGGCCGCAATATATAGGCGATATGCCCCACGCTTGGATTGGGGCTATATGTGCCAATTTTATAAGGAGTCTTTTTGTCTACGAAAGAGATGATACTCTATATTTAGCGGCTGGTATTGATGATAAGTGGCTTGAAAATGATTCTGTAACAGTAAAAAATATTCCAACATACTATGGTGATATCAATTATTCAATAAGTAAGTCTCTTAATAAATTTCAAACTTTCATTTTTAGAAAAAACCGTTATACAATTATTTGTAATGTTACAGGTAATATTAATTGTCCTAACGATTTAATTTTTATAGCACCTTGTAAAGGGTCTGTTTTGTCTGCCAAAGTTAATGGAAGAGGAGTTAAGGTAAAAGAGGATAGAAAAATAAAAATCAACAAACTACCTGCAAAAATAGTAATATTATCACAAGAATAGAAAGGAGAAAAACAAATGAAAAAAAGTTATTTTTTTACAATAGCTATTGCAGTTGCTTTTGTTTTTTCAATTGGAAGCGCTCAAGCAAGCGACATGAATAACTCTGATTTTGAAAGTGGAGATATGGACGGGTGGTCAAGATGGTGTGTTACCGGTGATGTTGCCTCAGGTATCAACCATACACCTGGAGGTAATTATAGTGCTAGCCCGAGCTTGAACGATCCTAATGGTCCCTATGATATGGGAGGTCTTGTTCAAGAGATCAGTGTAAATGGAGGCGAAGAAGTTAAAGTTAGCGCTTGGATAAAAACAGATTCTTTAGTTGGTGCTACTGGCGGAGAAGTTCAGGCTATATTAAGGTTTGAATTCTGGGGCAATGGTCTTCTCGTTGGCGCAGAAGAAGCTGGGAGATTGATGGGCACAACTGATTGGACACATGCTTCACTTTCATGTAGCATTCCTTCTGATATTGATACCGCAAAAGTTATATTGTTTCTTTGGAATCCAGAAGATTTAGGTAATAGTGGTAATGTTTATTTTGATGATATTGAACTTACCATAAACGGTCAATAAGATTTATTAAAAGTATTTATTATTTTTCTCCCCCTCTGGATGAAAAATGACAGAGGGGGGATTTTAAAAAAATAATGGACTTAAGCAACAAGAAAGGGCATAATAATAGCAGGAGGTTATGCCTTTTATGAATATTTTGATAACAGGAGTCACTGGTTTTATTGGTAGGCACTTAGTTGAAGAGCTAGCTAAAAAACATGATTACAAGATATTCTGCCTTGTTAGAAATGATAAGAAAGCTCAAAAACTTGAACACTTGGGTGTAAAGTTTATTTATGCTGATATTACCCAAAAACATACCCTCACAAAAATCCTTCGTCACAATATTGATATAATCGTACATTGCGCTGGCTATGTTGGCAACGACAATAAAGATTTGCTCTACAAAACCAATGTTCTTGGTACTCAAAATTTATGTGAACTAGCGCAAAATCTAAATGTTGATCGTTTTATCTATCTGAGTTCTGTATCGGTTATTAGCGGTAATCCCGATATTCCCTTAACGGAGGACTTACCTTATAAAGCAACTTGTCCTTATGGAGAGTCAAAAATAGAAGCTGAAAAAATCATCCTCGCTTATAGGCAAAGAGGCCTTAAGATGGTTATTTTAAGACCTTGTATGATTTATGGCCCAGATGAACCCCACATGCTTAAAACTTTATGTAAACTCCTAAGATTTAGAATGCTTTTTACCATAGATAAAGGTGTCAAAAAACTTCATTTGGTATATGTGAAAAATGTTGTCAATACTATTATTTATGCTTTGGATAAGGATAAATTATTAGAAGGGTCTTATTTTGTAGCTGATGAAGATGTTTTAAGCGTAAAAGAAATATTTGATATTATCAGTTCTCAGTATAAAATCGCTAAAGCTTGGGATTTACCAGTAATTTTAAAACCATTACTTTTGAATGTACCTATCTTGGGTAAAAAAGTAAAGTTTTTCTTAAAAGATAGAATATATTCCACTCAGAAGTTAAAAGAAGCTGGTTTTTCTGCTTCCTGTAAAACTAGAAAAATGCTTCCTGAAAGCCTTAAAACTTTTATGGCTAAGGGAAGAGCTAAATAGAAAAGCTTTTAATCCTTTCGACAACTTCTTTTGTAGTTTTATCAGGAGTTGAAGCTCCAGCCGTTATTCCCACCGAATTAACACGCAAAAACCAAACTTTTTTAAGATCTTTTTGAGATTGAATCCAATGAGTTTTTTTGTTAAGTGATTTTGAAATTTCATAAAGACGTTTTGTGTTTGCGCTGGTTTTAGAACCAATTATAATCATAACTTCATTTTTTAAAGGCAGGTTTCTGGCTTCTTGTTGTTTGCAGGTAGTAGGCTGACAAATTGTATTATAAAATTCAAGATTAGGAATGTGCTTTTCAAGTCGATTGATAATTTTTTCTACTCTTTCTATATTTTGCGTTGATTGCACTACAATTGCGGCTTTCTTATATTTTTTTAAAGAGGTTACCGAAGGTATACTTTTTAATGAATCAATCACAAGGGCTCTTTTTTTGAGTTGTCCGGTTATACCTTTTACCTCATCATGTTTCTTGTCCCCAATAACAATAATTTTATATCCCTGTTTTTCTTTTCTAGTTGCTATTTTATGAATTTCTTTTACCATTAGACAAGTTGCATCAATAATATTGTAACCAGCATTTTTTGCTTTTCTAATAGTTGTTTTTGAGGCACCATGTGCCCGGATAAGTAAGGTTTTTCCTTTTCCGGAAGAAAGTCTGCCTATTTTTTTTATTCCTGCCTCAGAAATAGTTTTGACAACATCTTCATTGTGTACTATGTCCCCTAGCATGCAGACATTTTTTTCATATTTTACCGTGTGAAGAGCGATATTAAGAGCTCTTTTAACTCCAAAACAAAAACCAGCAGATTTGGCTACATTTATTTTCATTTTAAATACCCAAAATACGTTTAGTGAAAAGATTTAATTCTCGTTTTTGTACTTCTTTCATCTTTAAAGATGTAAGTATTTTTTGTGATTGAGAATAGTAACGATTTATTTCTTTTTTGGCATATGTTAGTGAGCCCGTTCTTTCAACTATAGAGCGCATCATATAAAGATCTTGTTTATTAATTTTTGTTTTAAAGAGTAAGGTTTTAATTGCTTTTTTATCCTTGGAACTGGCAGTCTGGAAAGCCTTCCAGATTAATAATGTTTTTTTTGCTTCATTTAAATCGCTTAAGGAAGATTTACCACTTTTTTCTTCATTTGCGAAAAGCCCAAGGATGTCGTCCTTAATTTGAAAAGCAATTCCCACATAAATACCATAATCGAAAATATCTTTTATGGTCTTTTTAGATGCTGAAGCTAATTCTGCGCCTATTGATAATGGATAAGAAAAAGTATATCTAGCTGTTTTCAATTTGTAGATTTTGTAAATATCTTCTTTCTTAACCTGAGTGATGTTTTTAATTGATTCTAGTATTTCTATATATTCACCTAGCTCAGTATAGAAGGAGCAATTTATGAATTTATTGAGAGCTTTAAAGCTGTTATTTGAATATGCTTCTGACGACAAAAAGGCCTTTAGAGCTAAAGAAAATAAAATATCTCCGGAAATAATAGCTAAATCACTTCCACTTGGTCCTATATTTGCAGAGTGTTTAAGATTTTTAGCTAGCGCCTTATGAATACTAGGAGCTCCTCTTCTCAAATCTGAACGGTCAATAATATCATCATGTATAAGAAAAAAATCATGCAAAAGTTCAAAAGATATAGCAGTTTTGTATATATCTTTTGATTTTCTGGTTGTTAGGCCATCATAGGCCAATACAAAAAGGGCCGGCCTAATACGCTTACCCTTGCTTAAAACGAAGTTTCTTAGTTCTTTATATAATAAAGGGTTTGATTTGGTTAAGCTAAGTGCTAATTCGTCACTAGCGAAGAAGATTTTGAGTTGTTCATCAATTTTTTTTCTTATTTGCTTTAGCATGAATTTATAGTATCATATACTATATATCAAAACAAGGCGCATTTTTTGCAGCGCGTAAATTGTCCCTCGCTTAAACAAGCTAAACTTTTAAGTGATGATTTTAGCTTAAGCTCCGGGATTCCCTCGAAATTTCAAAGAAATTTCAGGGACCAAAACCTGGAAATCCTATGGATTTCTCAGGGTAATTCGACTATATTATTTACGTTTCTTGGTAGTCACGTAAACCATGGTCTCATTAAAAGGATAAATTATGAGCGTTTTATCTCTTAAAAATATAAGTCTCACCCTAAGCGATAAAAAAATTCTCCATAATATCAATTTGGAATTTTTACCAGGTAAGATTCATGCTCTGGTAGGGCCTAATGGGGCCGGCAAATCATCGCTGGCTTTTACTATTATGGGACTTGAAGGATATCGCAAGTTTGAAGGGGATATTATTTTTAAAGGAGAATCTCTTAAAGATAAAAGCATAGATCAAAGGGCTAATCTGGGCATTACTCTTGCCTGGCAGGAGCCAGCCCGCTACGAAGGTTTGACTATAAGTAGTTTTCTTGAAGCTGCTTACTCTCCAGAAAAAGGATTTAAGCCTGAAGAAGCCCTCCTTAAGTCTGGTTTACAGCCCGATCTTTATTTGAAAAGAGCAGTAGATAAAACCTTAAGTGGCGGTGAGAGAAAAAAAATTGAATTAGCTTCAATATTAGCTATGATGCCACAGGTTGTACTTTTAGATGAACCTGATTCAGGTATCGATGTTGAATCCTTAGATAGAATATTTGATGCTATAAAGATTCTTAAAAAAAGAGGATCAACGGTTATTTTAATCACCCATAGCCTAAAGGTTTTAGAACATGCAGAAGACGCTTTTCTATTATGCTGCGGGCATTTAATGGAAAAAGGCAGTAGTCATAGTATGTGCCGATATTTTAAAGGGAAATGTATGCCTTGTGACCATCAAAATGTGCCGGAGGCTGCTGATGCCAAATAATGATGCCTTAAGATTATATAAAACAGCTCACATAGATAAAGCTTTAGATGATCCCAATACGGCCCATCTAACAATTAGTCATAATAAGGTTATTAGCTCACAGAGTCTACCCGGACTAAACGTTATTCCTAAAGAAATTAAAGATGGAGTAGATATAAAAATAGTTCTTGAAGAAGGGGTTGTTATTAAAAACCCGGTTCATATGTGCTTTGGAATGCTTAAACAAGAAGGTATTCAAAGAATTATTCTTGATATCGATATTAAGCCTAAGGCATCCATTTTTATTATTGCCCACTGCATATTTCCAAATGCGGTGAAGGTGCAACATTTGATGAACGGTAAGATAAAAGTAGGTGAACATGCCAGCTACACTTATTTAGAAAAACATATTCATGCTGATTCCGGGGGAGTGGAGGTAGTTCCTAAGGCGAGAGTTATGCTTTCTGATTACGCCCGCTTTAAAACAGATTTTGAGCTTTTGCAGGGCAGGGTAGGTAAAATAGAAATTGATTATGAAACAATTTGCCTGGCTCATAGCGTAATGGAAATGACCTCCAAAATAAATGGAAGCGGAGATGATATTATTAAAATAAAAGAATCAGGCCTTCTTGAAGGTGAGGGCGCAAGGGGTGTTTTGACTTCAAGGGTTGCTTTAAGACAGAATGCTCGGGCTGAGATATTTAATAAATTAGTAGCTACAGCACCATTTACTAGGGGTCACGTTGATTGCAAAGAAATAGTGCAAGACAAAGCTATTGCCAGCGCTATTCCAATTGTTGAAGTAAGAGACCCCAAGGCGCATATAACCCATGAAGCAGCTATTGGTAGCGTTGATTCTAAACAGCTTCAGACCCTAATGTCCAGAGGCTTGTCTGAAGAAGATGCTGTAGAGCTTATTATTCAGGGATTATTAAGTTAAGGAGTAACCATGAAGCTTATTATTCAAATTCCATGTTTGAATGAAGAAAAAACCCTTCCTGTGACGCTAAAGGATATTCCCAAGCAGATTGAAGGCGTTGATGAGGTTGAGGTGTTGGTTATTGATGACGGGAGCACTGAGAATACCTCTGATATTGCCAGAGAAAACGGCGTTCAGCACATACTTCGCCTTAATAGAAATACTGGCCTTACTTATGCCTTTAAGTTGGGGATTGAAGAGTCTCTCAGGCTGGAACCTCTCAAAAATGGTATTATGAAGAAGAAAACAAAGACACATTAACAAATTGATAAAATTATTGCCGGTTTACTTGCTAAATAACAATAAGTTTATTTTTTATAAATTAAATACTTATCATTTAAAATAAATAAGGAGGTTTAATATGTTATGGTTGCTTGTAATAGTTGTTTTAGTGGTTATCTTCTTTGTCAGTCTCTACAATACTATGATTGGCAAGAAGAATAATGTTAATAATACCTTTGCCTCAATTGATACACTTCTAAAGAAACGCTATGATCTAATTCCCAACTTAGTATCAACTGTTCAGCAGTATATGGAGCACGAAAGAGGTACTTTAACTGAGATTACAGAATTAAGAGCCAAGGCTATCTCTGGTAATGTTAATGAAAATCAGAGAGTAGGCCTGGAAAATAAAATGAATAAACTTTTGGGCAACATTATGGTTGCGGTTGAGAACTATCCACAGCTTAAAGCCAATGAAAACTTTATGCAACTTCAAAGGTCTATGAATGAAATTGAGGAACAGATTTCAGCAGCTAGACGTGCCTATAATGCTACTGTAACCGATTATAACAATGCTGTTGAAATGTTTCCCACGAATGCTATGGCTTCAGTGATGAAATTAGCTACCAGAAATCTTTTTGAAATTCCAGAAGCTCAAAGGGAAAATGTAGATGTCAAAAAACTTTTTAATCAAAAGTAATTAAATGAAGACATTAGAAGAGTTAGGCAATTATTATAATACAGTATTAATGCCTGAACTTATTAAACTCGAAGAGCAACGCAAACAAGTATTAAAAAAAGTATGCCTGGTAAATGGCATTGTTCTTGTTGTTTTTATAGCTATTTTAATTTTGCTCTTTGTTATTAAAGTCCCAATTCAGGCTATATTTTTTGGAGGATTTATTGCCGCCGCAGTTATTGTCGGCATATATAAATGGCTGACAAGTGCTTATGTAAAGAATTTTAAAAGCGGAGTGATTGAAAATATTATTCACTTTATTGATGATCATTTAAATTATGCAAGAGATGCTTATGTTCCAAGCAGTGATTTTATGAAAAGTAAAATTTTCAGTCAACATCCTGATAGGCATCAAGGTGATGATTATGTTACTGGTTTAGTAGGTAAGACCAGAATTGAATTTTCAGAAATTCATTCTGAATATGAAACCAGAGACTCAAAAGGAAGAAGTACCTGGCACACGATATTCAAGGGCTTATTTTTTATTGGAGATTTCAATAAACATTTTAAGGGGGTCACGGTAGTTTTACCGGATACGGCTGAGCGTTTATTTGGCGGATTTGGAAATTTTTTGCAGAAAATGAATGTTTCTAGAGGGCAATTAATTAAATTAGAAGACCCTGTGTTTGAAAAGGAATTTGTTGTTTACGGAGATAATCAGGTAGAAGCTCGCTATATTTTATCTACCAGTTTGATGAAACGTATTGTGGATTTTAAAAAGAAAACTGGCAAGAGAGTTTTTCTATCATTTGTGGGTTCAAAAATATATGTAGCTATAGCTTTTGCGAAAGATTTGTTTGAACCCAGAGTTTTTAAAACGCTTATTGATTTTTCACAAGTTGTCGAATATTATCAGGATCTTGAACTGGTAATCGGCTTAGTTGAAGATTTAAATTTGAATTTAAGAATTTGGACAAAAGAATAAAGTGCTTTATTTATTGTTATTTGTAGTTATAGTTTTTTTAGGGCTATTTTTATACACAAGATATTTAGAAAAAAAGACGGTTTTCTTTCCTAAAAAAGAAATATTGCTTTATCCCGAAGATGCAGGTTTGCTATACGAAAATGTTTTTATTAAGACGGTTGATGGGATTAAGCTTAATGGTTGGTATATTCCTTTCGAAAAGGCTAAATATACGGTTTTGTTCTTTCACGGTAATGCAGGCAACATAAGCTACCGGCTTGATAAGATGATGGTCCTCAGGTCTCTTGGCTTTAACATTTTTATGATTGATTATAGAGGATTTGGTTTGAGCGAGGGGATGTCGACTGAAAAAGGCTCGTATCTTGATGCCGAAGCTGCCTATTCTTATTTGAAGCAGAAACGTAATTTGAGCGCAGACAATATAATTATTTATGGCTCCTCATTGGGCAGTGCTGTTGCGGTTGATTTAGCTACAAAAGAAAATATTAGAGCCCTTATTTTAGAAGGAGTTTTGTCTAGTGCTAAAGATGTGGTAGCCAGACGCTATCCTTATTTACCAGCGTTTGCTTTTTCGTATAAGTTTGATTCTTTAAAAAAAATAAAACAAGTAAATGTTCCCAAGCTTTTTTTACATTCTGTTAATGACGAAGTCCTTGATATAGAAATGGCAATTAAACTTTTTAAAACAGCCCCAGAACCAAAGAGATTCATAAAGCTAAAAGGCGAACATGCAACCTGTTACAATGAATCAAAAGATGAATTTCTTAAGGCAATCGGGAGTTTTGTTAATGAATTAGAGGGAGAAAAAAAGTGAAGTCACTTACGGAGTATCTATGGTTTCATGTAAAAACAAAAAGAGCATTTATCAATATAACCCCGCAGATTGAGGAGTTGGTTGAAAAAAGCGGAGTTTCAGAAGGCCTATGTTTGGTAAATGCCATGCACATCACTGCCAGTGTTTTTATTAACGATGATGAATCTGGGCTGCATAAGGATATGGATAAATGGCTTGAGGGTTTAGCTCCTCATGAACCGGTCTCAAGTTATAAACATAATGTTGGCGAAGATAATGCCGATGCTCACCTGAAGCGTTCAGTGATGGGACGCGATGTAGTAGTAGCTATTACTGAAGGTAAGCTTGATTTTGGGCCGTGGGAACAGATTTTTTACGGGGAATTCGACGGGCAAAGAAAAAAAAGAGTTTTAGTAAAAATTATCGGAGAATAATAAACTTCATCGAAGGAAAATTAAATGAAAGTATTTGCATCATCTATTGAAAAAAACAATTCTGAGTTTAGAGCAGAAAATGTTTTAAATGACGACCCGTTTTTACGATGGTCTTCTGTGCCATGTCAGGATCCACAGTGGATATATATTGATGCTGAAGATGCTGTTGAGTTTAATGTAGTAACAATAGCATGGGAAACTGCCTTTGGCGAAAAATATGAAATTCAAATCTCAGATGATGCCAAAGAATGGAAGACTATTTTTAAAGAGGATAAAGGTTCTGGCGGCACAGATGTAATTTATGTTGGCAAACAAAAAGCCCGTTATGTGAGAATGTATGGTATTAAACATGGTGCTTCTTGGGGATTCTCCATTATTAAATTTAAATTTGAGTTATTAGATGATAAAGTAGCTCCGGCAGTCCCCAAAGAACTGGGAGCTATTGTAGGTGATAAAGTAGTCTTTTTAGATTGGAAAAAAACTAATAATGAGATTGATTTTCATGGATATAATGTTTACAAGGCCGAGAATGAAGAAGGTCCATTTAAAAAGATTAATCATGTTGTTTTAACGAGAACTCAATTCAAAGATTCTGAAGTAGAAAATGACAAAAGCTATTATTATCAGATAAAAGCAGTTGACTATCCACAGAACGAAAGTCAACCCTCAGCAGCAATAGAAGTTACACCAAAATCAGACAGCCTTATATCTCAGGAGAAAAAACAACTTTTTAATATACCTGATTGCGCTTGGCAAAGGTATCTGGGAGATATTCCCTATGATTGTTATTCCTCCAGTGCTGATAGGGGTATTGCTTTGGGTGGTTTTGGCGCTGGATCATTTATGTATTCGCTAAGTGGTTCTTTTGGTCCTTGGGCCTTAAAGATAGCTGGATATTTTGAAGAATGGTTAGAGGGGGGAGCTTTTCACCTTTATGAGAAATCAAACGAAGAAACTAAAGTTAAATGTCTTTCGACTAATAAAGGTCTTAAAAAAGCATGGGATAAATTAAAACCGGGTGAAGGCAAATACTTTGCCCTGCAGCCAGTTGGCTGGATGGCATATAACGGTTTTAAAGCTAATGTGGAGAGCGAGTTTTTCTCACCTATTATTGCTAATAATTATAAAGAAACTTCTTATCCTGTAGCGCTCTGGCAGTGGAAATTTTTTAATCCTACCAATGAGGAAATAGAGTTATCACTGATGTTTAGTTGGTCGCAGCCGCCTTTTGAGCATCAAACAAGAACAGGATTTAATAATGAGTATAAGGAAAATGGCTCAATAAAAGGGGTTGTTCTAAAAGCCAATAGTCCTAAAAATACACCCGAGACAGAAAATACAGAGTGGTCTTTAGCGGCCGATTGTCAAGAAGGCATTAATCTTAGTTACGTTCAAAGTTGGGATAATAATTCTGATGGTAAGGACCTTTGGGATGATTTTAAAGATGACGGAAAGCTTTCCAATAAAGAACTCGATAATTCTTACTCAGGTGCGGCTATATGTCTAAGCGTAAAATTAAAGCCTAATGAAGAAAAGTCTGTTCCTTTAGCTTTGAGTTGGGATTACCCCGTCTGTGAGTTTTCAGCTCGCCCGGGAGAGGGAACTAAGTGGTATAAAAAATACACAGAGTTCTTTTCTAAAGATGGCAATAAGAGTTTTGAGATTGCCCAAGAATCTCTTTTAGGCAGAGAAGTTTTAAGAAAGCAGGTAAATGATTGGATGAGTCCGGTAGTAAATGATGAAAATTATCCTCTTTGGCTTAAAACAGCAGCCTTTAATGAGTTGTATTATTCTCAGTTTGGCGGTTGTTTTTATGAGGCCGATATAAAAGAAGGTCATGA
>Ga0307992_1002322_pt1 | contig 10880 bp, 6 predicted proteins | sample EllFjometagen133_FD_203162 | JGI IMG/M metagenome (GOLD analysis project Ga0307992, IMG submission 203162) | Marine microbial communities from Ellis Fjord, Antarctic Ocean - #133 | ecosystem: Environmental > Aquatic > Marine > Unclassified | place: Southern Ocean | collected 2014-10-08
CTAAATAATTAACGCAAATTACTCATATTAAAATTTGTTATTTCTCTTAACCTGCATGATAGTCAAGGATATATTATGAAACGAGTTCTTATTCTTTTGTTAACCCTGCTCATGATCTGGAGTTGTTCCGGATCTTTACCGGACTGGTACAATAACCGTGAAGAATATTTCCCTGAAAAAGATTATATAGCCTCAAAAGGCTGGGGAGCAACCCCCGAAAAAGCCATTGAACAAGCTACCATAAATATGGCTCAAACGTTTAGCACCCATATTACCGTTGAAAAGAATATTTTAGAGCGTTATGAAAGTATCTCTAATATGAAGAATATCACTGAAAATCTCTACGAATATTCTGAAGAGACAGCTCGTTTGATCTCTAATCAAAATCTTGTGAATATTCATTTTGTTGAACCTGTATGGGATCGAAAAAGTAAATCTTTTTATACGCTAGGGTACATGAAGCGTTCCGAAACTGCACGAATATTAATGGATAGAATGGAACGAGAACAGGAAAATATTAAGTACTATGTCCGTATGGCTTATGGAACCAACAATGCTGTTGAAAAATATCATTACTACACTACTGCTTGGCTAACTACAGGGCGAAATAAGATGATGTATGAGCAACTCGAAGTTCTGGTTCCAGGTATTGGTATTAAACCAATCTATACTTTTGCAGAATTGGGTGTTTTAAAAGATAAGGTAGCTAAAGATATTCGTTTCATTATCTCTGTAGAGGGAGATGCCAATGGCAAGATAAAACAAGCTCTGCGAACAGCTGTAAATGCTGCAGGATTTACCACTGTTGAAAAAAATGGATTACTTGGTATTCGTGCAAAAGCATTGATCAAAAACGTAGATATTGATCAGAAACCTTTGGCATTTGTTTCCTGGGAGTTGCAACTAAAAATGAGTAATCATCAGAATGCGACCAGTCTTTCTATGATGGAAGAGGGAAGAGAAGGTTCAACCAATGCAGAGAACGCAAAAATGCATGCGTTTGAAAGAATGCAAGGTGTTATTGAAGATGAATTTCAATTGAAACTAATGGAATATTTCGATAAGCTGGAGAAATAGCAGTAATCAGTAATTAATAATCAGTAATTTAATTTGATATAAATAATAAATTTAACAATTTCTATTCATAACTCATAACTCATAACTCATAACTGAATTATTGCAATTTGCCTTTTGCTATTTATTCAAATTTTAATTAGAATTCAGAGTAAAAATTTGAATAATCATGTAAGGAGTATGGACATGAATTTACATTGGTTGGACTACAGCGTTATCCTGTTGTTTTTCTTTGTGATATTTGGTATTGCAGCTTATTATTCCAAAAAAGCCAGTCAGGGCACAGATCAATTTTTCCTCTCGGGAAGAAATCTACCTTGGTGGTTAGCCGGAACGGCAATGGTTGCAACGACCTTTGCGGCAGATACGCCTCTGGCAGTAACGGAATTAGTCGCCAAAAACGGTATTGCTGGTAACTGGTTATGGTGGAATATGGCTATTGGAGCCATGTTGACAGTGTTCTTTTTTGCCCGCTTATGGCGCCGTTCAGGTGTGATGACCGATGTGGAATTTGTTGAATTTAGATATTCAGGTAAAGCAGCCGCTTTCCTTAGAGGGTTTCGTGCCCTTTATCTTGGCCTTTTTATGAATGTTATCATTCTTGGCTGGGTCAACAAAGCCATGGAAAAGATCTTTGTCGTAACAATTCCTGAGATCGATGCTTTTCTCCTAGTCTGTATTACCGCTGTGATCATTGCAATCTACGCTTCTGCATCCGGACTGGTTGGTACTTCACGTACCGACAGTTTCCAGTTCTTATTTGCGATCGCGGGTTGTATCGTGCTGGCGATCATTGTGGTACGTTTGCCGGAAATCGGCGGACTGGCTATGTTGAAAACCAAGCTTCGTCCCGAATTGATAGAATTTGTTCCAAGAATTGGAAATATAACCGCTAAAGGTGTTACGGGCGGTGCAATGGCACTTTCTGTTGGAGCATTTATTGCTCACATTGGTTTACAGTGGTGGGGAACTTGGTACCCCGGTGCCGATCCCGGTGGCGGTGGTTATATCGCACAGCGTATGATGTCAGCTAAAGATGAGAAACACAGTCTTTTCGCAACATTATGGTTCACAATCGCCCATTATACAATTCGCCCTTGGCCCTGGATTCTTGTTGCCTTATGTGCCTTGGTAATTTTGCCGAGAGCGGAAGATCCTGCTCAATTGCAATTAGAAAGCCCGAGTATGTATATCCTCGCGGAACAAGTATTCGAAAGTCCTTCTCTACGGAAATCTGATAATCCAGCTTATCAAACAGAAGAATTTAAGGCCTATTATGAAAAATATGAAAATACAGTTGATCCGGGTCGTATGTATCCAAAAATGATGATACGCTATTTACCGAAAGGTTTATTGGGTCTGTTGATCGCAGTATTTTTAGCGGCCTATATGTCTACAATATCTTCCCAGCTAAATTGGGGAACATCCTACATGATCAATGATTTTTATAGGCGCTTTATTAGAAAAAAAGAAGATGAAAAGCATTATGTTAAAGTTTCCAGATTGACCATGTTCTTAATGATAGGGATATCCTTACTTGTTACTCGTTTCTTCCTTACTACTATTTCCGGCGCTTGGGAATTTATTATTAATGCCTCTGCCGGTTTGGGCTTGGTCCTGATCCTGCGTTGGTGGTGGTGGAGAGTTAATGCATGGTCAGAGATCGCTGCAATGATAGCACCTTTGATCATTTATCCTATAGCTCGTGCTTGCGGATTAGAATCTCCCATGACCTTGTATCCGACTATTTTTGGTACGACATTGGTCTGGGTCGTTGTAACATTTCTGACCAAACCTTCCGATGAGAAAACCTTGAAGAAATTCTATAAAAAAGTTCATCCCGGTGGTCTTGGTTGGAAGAAAATATCCACTCAAATGCCGGAAGTGAAAAGCGATACGGGCTTTGGAAGAATGTTCCTTTCCTGGGGTGCTGGTGTTCTGCTTATTTACAGTTTCCTTTTTGGTCTTGGTAAGGTGTTTTTCCTTGAATGGTGGTCTGCCGCAATATATTTTACCTTGGCGATCATATCAGGTGTCATTATCTTTTTCAATATGAAAAAGCAAGGATTTGAAACGTTGAATTAGAGATGAAAAAGGAGTTATTATGTCTGGCTTAGTAATCTATTGTTCACGTTACGGTTCTACACAAGAATATGCCGAGGCACTTGCTAAAAGCATGAAGTGGGAAGCCGTATCACACAAACATGTTTCTGCCAAAACGATGAAAGATGCCAACGCTGTTGTTCTTGCATCCAATGTGCGTATTGGCAAAATGGGCATAACGAAACTTGCCAAGCGCTATAGCAATATGCTAAGTTCAAGATGCAAAGCGGTTATCGCCGTGGGTGGTACAGAGCGCGAGAAACAAAAATACTATCTTGATATTGTTAAGAAAAACCTGTCTTTTCTCGGCTTGAAAAACGAACAGATCTTTGGACTTGGCGGCCGACAAAAACTGGCTGAAATGAAAGGCATGGATTCTTTTATGTTCAAAATGATGGACAAAATGATAAAAGATAGTCCTGGAAAAACCGAGATGATGCAGGAAGTAGATCATGTTGATATTCAGCATATTGAGCCTATTGTGGCTTATTTAAAAAAATAAAGTAAGAGGAAATAATGAAACGAATTAGTATCATATTAATTGCTGTTTTAAGCATAACGGTAAGTTATGCCAAACTGGCGGATGCACCCAAACAGGAATTTCGTGGAGTTTGGTTGTCCACCGTGGCAAATATTGATTGGCCGGAAAATAAATACGATTCTGAGGCTAAGAAGCAGGCAGATCTGGTCAAATTTATGGATACATTGCAATACAATGGTATCAATGCCGTGCTTTTCCAGGTTCGCCCTGCTTGCGATGCTATGTATAATTCCCCTTATGAACCGTGGTCTTACTGGTTTAATGGAACACAGGGCAAAGGTCCTGCAGTCGATTCTTTGTGGGATCCGCTGAAATTCGCCATTAAAGAAGCCCATAAACGAGGTATGGAATTGCATGCCTGGGTCAATCCGTATCGAGCCGTTAAAGATCCCTCAAAGGCAGATAGTACTCAATATATTTCAGATCAACATGTAGCAAAACAGCATCCCGATTGGTTATTAAAGTTTAAAAGTGTGGAGATACTGGATCCGGGTAAAGCGGACGTCCGGAAATATATAACACGCGTTTTTATGGATATTGTAAGCCGTTATGATATTGATGGTATTCACATGGATGATTATTTTTATCCTTATAGTCCGATTAGTAATGAAGATTCCTTGACTTTTGTCAACGAAAGCCGCGGTTTTGAAGATATTCATGATTGGCGTCGGGATAATATCAATTTACTTGTTCAGGCCGTGTCTGATAGTATTGATGAAGTCAAACCTTGGGTGAAATGGGGAATTTCTCCCTTTGGTATTTATCGACCGAATGTACCACAAGGCATAGAAGGCTTTGATGCATGGTCAGTTCTTTACTGTGATCCTCTGGCTTGGTTGCAAGCCGGAAGTGTTGATTATATAACACCGCAATGTTATTGGCAATTTGATGGTGGACAAGATTATGGAAAGCTTATTCCATATTGGGCAGCTCTGGCAAAGAAATACAAACGACATTTTTATCCTGGCCAAGCATTGTATCGCGCGGGCACTGATCGTTTTCCTGAAGGTGAGATCCCTCGTCAGATTCGCTTGAACCGTGATACAGACGGTTGTCAAGGATCTGTTTATTTTACAGCAAATAACTTTTTCCACAATCCTAAGAATACCATTGATTCAATGAAACTTGACCTATATGTAAATAAGGCCTTATGGCCGGTCAATCAGCATCAAAAAGGTAAGGCACTTAAGGCTCCGGTCGTTTTTTCGGAACGTGCCGGTAAAGAAGAAGTCAAGCTATCATGGGAAGTTGATCCGAAAGCATGGGGTTATGTTGTTTATCGCTCAAAAACACAACGAGATCTTAGCAAAAAAGGGTCTACAATTCTGGATGTTGTGACCGATGGCTCCGGAACGTATATTGATATGACAAATGATCAGTGGTTCTATGCTGTAACAGCTTTGAATTCTTTTAAATTAGAAAGCCGGGTTACTCAAGCGGTTTATGATTTTGTGGCACCCAGAAAACCGGTATTTGCTTCAGAAATAAAATCTTATTTTGTTTCCTTTGTCTGGGAAACATATCCACAAGCAGAGAGCTATCATATTCAAGTTGCAACGGATAAAGAATTCAGCTTTATTGTCTATGAAGAACGTCTTCTTGATCGTAATCGGCTGAATAAAAAACTACCTCGCGACTATACCTATTACTGGCGAATTAAATCGGATAATACCGAGAATTGGTCCCCCATCTGGACATTCAGTCGCTAGAAATAATTCCTAAAAGGAAAGAGATGAGAAAAACTATTCTAGCATTCCTAGTGCTACTGTTATCAATAAATGCACTTTTTGCTTTAGATATACCGCCAAAGCGCGAATTTCGAGCCGTATGGCTATCGACCGTTGTAAACATAGATTGGCCGAAATCCAAATATGATTCTGATACTAAAAAACAAAGTGACCTAAAAAACTATCTGGTAAAACTTAAAGACAGCGGATGTAATGCTGTGCTGATGCAAGTACGTTGTGCTTGCGATGCCATGTATAAATCGGATATCGAACCTTGGTCATACTGGTTCAGCGGAACACAGGGAAGCGGGCCAAGCACAGACTGGGATCCCTTGACATTTGCTGTTGAAGAAGCACATAAATTAGGCATGGAACTCCATGCTTGGGTAAATCCTTATCGAGCCGTAGTAGGCCCTACATCGACAAATGTGAATGATAGCAAATATATCTGTGACGATCATGTCACGAAACAGCATCCGGATTGGATATTAAAATTTTCAGATGTTCATATTTTAGATCCCGGTTTACCTCAAGTGCGAGATTACATCAGCGATGTTTTAATGGATATTGTAACCCGTTACGACATTGATGGTCTGCATATGGATGATTATTTTTACCCCTATAGTGTGATTGATAATGAAGATGCTTCAACCTATGCAAATTATTCCAGAGGAATTAGCAATATCGGTAATTGGCGTCGCGATAATATCAACTTGCTTGTTGAAACGATCATGGATAGTATCAATGTAATCAAACCTTGGATGAAATGGGGTATCAGCCCCTTTGGGATCTATCGTCCGGGTGTTCCACAAGGGATTAGCGGTATGGATGCATACAACGTCCTCTATTGTGACCCCATTGCTTGGTTGGCAGCGCAAAGTGTGGATTATATTACGCCTCAATGTTACTGGCCTTTTGGTGGCGGGCAAGATTATGGAACTTTAATTCCCTGGTGGGCGGCACAAGCCGCTAATTACGGTCGCCATTTTTATCCCGGTCAGGGTATGTATAGAGCCGGTAAGGATACTTGGCCGCGTGGTGAAATACCCCGGCAAATACGTAAGAATCGTAAAACCTATAATTGTGACGGCTCAGTCTTCTTTACTGCCAATGACTTTTACGATAACCATAAGAACACGATCGATAGTTTAAAACTTGACCTGTATCGTTATCCTGCCTTATGGCCGGTGATGAGCTGGAAAGACAGTATTCCACCCATGGCACCTCAAAATGCACTTTACACTGTTGAAGGGGATGGAAGTAAGACAATTTCTTGGAATGCGCCTTCATACAGTGATCCCGCTGACTCAGGCTATGCATATGTAGTTTATCGCGCACCCTATCCGCTGGATAATATTTCCAATATGTCAAATGCCAGAGAAATTCAGATAAACCAAAGTCATGAATTTGCAGATAATGATGCTGGCATGTATTATTATGGAATCACTTCTTTGGATCGTAATAAATTGGAGAGCCCCATTGCAGATATGGATTATCCCTTTGTACATCTTATTTACCCTCCATATGCTGATGCATCAACGCCCAAAGATTTTTCTGCTGTTTGGGCTGATAGACTAAGTGTCAATCAGTTTACTATGGAAATATCAGTATCTGATGATTTTATAGCTCCCTTACAACAATATGCTCTCAATGATACGGTCAAGGATATTGCACTGAATTATAAAACATCATACTATTGGCGTGTAAAAGCGGATAATACCGTTTATTGGTCTCCCACATGGGTATTTACCACCGAATTGCCACCACAGGTACAGATACAAACGCCTTTAGCATTTTATGAAGGTACCGAGCTGGATCCGGTTTTAACATGGAATCATTTTGAAGATGCCATCTCTTTTGATCTGGAAGTTGCACGAGATATAACTATGAGCGATCTTGTAGTAGATAGAATGGCTTTAGCAGATACTAGTTGGCAATTAAACGATCTGGATTACACTAGGTATTATTATTGGCGTGTCAGATCGAATAAATATGATCATTGGACAGATATCAATACCTTTAAGACCCGTGAAGAATTTATTGTAACCTTATGGGAACAGACCTCTATTGCACAAAGTTATCCGGCGTTTCTCGATACAACACTTGAAGCTACCGGAATAGCTATGGGGACTTATCAGGGAAATGATATTGTGATTGTTCTGCAAAGCTATGGGGACAGTATCCGCATTAATGCTTTAAATGCCCAAACAGGAGCCATTATTCCTTTTACCTTAAACCTTGAAGGTGTTAACGGTGGACTTCACGCTCTGCGTGATATTGAATTTTCCGAAGATGGCGTGATCTATGCAGCTAATTGTGCGGCTATTGGTGAAACTTTTAAAGTATATCAATGGACTGATCCCGCATCCGCAGCTCAATGTGTTTATGAAGCTAATGATATTGCTTATCGTCTCGGTGATCACATCACGGTTGATGGTCGTTACGATGATGCTTCGATACGTGTATTTGTTCCGGCTGCCTCATCGAATAAAATGCTAAGACTGGATTGGAATGTTATCAGTTCCGGTTTTGAAGCAACCCAATTGACATTGGAACGGAATAATAGTAGAAATCCCTCCATGGCGGTATCGCCGGATTCTGAAGAACTATTTGTTACTTCGAACCAATATTACTTGCGACATTTTACCGCTTCCGGAGTAAATATTAGCTGGATGTTAGGCAATTTAAATTTGCCCGTAAATGCAAATGCGATCTCATCATTCGCTTATGACGGAAAGACCTATATAGCGGGTTATGTTAGAGATACGGAATCAGCCTACATTATTGATATTACCGATGGAGTCCGCACCGCCTTATCTACGGGAACGACTTATCGTTTGGGTATGAACAGTAATCCTGATCTTCTTGGTGATATTGAAGTTCTGGATCATAAAAATGGCACTTTCACTATCTATGTGTTGGGAAATCAAAATGGGCTCGGAGCATATACATTTGATGCTGCATCCGCGATGGTTGCTGTTGATGATGTCGCTCAGGCGGATGATTTCAGACTTGGAAACAATTATCCCAATCCTTTCAACCCTATCACAACGATTCCATATGAGTTAAATGAAAATGCATATATTGAGATCAAGGTTCATGATATAAACGGTCGATTGGTCGGCACGCTATATGATGGCTATCAGCTTGCCGGGTCGTATGAAGTGCGTTTTGATGCGTCTAATTTGAGTTCGGGTATGTATATCTGTACCTTGCAGGCAGGTGGTAAAAAAGTTGCAAGGAAGTTGACGTTGATTAAATAGTATTTTGGAAATGTAGAGACGCAAAATCTTGCGTCTCTACATCATATTTTTTTTACACTTTTCGCATATACCAAAGATCTTCATAGTATGCCGTTGTGGTGTAAATCCATGTGATTCGCAAATTGAATCCTGAAGGGTTTCAAGATCTTTGTCATGGAATTCAATGATCTTACCACAGGACTCACAGATCATATGATCGTGATGTTTTTTCTGAACTTCGTAGATCTTTTCATCGTTTATACTTCTGATATATTTGATCAAACCGGCATCTTCAATTGTTTTGATACTGCGATATACCGTAGCTCGGGAAATTCTTTTTTCCGCACAACCCATCTTATCAATAATATCATCAATTTTGAAATGTGCTTTCTGAGATAGAACCTCATCAAGAATATTTAAACGTTCAGGTGTGATACTCTTACCTTCAGAACGAAGATAAGCTATAAACTGCTCATGTACGGTTTTCTTTTTCATAAAAAATCTTTATGAGCTAAACAAGCTCATTAACTGATAGACCGAAAAGGATGCGATCCAAGCGACTGTAAGGGTATAGGCAACAAACACAACGGTCCATAATTTTGACTCGCTTTCCTTAAGGAAAACGACTACTGATGCAATACATGGAATATACAGGAGCACAAATATCATAAATGAAATACCGACTGCTTGTGAATATTCGGGATCTGCCCTCAATGATTCGGCGAGTGTTTTTGTCCCACTTTCGGCGTCGCCAATGGCATAGATCGTGCCCATAGTCGATACTACGATCTCCTTAGCGGCCAAACCGTTCACAAGTGCTATATTGAGTCGCCAATCAAATCCCAAGGGCTTAGAAATGGGTTCTAAGAATTTACCTATTCGCCCGGCTACACTATAAGGCAATTGTTCTGCTTTTTCCAAACGGCTAAGATGTTCCATGTCAGCTTGTTCTTGCAAACGGAGGTTTTCATATTTTTGATGAACGTCTACATTCTGGGGATAAGATCCTGCGAACCAGATAATAATACTGGCCAGCAGAATAACCGTACCGGCTTTTTTTATATACATCCATGCGCGCATCCATGTTTGTTGTAACATACTATGAGCCGAAGGCATACGATAGGGCGGAAGCTCCATGACAAAAGGTTCCGAGTCATCTTTAAATACGGTTGATTTTAAAAGTTTTGCAGAAATAAGTGCGATAAAGATACCAAAAAGATAAACTCCAAAGAGGATGTTCCCGGCCATCTTAGGAGCAAAGAAAGCTGAAATAATAACTGTATACAAAGGGAGTTTAGCGCCACAGCTAAAAAAAGGTATAACCATCATGGTGGTGATACGGTCTCCGCGGTTTCGTAGGGTTCTTACAGCCATCATGGCTGGAACAGAACATCCAAAACCTGTGATCATAGGGATAAATGATTTACCATGAAGCCCAATACGGTGCATAAGTTTATCAATGACAAATGCAACTCGAGCCATATATCCAGTGGCCTCAAGCAAGGAAATACATAGGAAGAGTATGAGGATGTTAGGTAAAAAGACCAGAACACCTCCGACACCTGCGATCACGCCGTCAAGCAAAATGGACTTTGCCATTGATGCGGGAATAATTCCGTTTAGGTAATTTGTGAATAGCTGGAAAAGTTGATCGATCCACTGCATGGGATATTCGCCAAGCCTAAAGGTCAACTGAAAAATTGCGTACATGATCAAAATGAATATCGGTAATCCTAAAAAGCGATGAAGAAGAACATTGTCAATCTTTTCAGTTAAAGATTCGGCTTCTTCTTCGATGTCTTTTACTGTTTCTTTGATTGCCCCATTAATGAATGCGGCTCGTTCCTCTGCAAGATAGACATCCGGTTCCATATGCTGATGATATTTATGGATATCTGAGCGGATATTTTCTAGAGTGACTTTTATTGTTTCCCAATAAGGTGTCGGTTTAAGTAGGGCAATCACATCAGCGTCTTTTTCAATGAGCTTGATCGCCATCCAGCGAGTGGGGAGGTGTTGACCAACTTTTCTTGATGCAATAATATTGCTCAGGTCAAAAATATAACTCTCGATCTTATCGGTATATGTATGCTTGTATTTTTTGGTCTCGATCGCCTTGGATTTAATATCTACGATATGATCCAGAAGATTTGGAATGCCTTCACGTGTCACGGCAGACGCAGGAATAACATG
>Ga0307992_1002323_pt1 | contig 10877 bp, 9 predicted proteins | sample EllFjometagen133_FD_203162 | JGI IMG/M metagenome (GOLD analysis project Ga0307992, IMG submission 203162) | Marine microbial communities from Ellis Fjord, Antarctic Ocean - #133 | ecosystem: Environmental > Aquatic > Marine > Unclassified | place: Southern Ocean | collected 2014-10-08
AAATAATGGAGATAAAGTTATGGTCGTTGACGATCTTTTAGCTACAGGAGGTACCACTGCTGCAGTATTTGAACTAATTGAAAAATTAGGAGGGAAGGTTGTGGGTTCTTCCTTTATAATTGAACTGGAATTTTTAAATCCTCGGGAGAAATTAAAAGGATATGATATTTTTTCCTTGGTACAATACGATTAAATTATAAACTTGTTATTACGAGTAACCGTTAAGAGCAGGCTAATTGGAATAGTAAAAAACGAAAAGCGTAAAAAGCAAAACCATAACTCAAAACTTAAAATTAAATCATAGAAAACTATAAGCTTATTTAGTTGGACTAATATCATTTTTAGGCTGTTTACCAAAAGAACCCTTCTCTTAATTATAATATATAAACTAATTTAGGCCAGCTAAGTTTTGAATTTTTGATTATGGTTTTTTAGCTTTTCACTTTAAATTTTTAGTTTGCTTGCGTAGAGATACAATTTACCAAATGTATAAAAAATATGGAAAGTAGGAGAGGATACAATTTAGGGCAAAGAAGGTGTAAATTATTTCTCAATTAACTTTAATAAGATATATTTTAAAAAGAATATCCCGATATGCTCCTCAAGCTGATTTGGGCTTAGTAAAAAAAGCCTACAGATATTCTGCAAAGGCCCACCGGAAACAAAAGAGGTACTCTGGAGAAGCTTATATTTCGCATCTTTTGGAAGTAGCTAAAATATTAGCTGATTTAGAACTTGATATGATTACCATTTCTGCGGGGATTCTACATGATGTAATAGAGGATACTAACACCCCATTATCTACAATTAAAGAAGAGTTTGGCGAAGAAATAGCAATGTTGGTTAATGGTGTCACGAAATTAAGTAAAATATCTTTTAAAACACGAGAAGAGCAGCAAGCCGAAAATTTTCGTAAAATGTTTTTGGCTATGGCAGAAGACGTAAGAGTTATTTTAATAAAATTGGCAGATCGCTTGAATAACATGAGGACTTTGCAATATATACCACCTCACAAGAGAGTAAAAATAGCCCGGGAAACACTGGAAATTTATGTACCTATCGCCAATAGGTTAGGTATTTCCAGGGTTCAGTGGGAGTTAGAAGACCTTTCTCTGCATTATTTAGAGCCAATAAAATATAGAGAGGTGGTTAATAGAATCGCAAAAAATCGCCCGGAAAGAGAAAGTTATGTAGAATCGATAAAAGCGATTATAAAAAAAGAGATACAAAAGGTAAGAATAAAGGCGGAAATTCAAGGTCGTCCAAAAAATATCTATAGTATTTATAAAAAGATGGAGAAGGGAAATAAAGATTTTTTCCAGATATATGATTTAATTGCAATTAGGGTAATTTGCAACTCTATCAGGGATTGTTATGCGGTTTTGGGGTTATTACATTCAATTTGGAAACCCATGCCCGGTAGATTTAAGGACTATATTGCTATGCCCAAATCGAATATGTATCAGTCTTTACACACCACAGTGATAACTCCCAAAGGTGAACCTTTAGAAATTCAAATTCGCACCTGGGAGATGCACAAAACTGCTGAATACGGAATAGCTGCTCATTGGAAATATAAAGAAAAGGTTGATTTAAAAAAGGATAAGAAATTAGAGGAAAGACTTTCCTGGTTAAGACAGATATTAGAGTGGCAGAAAGATTTAAAAGATCCTAAAGAATTTATGGAAAACTTAAAGATAGGTCTTTTTCAGGATGAAGTTTTTACCTTTACTCCCAAAGGAGATGTAAAAATATTACCTTCAGGTTCTACCCCGATTGATTTTGCATATCTTATTCATACAGATATAGGGCATAGTTGCGTAGGAGCTAAGGTTAATAAGAAAATAGTGCCTTTGGATTATAAATTAAAGAGTGGAGATATTTTAGAAATATTAACTTCCAAATCAAGCCGAGGCCCTAGTAGAGATTGGCTGAAGATAGCCAAAACATCAGGGGCAAAAAATAGGATTAGAATCTGGTTTAAGAAGGAGATGAGGGAGGAAAATATTCAAAAAGGTAGGGACCTTTTTGAAAAAGAGATGGAAAAATATAAGATTAAAACCTCTCCTGAGCTTACTAAAAAATTAAAAGAAGTGACAATTGAATTAGGTTTTACCGAATCGGAATCAATGTTTGAAAATATTGGATATGGAAAGCTAACCCCCTATCAGGTTTTATCTAAAATAATTCCTCAAGAAAAAATATCTCCAGTTATTCCCTTGGTAAAAATAAAAAAAAGAATTGATCAAGGCATTAGAGTTCAAGGGATTGATGATGTTATGATAAGATTTTCTCGTTGCTGTAATCCGGTTCCCGGTGATGAAATAATTGGTTACATTACCAGAGGGAGAGGTGTATCTATACATAAGGCAGATTGTACTAATATTAATTTTATCTCTGCAGAAAAAGATAGGTTGATTAAAGTGGAATGGATAAAGACAGAAGAGCTGTTTTATCCGATAAAGATAAAAGTAGTAGCAGATGACCGCCCAAATTTAGTATCCGATATTTTGTTAATTTTTTCCAGCCTTAAGATTTCAGTTAATGCTATACACGCAGTAACTGACGGGAATAACGTTGCTAATATAGATGTAATTCTTTCAATCAATAATCTTAGTCAAATTCAAGAAGCAATAAAAAAAATGAATAAAGTAAAAGGCATATTAACTATAAAAAGAGTAAAAACATTTTAAACAATGAATAGGAAAAAGGATATTTTGTTCGGAGGAATAAACAATTGAGAGCAGTAGTACAGAGAGTAAAAAAGGGGTCAGTAGAGACTGAAAAAAAAGAAATAGGAAAGATAGAAGAGGGCCTGGTAGTCCTATTGGGGGTAGGTCAGAAAGATGCAGAAAAGGATGCAGAATACCTAGCCGAAAAAATAGTAAATTTACGTATATTTGAAGACAAAGGAGGAAAGATGAATCTTTCCGTGAAAGATATAAATGGCCAGATTTTAGTCATATCTCAATTTACTTTATATGGGGATTGTAAAAAAGGTAGGCGTCCGAGTTTTATTTCTGCGGCTCTTCCTGATAAAGCTGTAAAATTATATGATTATTTTGTAAAATATATAAAAAATTATAGTCTTAAAATTGAAACCGGTGAATTTCAAACCATGATGTTGGTAAAGATTTTTAATAATGGTCCGGTTACCATTCTTTTAGATAGTGAAAAGTTAATTTAGAAATAAACCAAATTTTTTAGGGAGAAAGCATAATGGAATTACCTCTTATTATTGGACATAGAGGAGCAAAAGGAATTGCTCCCGAAAATAGCCTTTCTGCTTTTGAAAAAGCATTAGATTTAGGGATAGATGGAATAGAATTAGATGTGCACCTTACAAAAGATGGAAAATTAGTTGTGATCCATGATATGGACCTAAAAAGGTTAACTGGGGTAGGGAATTCCATTAAGCAGCTTACTTTTAAAGAATTAAAAGAATACGACATTTCTAAATTTTTTACTAAAAATCAAGAAAAAATTATGGAAAAATTACCGGAAGAGAAGAAATATTTTTTAGAATTAAAAATAATTCAAGCTAATTCCTTTTATCTGAATATTTATGAACAATTAACCAAAAAGAAAATAAGTTTTTATTTGCATTGTGACGGCAAGCGCTTCGATGTAGTTAAAAAACTATTTATCGCAAGAAATGATGGAAAGAAGGTTTGTTTTAGACAATTAAAAATTAAGAAGAGGGACATACTCGATTTAGAAAAAGGTAAGGTGAGGAAATATCACACTGAGCAGATACCTTTACTTAAGGATGTATTTGAAATATTAAAGGGAAAACTTTCTGTAAATATAGAAATTAAAGGAGGAGAAAAGATTTATCCAGGAATTGTAGATAAATTAGCAAAAGAGGCAGAGACTTTTGGATACAAAAATATTCTTTTTTCATCTTTTGAGAGAGATACCTTAATCTTGCTGAAAGAGAGATACCCTGAGCTTAAAGCAAATGGACTATATGCTAAATGGATAAATCCCGAAAAATATGTTAATGGATTAGACGGGATAAATCCGTATGCCTTTTTGTGTAAAGAAAAACTTATTCCTTGGATGCATCTACTGGATAAAACAGTGTATGTGTGGACGGTCGATAGAGATATAGATATGGTACGCTTTATTTTATATGGAGTAGATGGAATTATTACTAATTATCCTCATATTTTAAAAAAAATAAGTAAATCCATACAATCTGTTTTAGGGGATATTTTATAAAGATTTTATTATCTGAGAACATAAAAGTTATTTTAGTAAATGGAATTGTTTATAAAAGAATTTACCAGGGGGAAGGGTTATAGAAGAAATGTTTCTAAAAAAATTAGTGGTAGGAGTGTTAGAAACTAATTGTTATTTAATTAGTTGTAAAAAGACTAAACAAGCAGCGGTAATTGATCCGGGTGGAGAAAATGAGGTAGATTTAATTTTAGACTTTTTACAAAAAAATAATTTTGATTTAAAGTATATTATTAATACCCATGGGCATATCGACCATATTGCTGGTAATAATTTGCTTAAAGCCAAAACAAAAGCTTTATTATTAATCCATAGGTTAGATGCTGATATGTTAGTTGATGCCAACAAAAATTTCTCTTCTTTTATGGGTAAAGAAATATGTTCACCTCCCGCAGATAAGCTTTTGGAAGAGGGAGACGAGATAGTTTTAGGCAGATTAAATTTAAGAGTAATTCACACACCGGGTCATACCCCGGGAGGAATTTCTCTTATTTCAAATAATATTGTCTTTACGGGTGATACTTTATTTGCCGGGGGTATTGGTCGAACCGACCTGCCTGGTGGTTCTTACCAGGATTTAATAAAATCAATTAAAGAAAAATTATTGATTTTAGGTGATGATAAGATAATTTATCCCGGTCATGGCCCATATTCGACTATAGGTGAGGAGAAGAGGACAAATCCATATTTAATTGACCGATTGACCGATTGACCAATTTGCCAATTCAATTAGTTAGCGTGTAGCGTTTAGCGTATAGACGCAGGTTATAAGTGTAAGCAAATATTAGTTTCAAGGCGTAAGTAAAGAAAATGCAAATGATTCAAAAAATATAATTTAATTTACTGATTTACTAATTACCTAATTAATAAATTTAGAAAGGAGTGAAAAGAATGAATTACGGAATAAAAGATATTGATTTAGCTAGTAAAGGGAAAAATAAAATTGAATGGGCCGAAAAACAGATGCCTGTTCTTTTAAGTATAAGAAAAAGATTTACTAACGAAAAACCTCTAAAAGGAATTAGAATATCTGCTTGTCTTCATGTAACCACAGAGACAGCTAATCTGGCGATAACCTTAAAGGAAGGGGGTGCGGAAGTATATTTATGTGCTTCCAATCCTTTAAGTACTCAAGATGACACAGCAGCCTCTCTGGTTAAAGATTTTAGAATTCCCGTATTTGCTATTAAAGGAGAGGACAAAGGTACTTATTATCAGCATATTGAAAAAGTACTAAGTTGTAAGCCTAATATCACTATGGATGATGGAGCTGATCTGGTTTCAACCATTCATTCTCAAAAGAAAGAGCTAATTAAAGATGTTATTGCTGGTACCGAGGAAACCACTACCGGAGTTATCCGATTAAGAAGTATGGAAAAAGATGAAGCTTTAAAGTTTCCGATTGTTGCGGTAAACGATGCACAGACTAAATATCTCTTCGATAACAGATATGGTACCGGGCAGAGTACCATCGATGGCCTGTTGAGAGCTACTAACATTCTAATTGCTGGTAAAATATTTGTAATTTGTGGTTACGGCTGGTGTGCTCGAGGTTTGGCGAAAAGGGCTAATGGCATGGGTGCTCGGGTAGTAATTACCGAAGTCGATCCCATGAAAGCATTAGAAGCAGTAATGGACGGTTATCAGGTTATTCCCATAAAAGAGGCAGCTAAAATCGGAGATATTTTTATAACCTTAACCGGTGATATAAACGTGATATCAGCAGAAGAGTTTTCTTTAATGAAGGATGGAGTAATTTTAGCTAATTCTGGGCATTTTAATGTAGAGATTAACTTAGAGGCTTTAAAGGGTTTAGCAGTAGGTAGAAAAAATATTAGAGAATATATAGAGGAATATACTTTAAAAAATGGGAAGAAAATAAATCTTTTAGCAGAAGGAAGACTGTTGAATTTATCTGCTGCTGAGGGACATCCGGCAAGTGTGATGGATATGAGTTTTGCCAATCAGGCTTTATCAGCTGAATATTTGGTAAAAGAAGGGGGAAATTTACAGAAAAAAGTTTATTGCGTCCCTGAGATTATTGATAAGAGGATTGCCAGATTAAAATTAGAATCGATGGGAATAAAGATTGATGAACTTACCAAGGAACAAGAAAGATATCTTTCTTCCTGGAAAATGGGAACCTAGCTCGTATCGCGTATTGCGTGTATCGTGTTGCATAAAGAAAAGACAGTGATAAGCGATGAGCAAGTAATGAGGTAAATTTTGCGTCTGCCCATCAAAAAACGAAAAAGAAACTCAGCAAGATGTAATATAAAATAAATGAAGATAGTGATAGTATAATAATGGAGTAGCGTTTAGCGTATAGAAGCGGGTAGAAGAGATAAAGAGAAAGATAAACTTTCAGTTTGCAATTTATGATGGAGAAAAAGAGTTAGTAAGTTAGTTGATTAGTGAATTAACTTCTATTCTTTTTTTCTTTCCCCAACGCGATACGCAATACGATATACGCAATACTATATTTTAGGGTTAGTATGAATAATCAAAGTATGATAGAATATATAAAAGAAGGGTTGCTTAATTTTGTTTTTCCTTTAGATTGCAAGATATGTGGAAAGCCTATCCGAGAATCTAAAGGTTATTCAATTTGTGAGGATTGTTTTAAGACCATTGAATCAATCGAACGACCTTATTGTATAAAGTGTGGGAAGCCTTTAATACCTACTGATGCTTTTAAGCAAAACAGAGAAGTCCTATGCCTCGATTGTAAAAGAAAAAAATATTCTTTTGAATTCTCTCGTTCTATGGGTGTATATGATAAAGTATTAAAAAAATGCATTCATCTCTTTAAATACTACGGAGAGAAAAAGTTGGCAAAACCATTAGGAAAGTTAATGGTGGATTGTTTATTAAAAAATAATGAATTTGAAAATAAATTTGACTTAATTATTCCTGTTCCTTTACATAAGAATGATTTAAAGAAAAGGGGATTTAATCAGAGTGTTTTGCTGGGCAAAGTCATCGGAGATTATTTTTCTATCCCGGTTGGAGAAAGTGTTTTAATAAAGAAAAAGTTAACCCCTTTTCAGGTTAATTTATCTAAGAAAGAAAGGGAGAAAAATATTCTTAGAGCTTTTTCGGTAGAGAAACCAGAGGAAATTAAAGGGAAAAATATTCTAATTCTGGATGATGTGTTCACTACTGGAGCCACCGTAGAAGAATGTAGTAAAGAATTAATGGAAGCTCGAGCAAAGAATATATTTGTTTTAACTTTAGCCCGAACCGTATAAAACTTATATGCCGCCTCTCCTTAGAGCTGTGGTTGAAAGTCGAAGCCAGTCGCAGGCGAAACGACCCACGTAAGGTAACTTTGGTTACTGAGCATGGTGCGGCTTTGGAGTAAGTCCTGCCTTAACCTTAACAGGCTATAACAATAAGAGAAGAGTAATAGTGAAGGGAAAAGTTCCTGAGCAAACCTCTCAGCAGGCGAGTGTGGGGGCAAAGACCAGGTCAGTCTAAGGAAAGGCGGATAGAATTTAATTAGTTGTTAGTTTTAAATACAAAATGCAAGATACGGAGTTAGAGCCCTTAAACACAATTATTCTATCTACAATAGGTTTACGGAAAAAGAAAATTTCTATACAATTAAATTAAAAATATTAAAAAAATATTTAAAATAAAAAAGGGTTTTCGGTTTAGACAGAGAATATATATATTAAGTAGAATAAACTATTACTAAGGAGGAAAGAGGTATGAAAATTATTTTCAAAGGAAAACATATTGAAGTTACAGATGCGATACGTAATTATATTGAAAAAAGATTAAGCAAGCTCGAGAGATATTTTGATCATATCTTAGAAGTGATAGTAACTTTAAGCGTAGAGAAAAATAGGCAAATTGTTGAAGTAACCTTACAGGCAAGCAGAGCTTTAATTAGAGCAGAAGAAGAAACAGATGATATGTATACTTCCATAGATAAAGTAGCAGATAAATTAGAAAGACAGATAAAGAAATATAAAGAAAAATATTTTCAGAAACCTCACTCCGGCACAGAAAAAATGGGGTTAGCTAATCAAGAGATTGATGCTGAAGACAATGAGCCAGATAAGATTGCCAAAATTGTGAAGACTAAAAGATTTGCTATTAAACCGATGTCAGTAGAAGAAGCGGCAATGCAAATGGATTTATTGGGACACAATTTTTTTGTTTTTGCAAATGATAATACCAACAAAGTAAATGTTTTGTATAAAAGAAAAGACGGGAATTTCGGGCTAATTGAGCCGGAATTTTAAGGAGGTATCTATGGAGAAAAGGAAATTAAATGCATTTCGTAATTTTATAATTCCCCGACGTTTTAATTACGAAGTAGAAGATATAGAAAAATCGTTAAAAGATTTAAGTGATATTCTATTTGCGAAAATAGTATTATCAGAGGATAGAGATATAAAAGAAATTCATATAATTACCAAAGATTCTTCTAACCCCAAAGGAATTACCAGGGACATTGAATCGTTTTTACTAGCTAAATATAATATTCAAGTAGATTATAGGAAAATTAGTATAGCACAAGTAAAGGATAAAGAAATAAAAGATGAGCAAATAAAGGAAGAAGAATCAGAATCTTCTTTAAGACTTAAATTCTCTGATATTAAAGTAGGAGCTATTGGTAATCGGTTTGAAGTTTGCGTAAAATTAGAAAGTAATGGAAAAATATACGAAGGTAAGGTATCTGGAAAAAATTGGGATGAAAACCGGGAATATTTAGTGGCTAAAGCTGCCTTGGAGGGGATAAGTTCTTATTTAGAGGGCTCAGTTTTTTTTCAGGTAGATGAAATAAAAAAAATTAAGTTGGATAGTAAAGAAATAATAGTAGTTTCTATTAATCTAATCGATTCAAAAAGAAAGGAAAACCTAGTAGGTTCTACGGTAATTAAAGATGATTTTAATAAAGCAGTAGTAAAAGCAATCCTTAAAGCTACTAACCGTAGAATTTTAATGACAGAAAATTAAATAAAGCTTTGGGTCGGTGAGGCCTTTTTTTGAACTAATAATATAATAACTGATGTAGTAGTTTCTTGAGCGAAGCGAAGCGGTTTTAAATGTTGAAAAGGCAAATAAAAACCGTGGAGGTGCTAAAGATGAAGATTAATAAGGCAAAACTAATCAGCCTGTTAATTAGTGTCATGGCTTTACTATTAGCAGGTGGCGCTAAAGTTCACTGGAGATAATATAAAATAATAGAGGTCTCACCGGCCTATTTTATTTATGTTCAAAGGGGGTAATGTAATTTGCCTTTAAAATTAAAAATTTATATTGGGGTAATAACAGCATCAGCTATTGCTCTTTTTATATATTTAATACCTTCTTTGCCTTCATTATCTAGTATGTGGCTTGTATTTATCTTTTTTCTTGTCATATCTTCCTTTGCTGAGTTTATCTCTGTTGAGCTACCTACCGGAGGTGGCATAAGTATTGGTTTTCCTATTGATTTTGTATTGATTTTAGTATATGGGCCAGCCTTAGCAATGTTAATAACTGCTTTAAGTGCATTGATATCGGAAATAATAGAAGGGAAAAAATCCTGGTATAAAGTAACATTTAATATCTCACAATATGTACTATCAACTGGGATTGCTGGTTTTGTTTATCAATTTACAGGTGGAATTATTGGTTTTCATAATTTCTTTAAATTTATTTTTCCTGCGGCTTTATGTGCCTTAACTTACTGTCTTTTAAACTTAATATTAGTTACTTTAGTCATATCTTTTGCCCAAGATTCTAAGATAAGAGCGGTTTGGAGAATAAATTTTAGGGAGATATTCCCCAGTTATTTAGCAGAAGCCCCCATTGGTTTTCTTATGGCTATCGTTTATGTAGAAGTTGGAATTTTTGGGATTTTATTATTTTTCCTCCCTTTATTACTGGCCCGTCGTTCTTTTGAATTATATACCAAGATGCGCAAAGTATATTTGGATACTATTCGTGCTTTAGCAGCAGCCATTGATGCCAAAGACCCCTATACTAAAGGTCATTCAGAAAGAGTGGCGGAAACTTCCGTAGCTTTAGCTCAAGAATTAAATTTATCCGATCGGGACATTGAGGATATAGAATATACCGCTTTACTGCATGATATAGGAAAGATTGGCATAGCGGACAAAATCTTAGGCAAAAAAGGTAGTTTAACAAATCAAGAGTATGAAAAAATAAAAGAACATACGATTATGGGAGCTAATATCATAGAACCGGTAGATTTTTTAAAAAATTCATATGAAGCAATCTATCACCATCATGAAAGATATGATGGCAAAGGCTATCCGGATGGTATAAAAAGTAAGGATATACCCGTGTTTTCCAGGATAATTGCCGTAGCCGATGCCTACGATGCCATGAACTCTGACCGTCCTTATCGAAAAAAGTTAAATAAAGATAAAATATTAAAGGAACTAAGGGATCAATCCGGAAAACAGTTTGATCCTGAAGTAGCTAAAGCTCTTATTTCGATTCTTGATGTAGAAAGAGAAGAATAAATGTTATATCTCTATATTATAATTAGTTCTATTATAATAGGACTGCTTCGTAATGGTAAGTTAAGCAGTTTGAGCCAGATTTCGCTAAAGAAGATAGAATTAATACTATTAGCCTGTTTAATTCAGGCTGGATTAGTCTTTCTGGGG
>Ga0307992_1002326_pt1 | contig 10870 bp, 10 predicted proteins | sample EllFjometagen133_FD_203162 | JGI IMG/M metagenome (GOLD analysis project Ga0307992, IMG submission 203162) | Marine microbial communities from Ellis Fjord, Antarctic Ocean - #133 | ecosystem: Environmental > Aquatic > Marine > Unclassified | place: Southern Ocean | collected 2014-10-08
TCCACGGGGTCTCGTAAAGAGACAACCCTTGACTTTATCTTTACTCGTCTTTTATCATCTTGTTAATCGCATCAGGATTTGAAAAACAAATCCAATGCTCTTGGCAAGATGACGTGGCACGCCGCCGTTATACACCAAAGAGAAAATAAAAAGAAAATTTGAGGAAGTTATGAAAAAAAAATAAAGCTTCTTAATAAAAAAATTATTGCAGAAATTATATAGATAAAGAAACTCACAAAAATGACGAATTCATTTAAAAAATTCTATTGAGGAGGTTAGTAAAATGGTAACGAAAAAGAAATTGTATAGCACTCTTGTTTTTGCTGTATTCTTAACGGGAAGTACTATCATTTATTATAAGTTAGGTCGTTGGGTAGCAATAGGTGTAGCTTTAGAAGTTTTAGCGATTTACTTATTAATTAAATTAGAAATTAAATCATCTAATGAAAATGACAACCGAGATGATGAAGAGATTGATAAATAGAATTAATTTTAATTGAGCAATTTCTTCCAATTAGCTAAAGGTTTAAAATGGGTATAAAACTGGGTTTTAAAATTTTTGAATGTACCCATTTCATTTGATCATCCCGTGGGCAAAATAATTGTTGCTTTTTAATTCGTTAATCAGATATCTTTCATGAAATTTGATGAGAGATTTATTGTAAGAAAATAATGAAGATGTATAGTTAAAAACATTTAAGCGGATCATTATGATGAAGCAGGATTTTGAAAAAATGGTGTATAACAAGCGTGTCGGCGGCATAAAGAAATTAGGAATTAATAAATATTAATTGGATCGTTCCGATCCGGTAGAACACACAGAGCATTAATCAACCTTCCACTTTTTTCTGTTCGTTTTAGTTAGTTACTAATTTTTCTTTTTATCTCTTACTCCCAATCAAGTAATCTCTTTTCACCTTCTATTTTTTTTATCTCAGTAATATCCTGACTAACTTCCAGAATACCGCGATAATTTCCATCATCATCGTGCATTGCAAAATATTTAATCAGAATAAATTTCCCTTTCATTTGAATCCAGAATTCAGCTTCCTTCTTGGTTCCGGCTTTAAATTCTGCTATAATTTTTTTCACAATATGCACGCTCTCCGGTGGATGACAATTTTGCACTTTCCTGCCAATTATGGCAGGTGAACGTGGGAAGAAGCGTTCTTTTGGTTTGGAGAAATACCGCACTTCATCATTCTCATCAACAAAAGTAATATCAAGTGGAAGATTATTCAATAACAATTCCAATTGACCTTTTGCTAACTCACCTGTTTCCACTTTCCAAAATATATCAGAAACAGATTTCATCATATCCGGTTTTTTCTTTTGTTTGGAAATTCTTTTGGGTGCTTCTATATAGGAAAAACCTATTTCAAAGCTTTGTTCATGGATCTTACGCCAGTCGATGGATGAAAGAGTTTCCATTGCAACTGGATAGATCACCAATTCTTCTTTGAAGATCATACCATACATCAAAAAAAATACTTCACCAAATAATTTGAAGATAGCTGCATTAAAATCTTCATTTTCAGTGAGTATTTTCTTTAACGATTTAAGCTTTATGCGAATATCATCGTGGATTGACCACATCACAGCCAGTGGTCGGCAATTTTCCCAAGTTTTTTCCAGAAAAGGAAAAAGGATATTTTCTTTACGCATATAATGATATTCCATTATAAAAAGTTCTTCAACTTGATTTGTAACCTTTACATAATCCTTATCCTGTAAGCTCTGTTTTATAGTATTCAGGACCTTTTCCAATTCACGATTTTCCTGCATCAGGTAATAAAGTGCATGACCTTCAGCAGGTTTTTCCCATTCGTATTTTTTTAAGTGTTCATAGATCACATTCATCACTTTTTCAATTTTTTCTTTGATCTGTTGAGGAGAAATGCCACTTTTCAATTGTTTCTCTTCCATTGCTATCATATCGTGAGGAGTGACATGATTGAGAGTATCTCCATATTTTGCCATAAGTTTGTTTCCATCTTCTCCCTTAATAATTCCTTGAGAAAATTGGAAAAGTTGTTCTACACGTTTTTCACTTTCCTTTTTGTTAGAATTCCCAGCATGTTTATCATTGTTATTTATATATTCTGACATCACAACCTCCATGTACTAATCACAAACCTATTTTTTTAGTAAATGAACCGAACGTCAAGTTAATGAAAGATGTTAGTGAAAACTCCTACATGATACTGTTCAATGTGCTTGAATTTATTACATATTATGAATTATTTAAGCGAGTAATTTTTTTTCATTAATTTCTTTTCATTATCTCCTCTAAAATATACTTGACTTCCAAAACTCTAGTAAATATGTGGCTCGGTTTTAGAGGATTAAAAATCATAAGTTGTTAATGAGGAAAAAGATGAAGCTAATTTATAATCCAATTTTTTTGAAGCATGATACAGGAATGCATCCCGAAAATAAGAAGAGATTATCATCCTTAGGTGACTTACCAATTACCGTACTTGAGAATGGTGAAGAATATCTTGAACTGATCCACACAACTGAATATATCCAGAAGATCAAAGAACTCAGTGCTCAAGGTGGTGGTCATGTTGATGCTGATACCATGGTTTCCAAAGATAGTTATGAAGCAGCTATTTATGCAGTCGGAGCCACAATCATGGCTTCAAAAACAGGAGATTTTGCTCTCACCCGTCCTCCCGGACATCATGCTCATCGAAATTTTTCCAGCGGATTTTGTATTTTTAACAACATTGCTATTGCTGCCCAGTATCACGCAAATCAGGGTAAGAAGGTTCTTATAATAGATATTGACGGACACCTGGGCTGCAGTACAGAAAAAATATTTTATGATTCAAAAGATGTGATGTATTGGTCACTGCACCAGTTCCCGGCTTTCCCGGGTGGTGGAGATGCTCATGAAATTGGTGAAGGTGAAGGAGAAGGTTACACCATAAATGTTCCACTTCCTCCCGGAAGCGCTGATGAGATCTTTATGGATGCAATTGAAACTTTTCTTCCGGTAGCCAAGGAATTTAAACCTGATATTGTAGGAATTTCTGCCGGTTTCGATTCACATCAATATGATCTGCTTTTAGATCTAAGATTATCATTAAACATTTTCCATAAAATCGGCAGAATCTTTGCTGAAAATTTTAATAATATTTTTGCCACTTTAGAAGGTGGTTATAACATAGAAATTTTCCCAAGATGTTTGTACAATTTCTTAGATGGTATCAACAACAATGAAATGAAATTCAGTGAAAGAAATACAGATTCCATGATTCAGACCTTTTATGAATATGAAGGTCGTAAAGCTCTTACAGTACAGCTTTTGAAGAAACATTGGAAATCAATTTAATTTATCAAAAAAAATAAAAGAAGAGATCGTTTTGCTTAAGCAAAATTAGATTCTCAAGAGGAAATTATGAGCATTAAGAATTTAACAAAGATGTTCAACCCCAAAGTGGTTGCAATTTACGGCGCTTCTGCTCGTGTGGGCAGTGTAGGTCATGCTTTGATGGACAACATAATCGGATCTGGTTTTGATGGAATTGTCTATCCGGTTAATCCGAAAAGAACAAATGTTTTAGGTGTTAAAGCCTATAATTCAATCCAGGATATTCCAGATCAGGTTGACTTGGCAATTATTGCCACACCAGCTAAAACTGTTCCTACAATTGTGGAGGATTGCGGTATTGCTGGTGTATCCAGTGTTCTGCTTATTTCAGCTGGTTTTGCTGAAGCTGGTGATGAAGGCAAGAAATTGATGAGTCAGATTTCTGAAACTATTCGTAAATACGACATGAGTTTGATCGGTCCCAACTGCCTGGGATTCATCAACCCATCCGTAAAATTCAACGCAACTTTTGCCAGTAAAATGGCTCTTCCCGGTAAGATTGCTTTTATCTCTCAGAGTGGTGCTCTGTGTACTGCAATCCTCGATTGGTCTATTGCACAAAACGTGGGATTCAGCAACTTTGTTTCTATCGGCTCAATGATGGATATCAGCTTCGATGACCTGATAGATTATTTCGGAACTGATCCACAAACCAACAGTATCGTAATCTACATGGAATCACTCACAGATGCACGCAGTTTCTTGAGCGCAGCCCGTGCTTTTGCCCGTAATAAACCAATCATCGTTTTAAAAGCTGGAAAAAGTTCTGAAGGCGCAAAAGCAGCATTGTCTCACACAGGCAGCTTAGCAGGTAATGATTTTGTTTTTGATGCAGCCTTTAAACGTGCAGGAATTATTCGCGTTGATACTATCGAAGAACTTTTTCATATCGCTCAAGCACTTTCAATGCAACCTCGACCAAAAAAGAATCGTTTGGCAATAGTAACTAATGCTGGTGGACCAGGTGTAATTGCTACCGATACTCTCATTGCCAATGGTGGTAAATTAGCTACACTTTCCAATGAGATCATTGAAGAACTAAACCAGCACCTTTCTCCGCATTGGAGCAAAGGCAATCCGCTTGATGTATTGGGTGATGCCGGACCTGAACAGTATGCTAAAGCTTTAGAATTGTGTGCAAAAGATAAAAATGTGGATGGAATTCTGGTGATTCTTACACCTCAATCCATGACAGATCCAACCGCTGTTGCCAGAAAACTGGCAGAAATTGAAAAGAAATGCAATAAGACAGTTCTTGCCTGCTGGATGGGAGCATCAGATATTTATGAAGGTCAGAAAGTTCTTGAAGCTAATAACATTCCTGTTTATCAAACTCCTGAAGACGCTGTAAAAGCTTTCATGATCATGTACGATTATTCCCGAAATTTACAGATTCTTCATGAAACACCAACCCAAATTCCGACTCAGTTCCAGCCGAATAAAAAAGCTAATAAAGAACTCATCGATATGGTTCTTAATGATAACAGAACTGTGATGACGGAATTTGAAGCAAAACAATTTCTCGCCAACTATCATATTCCGGTTAGTAAGAACGGACTTGCCAAGACGGAAGCAGAAGCAATTGTAATGTCGGAAAAATTTGGCTATCCGCTTGTGATGAAAATCGCCTCTCCTGATATTCTGCATAAAACAGATGTTGGTGGTGTAATCCTGAATATTTCAAATAAAGAAGAGGCAAAAGTTGCCTATAATAAAATCATGAAATCTTCTATAGAAAAAGTTCCTGATGCCGACATTAGGGGCATATTTGTAGAGCAAATGATGAAGAAAAAATATGAACTGATCATTGGTTGTAAAAAAGATCCGATCTTCGGACCGACCATCGTATTTGGAATGGGTGGAGTTGCAGTAGAAATTTTCAAAGATACTCGCGTTGGCCTGCCACCGCTAAATATGGCTTTGGCAATGAGGATCATCGAAGACACCAAGATCTATAAATTGATCAAAGGTTATCGAGGAATGCCGGGAGCCGATATTCAGGCAATCCAATTCCTGTTATATAAATTCGCCTACCTGTTGATGGACTTCCCGCAGATCAACGAAATTGATATTAATCCATTTGGTGTGGATGAACGCGGTGGAGTGGTATTGGATGCTAAAGTATTATTAGATAAAGATGTAAAACAAGAAGATTTGAACAGCAATAAACACCTGGTTATCTCACCTTATCCTTCTGAATACACAACTGATTTTACTTTAAATAATGGTAAGAAAGTAATCTTAAGAGCTATTAAGCCTGAAGATGAATTAATGGAAAAAGAAATGTTCTCCAATTTCTCGGAACGTACTCAGAGATTCAGGTTTTTCCAACTAATCAAAGATATTTCTCACGACCAGCTTATTCGCTATACTCAAATCGATTATGATCGCGAAATTGCTATTATTGCAGAAGTGGAAGATGAAGGCAAAAAGAAGATGGCAGGTGTTGTTCGTCTGATTGCAGATCAATATAATGAAATTGCTGAATATGCTATCGTTATTGCAGACCCTTGGCAACACCAGGGATTAGGAAATAAATTTACTGACTACATTCATGATATTGCCAAAACGCGAGGTATTAAGAAAATCTGTGCGAATGTCTTAGTCACAAATCATATTATGCAGCATATGTTCAAATCTCGCGGATATAAAATGGAAAGAATTGAGGATAGCTACTACGCTGAATTAGTTATTAATAAATCTAAATAATTAATAAAGTAACGTTCTTGTATCCAAGTGCCAGCTTGGATATAAAATTAGGTTATCAAGCTGGGACTTGGTAAACAGAATAACAATGAGAAGTTGACTTGGGAATCAGAATATCAGTAATATCAACAAAAACCGACCCTTATAGGTCGGTTTTTGTTATTCATTATTAATTTAGAAAATACTTATTTTTGGATATTGTTATCAACTTTAAGAATTTCTTTGATCATTTTTTCAAATTCAGCTTTTGGTAATGCACCGGTTGACATCTGCGGTTGACCATCTTTGGGAATAAATAATATTGAGGGAATACTGCGAATTCCAAATATACCGGCAAGTTGTTTTTGATCCTCAGTATCTATTTTGTAAATTTTCACTTTCCCATCATACTCTATTGCCAATTCTTCCATGATAGGTGCTACTTTTTTGCAAGGTCCACACCAATCTGCATAAAAATCTATAATTGCCGCAAGCTCACCTTTATAATTCCATTCTGTATTATTTTCAAAATCAAAAACTTTCTCTTTAAAAGTTTCTAAAGTTAAATGTTCCGGTTTTATTTTTGTTTCTTCTGCAATTAATGGAATTATCAGTACCAATGCTAAAAGAAGGAGTACTATTTTTTTCATCATTTCTCCTATTTTATTGCCAACATTCTATCGATCTTAGCTTTATCAAAACCTACTATCGGTCTGTTATTGATCCACATTTGCGGAACACCTTGCTGACCGGATTTACGAATCATATCTCGTGCTGCTCTTTGATCTCTGGAAACATCTACATCTTTAAAACGGATGCTATTTTTTCTGAGATAACTCTTTAATCTCCTGCACCATGAGCAGGTTGGTGTACTGAAAACCACAACACTCTTCATATATTATCTCATTAATTATATCATGTATCTAATAAATAAATTAAGCATATTTTACTAAATTTATTTTACCATTAATACATCTTCAATAGCTTTTACTATAGAATCTTTTGGGAGAGCACCTACAGCCATTTGTGGTTTATCATCCTTTGGACAAAATAACATTGAAGGAATACTGCGAATACCAAATGCAGCAGCAAGTTCCTGTTGATCTTCAGTATCTACTTTATAAATATTTAATTTATTTTCATATTCTTTTGCAAGCTCTTCCAAAACAGGAGCAACCATTTTACAAGGTCCACACCAATCTGCATAAAAATCAATAATACAAGGATTCTCTCCTTCAAATTTCCAATCTTTGTTTACTTCATAATTAAAAACTTTCTTCTGAAAAGTTTCTTTTGTTAAATGTTCCATTCTTTCTCCTTTTTAAAGTTGGTTTTCATCTTTATCTGAAAACCGACTCATTTTTATTTTTATTTTTTTTATTATTAATATAACTAAATATTACACAATGTCAAATAAATTATTTTAGTTAAAATATTTACTTAACTAAGTCAACCTGGAATAAGCCTTTTAGATTATCTTCGGTATACTTTTCATTGTCATTTAACACTTGCAAATAATGCACGATCTCATCCAAAATTTCATCTGATTTCACATGCTCAAAATGTGCTCTATTCAAGAAAAGTTCCACTTCCTCTGATTTATGTTTCATTATATCAAAAGCCATTTCTGCTGCAACTTTCTTGTTTTCTACAACCCATTTTGTAGCTTTTTCCAATTCCTTTACAAATACTTTTGCAACATCAGGATGCTCTCTCAAAAATTCACCTTTGAAGATCAATCCAGCATTTGGGATATTACCAATTTTATTTCTATCTTCTTTCCAAAGTTGACTGTATGATATTGATTCATAGGCATTTTTTACATTAAACATGGCATAACTTGCTTCTGGTTCACGCAATAAAACTGTATCATTTTCCCCAGCGATAAAATCATTTTTAATCTCTTCCTGACGTCCAAATGGATTTCCAAAATTAAATTCAAAATCATTTATATTATATCCGTTGGCTTCAATAAGATGCTTGGTCATAACCATTGGTGGCACTTGTTTAAAAAGCGGAACATGAATTTTATGCCCTTTGAGATCAGCAAAACTTTTTGCTTCATAGCCACGCGTAAACAGATGAAAATTATCCCAAATATTAATGGAATACATTTTTATATCCACACCTGAGAGATACAACTTTGCTGCCGCTGCTACTGCCGAAAATGTTATGTTAGCCTTCTTGTTCATGACCCAAGCCATGTGTTTTTCAGTCTCTTCCCAAACTTTTAGTTCCTTAATTTCTATTTTATCCATCAATCGTTTTGACTGTAACATTTTCATGATAATTGGATAGGTTATAGGAGTTGCAGATTGAATGACCACGGGAACTTTATCTGTCTGATTTTCTTGATTCGTCATCTTTACTAACTGTTTTAAAAAAATAAATAAGAAATCTAAAAGTGTCTTTTTGCTCAGAGAAATATTCAAATCCCATACTTGCAAGCATATTTATAAGTGGTATGGGCTCAAATATTTGCTTGAGTACAAAACCTTCACCTTGCTTAAGTGATTGAGCTTTTTTTACGATCAATTCGAATGAATACTCTTTCATCCCAATAGCGTTGATCTCTTCAAATTGTTCAATATTTTCTTTCCAATTTTCATTAGTTAATTTTTCTACTTTTTTGTATTTAATGAACAGATGGAATTCACCATTTTTTAATTCTTCTGAATAGAAAGTATCACCATTTTCTTCCAGCATTCTTTTTAAGGGTACCAGATCAAAATCATTTATCACCTGTAAAACCTGATTCATTTTCAGTTTTTTTTGTTTCTCAATTATTTGAGGAAGAAAAAAACCATTCAGTTCTCGCACGTCGAAAATAACAAGCTGATTTATTTTATCCACCCATAATGGTTTAACAGATTTCTTTTCCTTTTCTAATTCTTTTATACATTCAGGAAATGAACTGTAAAGTGCTTCTTCGTTGCCAATTTCTTTATTTAATGAATGTAATAATTCACAAATTGAAATCTTTCCTACTTTTGCAACATCACTAAAGGATGCCCATTTTGATACGATTCCAAATATTTTATTGTTCTCTAATTTATTGAATTTTGGAGACAAACTCATTAGAACTTTTTTTAGTTCAGGATGCTCCTTTAATGCAACGCTAATTTTTGTTTTAGCTAAAATTATCATCTTTTCCTCCTTTTGCTTTTGATACTCAAGGGTTCTGCAAAATAGAATATTTTTGTCATCCTGACGAATCTTTCACGTTGTTCTTGGGAAGGATCTCCATTTATAATGAGATTCTTCGTTAGAAATTACTTCGAAGGTTTCCTCAGAAAGACAGCATTTTACATTTTACAGAACTCTTTTTTGATACTCATTCTTATATAGTTATTTTTATTTATTTACTTTTACAAATATTCTATGGCACTTAAAACTGCAATTGTACCGTCTGAAACGGCAGTTGTGATCTGTCTGATTTTCTTGATGCGTACATCACCGGCAGCAAAATTATTATCTATGCTTCCAGTTCTTATTGCTCTTATTTCAGGGTATGTCTTGTCTATAATTCTTGGAATTGTAGATTTTACAGCAGTGAAAGAAACTGCCTGGTTTGGTCTTCCAAAATTCTCATTACCTGTATTTTCAACACGCTCAATCTCAATCATAGTAACTATCGCAATTGTTACAATAGTAGAACACTTCGGTGATATACTTGCTATTGGAAATGTTGTGGGAAAAGATTTTATTAAGAAGCCAGGAATCCACAAAACCTTACTATGTGACGGACTTGCTACTTCGCTTTCTGCAATGATTGGTGGTCCGGCAAATACAACTTATAGTGAAAATACTGGCGTCGTTGCTCTTACTGTAAACTTCAATCCTATTATCATGAGAATAGCTGCTGTTTGTGCAATTGTTCTCTCTTTTGTTCCTAAATTCACAACAATAATTCAAACGATTCCAGCTCCGGTTATTGGTGGAATTTCTATTCTTCTATTCGGTATGATCTCATCTATCGGTATCAAGAACATGGTTGATAACAAAGTAGATTTTACTAATGCAAAGATTCTTATGATCACTGCTGCAATGCTTGTTCTGGGATTAGGTGGCGCTGAATTTACTGTTGGCAATTTCCATTTAGTAGGTTTAGGTCTTGCCGCTGTTGTTGATATTATTCTTAATCTTATACTTAATTTCAACGAGATCAAAAAGAAAAAAGCATAACAAAATTCTGAAACACTATAAAGCTGAAAAAGCCATTTCCATATTGGAAATGGCTTTTGTTATATCTGGTGGGGCCAAGTGGACACTATCAGAACTTTGTTTCTGAATCCGAGTGAAGAAGTGTTATCAACGTTTCTGATTGCAGATACAATTATATGATCCTGTAAAATTAATTATCACTACGTTTGCGAATTTTCCTATAAACTTTGGTTCTGGATATATTTAGTTGTTTTGCTGTTTTTGTTACATTTCCTTCGAAATGCTGATATGTTCTTCGGATAATTTCATCCAGAAGATCATCCAGTTTAATTCCATCTTCTGGTAATTCTAATGTTATCTTTCCCGAAATCTTGTCATTTATGTCATCTGAAAATGCATCACTTAAAAAACTTAGATGAGCAGGCATGACTTGATCATCATTGTGTAGTAGAATGATACGCTCAATAGCATTTCTCAGTTCTCTAACATTTCCGGGCCAGCTGTAGTTTTCCATAATTCCAACAGCTTCCGGATTGATGAGTTTGAAATTACTATTTTTTTGTTTTGCATATTGCAGCAAAAACATTTGAGCCAAAGGAGCAATTTCATCTTTTCGATCTCTAAGGGGAGGAATGTGAATAT
>Ga0307992_1002327_pt1 | contig 10870 bp, 7 predicted proteins | sample EllFjometagen133_FD_203162 | JGI IMG/M metagenome (GOLD analysis project Ga0307992, IMG submission 203162) | Marine microbial communities from Ellis Fjord, Antarctic Ocean - #133 | ecosystem: Environmental > Aquatic > Marine > Unclassified | place: Southern Ocean | collected 2014-10-08
CGCTTCACGATTATGTGAGGCGTCAATCTTAAAGACTGCATCTGGATATCGCTTTCGGATACTTTGAATAATTGGTTCCTGTATCCTGCATGCACCACACGATGGCGTATAAAAATACAGCACCGTCTTCTCGCCTGCCCGAATCCTTTTTCGCGATGCCTTATGAGGAGTAGGCGCATCCTTCCCTTTCATTCTCCAAGTCTTGAATCCCATTACCAGCCGCAGACCTACAAAAAGAAGTACGAGCGCTGATAAAACAATAAAAACAATTTTCATTTTTATTTCCCCTCCAGTCTTGTTCAGGCAAGAGCTATACCACTTTATTATGAAAAAACAAGCGGGAATACCCGATAACTTTATTGCTCAAAATTAAGCAGAGACGGCATCGAAGATTTTGGATGTCGTTGTGAACAGATGAACCTTGGATAATTGATGGAACGGAAACAGAATTAATGTTTTGAAATAATCGTATATCTGTTGTATGAATTATATTGTTGTGTCTATCTTTCTTAAAATACCACAGTCAGGAGGAGAAGAATGAAGCTTGCCAGTAAGATAAGTCTTTCCTTTCTCATATTAACCGTTCTGTTTGCCTCCTTACTAACAACTGTCTTCTACACAATTGCCAGGGACGACCTGGTGGACAGCATATATTCAAATCGGAAGATAGCTGCTCAGTCAAGGGCGGAGACTGTGGAGACATTCCTTGATTCAGGAAAAGAATCTGTCAGACAACTTTCCAAGGGCATTCTCATAGAAGACCTTCTTCAAGCATTCTCAAAAGGCGAGGCTTATCAGAAATTTAACCTTGTAGAACGGCGTCTGAAAAACACGGCAGGCGTCATGAAATACGCTTATGGAGTGTTCGTCCTGGACAGGAATGGAGTCGTCGTGGCCTCGAGCGAACCGGGCGATATAGGAAAAGACAAAAGCAGTGATCCCTACTTTCTTGGGGTGAGAAATGGCGTCTTCATCAAGGATGCCTACACATCAAATACGAGGAAAGTGGATTCCATAGCGTTTTCCGCGCCCATTTATGATAAGTCCAATACCAGGTTGTTGGGGGTGGTCGTTTCAAGGGTGCGCATGACAGCGATAGAGGAGATACTGAAAAAGGGCACAGGACTCGGCGAAACGGGAGAAATGTACCTGATTAACAAAAACGGCTATATGATAACCCCCTCGCGCTATATAAGCGATACCTTTCTCAAGCTGAAGGTGGACACGGAAAACTCCAGGGCAGCATTGAAACATTTTACGGACCCGCATAAAAAACAGTTGGAGCACAAACCTTCTATATCGCTGGATTATCGGGGAACTCCTGTTCTTAGCACGCATGCCATCATTCCGGAGATGAGCTGGTGCCTCCTCGCGGAGGTTGACGAGACTGAGGTCCTGGCACCCATGAAAAAACTCGCCTCCCTTTTCATAATAATATTTTTTCTCATACCGCTCGCGGCGTGGCCGGCAGGAAGGTTTGTCGCGAGGATCATAACCAAACCGCTTCGTAAACTGCATGTAGGAACCGAAGTAATCGGTGCCGGCAATCTGGACTATAAAGTCGGCACAGACGCGAAAGATGAGATCGGCCAGCTCTCACGGGCCTTCGATGAAATGACGGAACATTTGAAAGAGACTACCACATCGATAGACTATCTCAATAAGGAGATTGGCGAGCGCAAACGGGCAGAGTATACGCTGCGGGAGAGCGAGGAACGCTACAGGCAAATCATAGAAAGCGCATCTGATATAATTTACAGAACCGATGAAAAGGGATATTTCACTTTTGTAAATCCCGTTGCCGCAAGAACGGTCGGATATTCCCACGATGAGGTCATGGGCAAACATTATCTCGAACTGATTCACCCGGATTACCGTGATGAAGCCGCAAAGGTCTATGGATCGCAGGTCGCCAAAAAAATCAATAACACCTACTATGAATACCCGGTTGTCAGAAAGGATGGAACAGAACGATGGCTTGGACAGAATGCCCAGTTAATAATGGAGGATGGCAGGATTACGGGGATACAGGCAGTCGCAAGAGATATTACCGATCGCAAGAAAATAGAAGAAGCGCTGCAGAAAAGTGAAGAAATATTCAGGACCATAACTGCGACGGCCAATGACAGTGTTATCATGATGGACAGCGAGGGAAAGGTTACCTACTGGAACGAGGCAGCGGAAAAGACATTCGGGTATACGAGCGAAGAGATCCTGGGAAAGAATTTGCACGCTACCTTTGTTCCTGAACGTTTTCTCGAGGCCCATAAAAAGGGCTTCCCTAGTTTCAAAAAAACTGGACAGGGGGCTGCCATAGGAAAGACCCTTGAACTGGCGGCTCTCAGGAAGGACGGCGCGGAAGTGCCCGTGGAGCTATCCCTGTCCTCGGTCAAAATAGGCGGCGCGTGGAACGCCGTAGGTCTCATCCGTGACATCACCGCCCGCAAGAAGGCGGAGGAAGCATTGCAAAAAGCCAAGGATGAAGCGGAAGACGCCAACCTTGCCAAGACGGAGTTCCTGGCAAGCATGAGCCACGAGATACGAACACCCATGAACGCGATAATCGGCATGGCCGATCTTCTTCAGGAAACAACCCTTGACCCTGAACAGTTACAATATGTGCAGACATTTCAGTCTGCCGGAGAGAATCTCTTGAATATCATTAACGATATCCTTGACATTTCCAAAGTGGAGGCAGGCCGGGTTCAACTTGAAACGACCGGCTTCGATCTTAACGAGATGATTGAGAATATATGTGAAGTGATGGCTATCCGCGCCCATGAAAAGGGCCTGGAGCTGACTTGTAATATCATGCCTGATGTTCCGACCAGCCTCCTGGGTGACCCGGTTCGTCTGCGACAGATACTGATAAACCTGATGGGAAACGCTATAAAATTCACCGGTAAGGGAGAGGTGGCTGTTCAGGTGGAAAGGCAGAAGTCAGGGGGCAGGGATCCGGGGCCAGGGGTCGGGGGTCAGGGAGCAGGAGATGGTCAAGTGGAACTGGTTTTTTCTGTAACTGACACGGGGATCGGCATACCTCTCGAAAAGATTGACACGATCTTCGAAGTTTTCAGCCAGGCCGATTCATCGACTACTCGCAAATATGGCGGCACCGGACTCGGTCTGTCTATTTCAAAAAAACTGGTGGAGCTCATGGATGGAGACATCCGGGTGGATAGTAAGCCGGGACATGGCAGCACTTTCTCATTTACCGTAAGGTTCAAGGTTCAGAGAATACTATCGGAAAAAACAGAGAGTCTCCCCTTAGATCTAAAGGGGTTCAGGGTTCTTGTTGTGGATGACAACGCAACAAACCGCCTCATCCTGAGCAAAGTCCTCTCTGGACTGGGCGCCGTGGTGACCGAGGCACAGAACGGAGACCGAGGACTTGCCGAGTTAAAACGCGCACTCGAAACGGCAGAGCCGTTCCAGCTGGCGCTGATCGACGGACGTATGCCGGAAATGGATGGATTTGAATTAGCCGGGCGCATAAAAGAAACAGCGGGGAAAATCAGAGATACGTCAATTATGATGCTCACATCGGATAATCGGCGTGACGATATTGCCCGATGCAGGAAACTCGGAATATCAACATATCTTGTAAAACCTGTAAAAAGGAGCGCCCTTTTGGACGCTATTGCTGTTACGCTGGGCCGAAAGACCGCGCCACCTGTTGAAAGAGTTCGGGATTTTAACCCCGTTGACTCCAGCAAAGTCCGACCGCTTAACATTCTGCTCGTTGAGGATTCCAAGGATAACCGCCTGCTCATACAGGCTTACTTCAAGAAAACTTCAGACAATATAGAAATAGCCGAAAATGGCGAAATAGCTGTTGAAAAGTTCAAGTCAGGAAAATATGATATTGTACTTATGGATGTCCAGATGCCGGTAATGGACGGATATACCGCCACGGGTGAGATAAGAAAATGGGAAAAGAATAAGGGGGGAAGTGAAACCCCGATTATCGCGCTCACCGCCCATGCCATGACAGAAGACTTTCAGAAGAGCATCGACGCGGGATGCACGGATCACCTGACGAAACCGATAAAGAAGGCAATCCTCATGGAAACCATACAGAAACATGCGAGGCGAAACCACGTTGAAGTGCAACGATAAAAGGCTAACGCTGGAAACTGGAAATTTGAAACTGGAGTTTACCCGTAAGGGTTTTATAAAAGGCGCCTGAATTCCCCGGCTTTTCCGGGTTGGGAGGTACGACATGACAGAAGAAAAACATGGAAAGATGGTCATACACGCGGACATTGATCTCGAAGATCTGATACCGGGATTCCTCGAAAACAGACGTAAAGACATAGTAGAAATCGAAAACCTGCTCGCATCAGATGACTACGAGACCATACAGAGATTGGGTCACTCGATGAAAGGAGCTGGCGGGGGCTACGGATTTGACGAAATAACCAATATAGGCATGCATATTGAACAGGCGTCCAAAGAAAAGAATGCCGGGGAGATCCGCATACAGATGGAAACTCTTTCAAGATATCTTGATTGTATCGAGGTGGTATATGACTGACACCAGACCTATTGTCCTGTATATTGACGACAACAGAGACAATCTGAATCTAATTGAACGATTCCTTGAGAAAAGTTACAGGGTGATTACCACCGAAAGCGGTCAGGAAGGGTTGAAGACCGTAAGTGACACAAAACCCGATCTCATTCTCCTCGACATAATGATGCCGGAAATGGACGGGTATGAAGTATGCTCTCTGTTGCAGGAAAACGATGAAACTGCGTACATTCCCGTAATATTCGTCACCGCCATGGGAGAAGAACAAGACAAGGCCAGGGCATTTTCCGTGGGCGCCGCCGACTATCTTGTAAAACCAGTTAAAAAGGACATCCTGACAGCCAAGATCGAGGCACACATTCAGACAAACGCGCAGTGGAATGGGCTGCACGCGGATGACAGATCATGGCAAGAGAAGGTACAATCATCGGATTTCATTCAGTTCAAAGAATTTGTGTCCGACAAACTTGGCATGGATACTGAAAAAAGGTACCGATTCTCGAGCACAGCCCCATCTGATATTTATACAGTATCGGCGGATATGAAAATCAGTGAAGACCTTATGGCACAGCATATAGCTCAGTTTCTGAAACTGCCCTACGCCACCCGTATCAATATCGACGACATCCAGCTTGGCGCACTTCCATCCGCATTCTGCAGGTCAAATCACGTCGTGGCGGTAAACAGCCCTTCCGGTAAAAAGGCTTTTATAATAAGTAATCCCTTCGACTGGAATCTGACGGATACGCTCACAAAATTCTCCGGTCTTGACCATACATCCAGTCTCACGATAACCGAACCTTGCAATATTGATTCTCTGTTTGGCGATACCCCACTGCAATCAAAGGCCGGCACCGACAGACAAATATCAAAAACGCCGACTCCTGCAGGATCACTGGAAACGGAAATCAGAGACCGCCCGGTTGTACACATCACCAACAGTATACTGGACACTGCTGTAGTTGAAAGGGCAAGCGACATACACATAGAGCCCAAGGAGAAAGATACTGTGGTCAGGCTCCGTATAGATGGCGACCTCAGAGATGCCTTCACACTGAAGAAAACTACAGGGATTATGGTTATATCCCGGCTGAAGGCATTAGGGGGTCTGGACATAGCAGAAAAGAAAAAACCCCAGGACGGGGGCTTAGTGGCAACTTTGAACGGCAGGACATTCAACCTCAGGCTGTCAACTACCTCAACACCCAATGGCGAAAGCCTCGTCATGAGACTGCTTGAACCGTATACAGAACCAAAAAAAATGGAGGATCTCGGAATGTCTGGCAGACAGAACGACACCATGGTCAGGCTTGCCAACAGCTCCAGCGGCATAATACTAATCGTGGGCACCACCGGATCTGGCAAAACCACAACCATCTACAGCCTTCTTCATAGTGTAGATTACGAGAGACGCAGTGTGATGTCAGTCGAAGATCCGGTGGAATATCGTATGCCCTTTGTCAATCAGCAGCAGGTGAATGAAAAAGCCGGCGTCACATTTGAAGCGCTCCTCAAGACGGCGGTCAGACAGGATCCGGACGTCCTTTTCATGGGCGAGGTCAGAGATAATTTCTCCGCCAAGGTGGCTATAGATTTCGCGAGCACGGGCCATTTAACTGTCACCACTCTGCATACATCGAATGCCACCACCGCGATTTTCCGCCTTGAAAGACTGGGTATCGACAGGGGAACTATGGCAGACACAATACTCGCCGTTGTGGCACAGAAACTGGTAAAAAAGCTCTGTCCATACTGCAAGAAAACAGCGCCGATTTCAGCGGAAGAGAGGGCCAGGTTAGCACCATTTACCGATGACATCCCATCGGAAACAGCCCACCCTGTGGGTTGCCCGGAATGCAACAACACCGGTTATTTCGGACGGGAGGGAATATATGAGATACTTGAATTTGATCCGGAGATCGCGGAGATGGTTCGAACCGGAGCGCCCATTTCAAAGATAAGAGCATTCGCAAGAAACCGGGGAGATTATCTGATAAGCACACATGCCATTATGAAGGTAAGGGATCTGATTTTTACTCCAAATGATATCTTCGAGAGGGTCCTGGCGGAAGAAGTGACAGACGTGGAAAGGCCTGCACCCTCTGAGATGGGTCAGGAAATCGTTCCAGCAAGCACAGAGACAACGGGGCAGGCATCCATCCTCATTGTTGAGGACAACGAAGACACGCGAAGGCTTATAGCACGTTTCCTGGAAAATGACGGTTACAGCGTGACCACCTCCGAAGACGGCATAGACGCCCTGCTCTATCTGGGCAGAAATGATTTTGACCTGATACTTTCCGATATAAACATGCCCAATCTCGATGGATTTAAACTGCTCGAAATGATAAACCAGAAGGGCATCCATGCGCCCGTGATATTCCTGACATCCAGGACAAATCCTGAAGATGAGGAAAGAGGGCTAAATCTTGGGGCGATGGACTATTTAAGAAAGCCGATAAAAAAGGACTTGCTGTTATTGAGGGTCAGAAAAATGCTTGAAAGAGGGGGACAATAATGGACAAAGAAGCAGGCACCACTGGACGTTGCAAGAAGTGCGGCAAAATCGTTGACAGCGATCAGCTTTATTGTAGTCAGTGTATAATAGAACTTGCGGAGGAAAGCATCACGGAACCCGCGGAGGATACGCAAAAACCGCCACGGCCCACGAAAAGCAGAAAAAAGGTGATCACTCAGTGTATCATCCTCCTGGTCTGTGTTGCGATAATCGCCTTCCAGATGCCGAAACTGTTCGCCGCATTTAAAGAAGACCCGCCCATAAGACATGGCACATATGAAACAAACGAGCAAACCGATCAGTGCATCAACAATCTGTGGCATATATCAAGACTGTTGCAGGACGGCAAACTGCCGGGCAATGATATTGTATGTCCCACGAGCGGAAAACCGTATGTCATCGTCAAGACTGGAGAAGATACAGTGGTACGTTGTCCCAATCCGGGACTTCACGGTTTCAGTGAAATCAGTGCAAGCAGACTCTCACCCTGCCCGGAGGTAAAACGATGAAAACACAATCCACATCCAGGGGCTTCACTCTTGTGGAAGTGTTGGTTGTCATAGCTATCATGGGAGTTCTCGCCTCCATAGCAATTCCGCGGTATATGGAATATATCGAACAGGCACATTCAACCGCGTGCTTAGCGGAACGGGGGGTCACGGACAAAATGATTACCCTCTACTGCAACGAAAACGCTGATACACCCCTTACGAATCTCTCACAGCTTGTTGGAACGGAATACATGGGCTCCCAGCCAAAGTGTCCATACGGTGGAGAATATGTACTCATCCCGGCTGACGAAAACCACGATTATCCGACAGTAGGTTGTTCGCTCCATTACTGGCCGGGCAAACAGGCCGACGACAGCGCATCCGATAACTTTGACGACGGCAACGCCGACGGCTGGACGGAAACAGGTCGCGACTGGGAAGTGGCCGACGGAAAGTACTACGGGGGGACAGAACATGGGTCAAGCTGGAATAACAGGACATTTTTCGGTGACGAAGACTGGACCGATTATACTGTGGAATTGGATGCAGATCTCATAAGTGGAACAGGCGGATATGGGTACGGTGTCTATTTCAGGGCACAGAACTACGAGGCCCTTGACGCCTATATCTTTCAGTATGATCCCGGCTTTGGACAGCCAATAGGTTCATTCATATTCCGAAAAATCGTTGACAGCAAAGAGCAATCCCCCTTAGCCAGAATAAAGGCGCCTGAGGGATACCTCTGGAATGGAACGGAAAAAAACATCAAGATAGTGGTATCCGGAAACACATTTAAGGCATATGTGAGCGACATAGACGGCGGTAACACACTGACCCTGGAAGCAAGCGACTCATCATACACAAACGGATCGATGGGATTGAGAACATGGGGTTCCGCTCACGCCAGCTTTGACAATATAAAGGTGTCGGAAAACAAATAAAACCATGGTGAAAGAATGAAAGACATCAGACATTATTCGAAAGGCTTCACTCTTGTGGAAGTGTTGATTGTCATAGCTATCATGGGAGTTCTCGCCTCCATAGCAATTCCGCAGTATATGGAATATATCGAACAGGCCCATTCAACCGCGTGCCTCGCGGAACGGGGGGTCACGGACAAAATGATTATCCTCTACAGCAATGAAAACCCGGATACATCTTTTGCGAGTCTTTCGCAGCTTGCCGGCGCAGGATATATGGACTCTCAGCCTCAATGTCCATACGGTGGAGAATACGTGCTCATCCCGGCGGACGAAAACCACGATTATCCGACAGTGGGTTGCTCGCTGCATTACTGGACGGAGGAGGAAGAGGAAGCCCTTACCAGTCTGGGCTCCACCTTCGAAGAGATAAGTAGTTCGATGATAACTCTGGTCCAGGACTTCTACGATGAAAACGGCAGATATCCAAGAAGTTGGGGGAACTATGTGTATACTGATATCGGACTGGATCCCGATGAATGGGATAACGCTTTCAACGGGATCATCTACAGCCCGTCAGGAAATCGCATAAAGGTTACACCGGCAGAAGGGTACGTATTCTATGTAGCCGATTCTAAAGGGAAGGAAAAGGTGCTGAAACCCGAAACTAACTGGTCCCTGTGGTACTCCATGGAAGATGAAGCGTGGTATTATCGCAAAATAAAAGACAAAAACGAGATAGACATATCCACTATGCGGGTGGAAGAAAAATAATATTCTTTTTTATGCCCCCTCTTCCTTGATGGGAGTGGGTTGAGGTGAGGATGAATACAACATTATCTTATGCAGTTACGTCCTCCTCCCCTTGTCCTTCACTTGCATTATTTAAGTATTGTGTTCCCGGAATTCATGTATGTGATAATGACTGGCCATGTAATCCATTTCCCGGCCCTGGGTGAGTAAATTACTAATTTCACCAAAATTTGTTGGGTTTCGCTTACTGAAACTATATTTTGGTAATTGCTTGATATTTGTATGTTGGGTTGAGGTACGAAACCCAACATAATTGATTACGCTCAACCCAACCTACCAAAAACCAGCAAAAAATGGGCTTTTCGTTCAGACACTAATTAGTTATAATATTGTTTATCGCTGTTAAAAGAGCTTTATTCTCTTCAGGAAGACCTATGGAAATCGTATAAAAGTCATTTAACCATTCCCCGGATAAATCCGTTATCATTATTCCCGCGTCTATTAATCTCTTTGCAAAATCAGGAATAGCACTTCTTATTAGAAGAAAATTTGTATTGGTTGGAAATACTTCAATCCCTGTCTTTTTGAGTTCTCTTTCTAATCGCTTTTTTTCATCAGTAATCTTTTTGATGTTTTGAGTTACATATTCCGGATTTTTTAAGGCTTCAATCGCTGCAAATATAGTCGGCCCGGATAAATACTTCGGGAAATCAGATAGTCCAAGCTTGAAATAATCTCCCGCAAGAAGATATCCAAGCCTGAGCCCGGCAAGAGAGAATGCTTTATCCATAGTTCTTGTTATCGCTACATTGGGATATTTTTCAATTAAATGAGCAAAAGTAAATCCAGAAAATTCATAATATGCTTCATTTATCAGGAGTAACGCGTTCTCACTCTGAAGGATATTTTCACACAGGTTTTTGTCCAACAGAATATTTCCTGTGGGGTTGTTAGGATTGTTAATTATTATGAGTGTCGGTTCATCAAGTTCACCTAAAATTATTTCAGGGTTCAATTTAAATTCCGGAGGAACGAGTTGATATTTTATCAATTTTCTTGAAAACTTTTTGGCATTTTCTAAAGCCGGGAGAAATGAGGGGTTAACCACAATAATTTTTCTGTCTTTTGAAAAGACATTGATTACCTCTCGTAAAAGAAAATCAGAGCCGGGACTTACAATCACCCGATCCGGGGATACCGTGCTGTAGTTCCCAATGAGCTTTTGCAATTCGCTCAGATATTTCAATTCGGAATATCTATTTGCATTCCTTATCCCCTTTGCCACAGCATCCAACACATTTTCAGGTGGTTCATAAGGATTTTCGTTCATATCGAGTCTGATCATCATTTTATCTCCGTAACAATTTCTTCTTTGTAACCGGTAATTACTGTTGCGAAGCCACTCAAACTTTTATCTATTTCCAAATCTCCGGTATCAACCCTTAAACACTCTAACTGTGTAATTTTATCCATTGTTGCAACGATAATTATATTCTTATTCCCAACTAATTTCAAAACTTCCGGTGTAATTTGTTTACTTCCTCTTCCAAAGATAAAGCCATTCCCCCCTATAGGCGTAACAATAATCTTTGAATTCTCATATTTTTTAATTTTCTCTATTAATCCATTTTCATTCAAGTCTTTCCCGACCAGT
>Ga0307992_1002329_pt1 | contig 10863 bp, 11 predicted proteins | sample EllFjometagen133_FD_203162 | JGI IMG/M metagenome (GOLD analysis project Ga0307992, IMG submission 203162) | Marine microbial communities from Ellis Fjord, Antarctic Ocean - #133 | ecosystem: Environmental > Aquatic > Marine > Unclassified | place: Southern Ocean | collected 2014-10-08
TGTTGTAATATAAATATCTCATAAATTTCAATAATAAAAACTGCCCAACATACGAAGATGATGAGCAGTTTTTAAAAAATTACAAAACCCTACTCAGCACCGTGAGTAGCCCAACAACTGTTATTTTGTAAATTATGTAATTCCATGTATTTATTTTAGCATAGAAAATGAAATTTGACAATAGTTTTTATTTAAAAAAAATACGAGATTAAATCCCGTATTTACATATCCTTAAAAGGGCAGTTTAGAGAGCTCGGTAAACGATTTTTTCAGCGAACTCGCCATAGTCTATGCCAAGCTTAAGTACAATACGCTTGCAAAAAGCCTCCCAAACCTCATCATCCAAACCTTTTGGGCGGAGGTCGTCATATCCATCAGTCGGTTGAAATGCTTCTACCAAGGTAGCCTTGGCATACAGTTCATTTGCATCAAAACCATGGACCTCCACAAGATCGCGGAGTATCTGTAGACTAGCCGTGGTAGAGTCTCCGTCTATATCACGGGGAATAGTCATCATGGAATCCATGACAATTACTTCAAGGTCGTTGAAATTCTTAATAATAGATTCAATAACACCGTGATAGTCCCCCATAAAACCGATGTAACTATCCTTGTTATCGAACATATCACCCCAGCTTAACACATGGTCAGCCGGAATCTTGCCTTTGTCTTTTAACCTCTTTGCGATCTCGTTGGCCAAAAGCTCGGGAAATGGTCGTGAAGTATCCACTATCAAAATTTTCATGGTCTCTCTCCTGCTCCTAGGTTGGATAGGTTGGGTCTGAATAAAAGCTTTGTTTAATTATTTTTAACATAAATTGTAAATAAAGTCAATATTAATAAGAGGGGTTTTAAATAACCAAATCAAAAAACCTGCCATTACAGCAGGTTTTTTGATTTAAAGTATTTTTTCATCGTTCGCCATAGCTTTAAAGCGAAGGCGAATTTTCCATACTACTTCTCTTCCCCAACACTAGACTCTTCGTCAGTGTGGGACTTCGCTTCGCTCGCTTTTACTTCAGCCTCTGGTTCTTCTACTTTAGTTTCCTCTTTTTTCTTTTTTTTCTTTTCTTTCTTCTCTTTTTTTACTTCAGCCTTTGGCTTTTCTTCCCCGACACTAGACTCTTCGCCAACTGGCAAATCGTCAGTGTGAGACTTCGCTTCGCTCACTTTTTCAACTTTCTTTTCTTTTACTTCCTTTTCTTCCTTGTCCGCAGTAACTTTAGCGGAGGTGGATTTGCCTTTTACTCCTGCCAAACGAAGACCTAATCTGTGTTCAGCTGGCTCCATTGAAACTATTTCAAAATCTAGTTCTTGTCCAATTGTGAATTCTTTATTAATATCACCCATCGGTTTATTTGATAGTTCACTAACATGAGCTAAGCCATGGATATCACTGTCTAGCGCTACCATCAAACCAAAACCTTCAACTTTCAAAATCTTTCCTTTTACCACACTACCTACTTTATATTTTTCTTTTACACCTTTCCAAGGATCTTCAACATTTCTTTTGATAGATAGATAAATTTTTGATTTATCAAGTTGAATAATTTGAGCTTTTACTTTATCGCCTACTTTCAAAATATCTCTTGGGTGATCAATTCTTTGCCAAGCGATTTCTGAAATATGGACCAAACCTTCTAAACCTTCGCCGAAACGAATAAAGGCACCAAATGAAGTTAGAGCATTTACTTCGCCCTCTACAACATCGCCTACTTTATAAGATTCTAACACAGCTTTTTGAGAATCTTCCCAAACAGCTCTCTCAGATACTATTAATTTTTCATCATTTTCATCAGCATCAATCACTTTTACTTCTACTTCTCCACCTATTAAACTTTGTAATTTTTCTAAAATTCTATTTTTATCTCCACCTGAAACACGAGGATAGTTTTCTGGACTTAATTGAGAAACAGGCATAAAACCTGACAAAGCATCAACTTTCATCATTAAACCACCTTTATTAGCTGCTAAAATCTTAGCTTTAACAGTCAAACCGTCTTTCATTAATTTTTTAACAGCGTCCCAAGCACGCTTAAACCCAGCAATACGGAAAGAAAGTTCCATCTCACCATTTTCATTTTCTGATTCTATTACTGTGGCTTCAGCTTCAGTACCTACTTTCAAATCTGTATATTCACTTGATTCAGCAAATAACTCTGGTCCACGAACAACACCAACAGTCATACCTTCAATATCAAGATGAATTTGACCTTTTTCAACACTAATAATATTACCTTTAACAACATCACCAACTTTTGGTAATTGGTTAAAAAAGTCTTTTAGCAGATCTTTAAAATCCTCTGCTTTTTTGTCTAATATTTTGTCTTCAGACATAAAAAAAATACCTATTTAGCCCCTCCTAAGATTAATTAGGAAAGAGTGTTCCTCTCTAAGTTGGAGAAACTTTGATTATAAATTTTAAGTACCTAGAGTATACCAGATTTTTAAAAGAATGTCAATAAAAAGAAAAACCGCTAGCCAACGGACTTTCTAAAGATAATGAAGGTTACTGGGCCTTTTTACTTTTCAAGGCAACCTACACGTTGGCTAGCGACTTTATACTAAAGAATATATCTAAGACACGTCATAGGACGCACCTCCTTTATATCTAAAGAATTGTTAAGAAACGATCCAACCGGCTATTTTGCGGTTGGGACAAAGAAAGGAGCCTCCTTTCTCCTTCATACAGAAGGACCAAACTGGTCCAACAAAAATATCACAAATCAACAAAATTGTCAACTTACACCCCTTTTTAAAACCCAGCCACATCTTGCCTAACTCGGAATAATATGATAAAATATATGCGTTGTTAAAAACATAAACAATCTAAAGGAGTGTTTATTGTTATTTACTAATTAAAAAATATGCATATATCATGGCTCGGGCAAACTTGCATTAAGCTACAAACAAAAAAATTAAATGACGATGTTGTTGTATTGATAGACCCCTACAAACCAGAAAAAGGGACATTTCCTAGAAATTTAGCCCCTCAAATAGCAGTGTTATCCAAGGGGCGAAAAAACACTATTACCCTAAGTCAAGATTCATTTATCATTGATTCACTGGGAGAAATAGAAGTAAAAAATGTGATGATTTATTCTTACCCGGCAGAAAAACAATCAGTCTTTAAAATCAATGCTGAAGGACTAAACATTGTTCACTTGTCTGATATTAATAAAAAACCACCTCAATCCACTATGGATAAAATCGCTGATCCTGATATTTTAATAATTCCTGTGGGAGATAATGAAAAATATTTAAATACCAAAGAAGCTAACGCCATTATCGGCGAATTAGAACCAAAAATTATAATACCAATGGCTTACAAATGTGATAGTGACCCAACTGCCAAAGGTTTAGAAGATTTTATAAAAGAAATCGGATTAGCTCCAAAAACTACTGATAAAAAAGTAATCATAAAGCAAAAAGATTTACCTCAAGATAGAATGGAACTAATCGTTTTAGAAAAAAGCGTTTAAAATATAAACTATGTCAAACAAATATAAAATTCCAGAAAGATACAACCATGAAAAAAAGATAAAAAAATGGATGTGGGTAGGAGTTGTTACTTTTGTTTTAATAATTTTATTTTTTTGGGCCTTAGCTGCTAAAATGAAACTAGGTAATGTTGACTGGGGTAATATTCAAGAAAAAAACCTAATAGAAAATACTGCCCAAAACTGGGATGAAGTTTTTATAGAAGAAAAAGAAAAACAACTAGCCAAAGACAAGGAAGAAGTTAAAGAAAAAATACAAAATATAATAGAGATACTAGACACTGCTACTTCAAGCGTTAGTAGTACCCCTGACACAACCACTACAACAATTTTAACAACTACAACAAAATAAATATGCCACAAGATTCATTATTGCCAAAAAATCAAATAGGAGAACTAAGAGACATCCCTATCGTAGAAGAAATGGAACGATCATATTTAGAATATGCTATGAGCGTTATTGTTTCACGTGCCTTACCAGATGTTCGCGATGGCTTGAAACCAGTGCACAGACGTATTCTATATGCTATGTGGGAAATCGGTTTAAGACATAATGCCAAATTCAGAAAATCAGCTCATGTAGTCGGTGCAGTGATGGCCAAATATCATCCGCATGGAGATAGTGCTATTTATGATTCTATGGTACGTATGGCCCAAGATTTTTCCATGCGTGCTCAGATGGTAAACGGTCAAGGTAACTTTGGTTCAATGGACGGAGATAGTGCTGCGGCTATGCGTTATACAGAAGCCAAACTTCGAGCTATTGCCGAAGAAATGTTATTTGACATAGAAAAAGACACTGTCAATTTTGTACCCAACTACGATGAGTCCACCAAAGAACCATCAGTTTTACCAGCCAAATTACCTCAACTACTTTTAAATGGTAGTACTGGTATCGCCGTTGGTATGGCCACTTCTATTCCTCCCCATAATTTGGGAGAAATTTGTGACGCGGTAACTGCTTTAATAGACAACCCAGATACTGGTATCGAAGAAATGGTTAATATTATCAAAGGACCAGACTTCCCTACTGGCGGTATTATTTATAATAAAAAAGATATACTAGAAGCTTTGGCTACTGGTAGAGGCGGCGTTGTGGTAAGAGCTAAAACAGATATTCAAGAAAAAAAGAGCGGACAATTTCAAATAATCGTAACCGAGGTTCCCTACCAAGTAAACAAAGCTAATCTTTTAGAAAAAATTGCCAACCTTGTTCAAGAAAAAAAGATAGAAGGTATCAGAGATTTGCGTGATGAATCTAATAAAGATGGTGTTCGTGTGGTGATAGAACTAAAAAAAGATGCTTTCCCTAAAAAAGTTTTAAACAGGCTATTCAAACTAACTGATTTACAAACAACTTTTCATTATAATACTTTAGCTTTGATAGACGGTATCCAACCCAGAATATTAAATGTCAAAAATATTTTAGAAGAGTTTATAAAACACAGAAAAGAAGTAGTCAAAAGAAGAACTGCGTTTGATCTAAATAAAGCCAAGGAAAGAGCTCATATTTTAGAAGGTCTTAAAAAAGCACTTGATAAAATAGACGCTGTTATCAAAACTATTAAAGCTTCCAAGGATAAAGAAGTCGCCCGAACAAATTTAATGAAGACATTTAAATTTACCGAGAGACAAGCTGTGGCTATTTTGGAAATGCGTTTGCAACAATTAGCAAACTTAGAAAGTAAAAAGATTGAAGATGAATTAAAAGAAAAACAAACCATCATAAAAGAGTTAGGAACTTTGCTGGCCTCTGATAAAAAAATATTAAAACTTATAAAAACCGAGACTCTAGAGATGAAAGAAAAATATGCTGATAAAAGAAGGACTCAAATAATCCCTCATGGAGTAAAAGAATTTAAAATTGAAGATTTGGTTCCTAATGAACCAACCTTAGTAATGATTACTACTGATGGATACATAAAACGTTTACCACCTGATACTTTCCGTCAACAATCACGCGGAGGCAAAGGAGTTATCGGAACAAATTCAAAAGAAGAAGAGAGCGTTGATGAGTTATCTTTGATTAATACTCATGATGACATCATGTTCTTTACTAACAGAGGACGCGTCTTCAAACTAAAGGCCTACGACATCCCACAGGCTAGTCGCACTGCCAAAGGACAGGCATTAGTAAACTTCTTACAACTTGGCCCAGCAGAAACTACGACTGCCTTTTTAGCTTTTTCTAATACCAAAAATATCAAAAACCTAGTAATGGTAACTAAAAAAGGATTAATAAAGAAAACTCCTTTAGAAGATTTCACTAATGTCAGGAGAGGTGGTTTAATAGCTATCAAATTAAAAGAAGAAGATCATCTAGAATGGGTTGAACCATCATCTGGCAACGACGAGATAATGATTGCCACCAAAAAAGGACAGGCAATAAGATTCAAAGAAAAGAACGCTCGCCCAATGGGCAGATCAGCCAGTGGTGTTAGAGCTATCAAATTAAAAAGTACTGACGAAGTAATTGCTATGGATGTTGTTGACCCAAAAAATAAAAATCTTGAACTTTTAACTATTTCTGAAAACGGTTTGGGTAAGCGCACTAAAATCTCTCAATACAAAGTCCAAGGCAGAGGCGGTAGTGGTATCAAAACTATTGATATGACCAAAAAAACTGGTGAACTAATCTTTGCTAAAGCAGTTGACTCTAGCGAGAAAGCTGACAGCGATGTATTACTCATGTCTACAAAAGGACAAGTAATACGATTGCCTTACAAATCTGTTTCCACTTCTGGTCGCGCCACTCAAGGTGTGAGACTAATGAGATTCAAAGCAGGTGGAGATAAAGTTTCAGGCGTAGCAATGATATAAAATAAATACAAATAAAAAATACATATCCGCCAACTGGCGGATATGTATTTTTTTTAGTTGTATTATAACGTGACGTTCACTGTCATTCCCGCGAAAGCGAGAATCCAGAAACGTTTTATTGGTAAATTCTCCTGGATCCCCGCTTTCGCGGGGATGACAATCCATTTTTGCTTACTTATTAAAATATTTTATCTACAAAAACTATCGTACTAAAAAACCCAAAGAACAAAAATATTAAGAGAATAATTATTCTTCGCCAAAGTCTAGGCTGGCATTCTTTTGGTAATAATTTATAATTTGTCCAATTAACAAGTCCGACATGCACGAACATAGCTACGGCATTAATCACTGCTCCTAATATTATTAAAGTTTTTGGTTCATAAATATTAAACAAAAACAGAAGTACCCCAAAGGTAATCTGCGCCCAAACAAAAATAAAATAAATTTTTGAAAGTTCTAAAGTAGATTCAGGATTATTATGCAATTTTTTGATAGCTACATTTTCAGCCATAATCCTACTAGTAGAATCCATTACCCCTAGCTGGGTTTGAAAAAGCATTATTGACACTACGGTTAAAAAGAAAGTTCCCAACACCGGAAACAAGGCCTTGCCTATAACCATGCCTTCGCTAATAACAAAATTTATCCCTTCACCATTTCCGACCTGCCCAAAAGTCGTAACGTATGACAGGAGCATTAAAAAACACATTGATAACAGCCCTATAAACCAAAACACAAACAGATGTTCTAAGGAAATTAACTTCCACCATTTTTTAAAATTACTCAAATTTTCTTCTGTAATCTCAAAATCTTCACCTGATAATTTTAATTTTTGTTTTTTCTTTAAATTAGCAAAGAGTCCAGCAATTTTTTGAGAGTAAAACCCCATGCCATATCCTTTTTCTTTAATATAGATTGATTGGGTAAGATTTAAATTCCCACCTGCTCCAGAATAAGCAAAAGCAGCCAAAAAAGTAGCCAAAGCTATGCCCCGAGGTAAAAACCAAAACCCGTCACCCTTGCCCACCAAACCTTGAAGTAAAATTCCCCAATCAATTTTAGTAGCCAATATAACAGTTAGAATAAAAATAAATGGCACGCCTAATAAAATAATAGTTCTAGTTAATTTTTCCATTAATCCATAAACAGTTTTGCCAGAGGACAAAACCACTCCGATTAAAAGTAAAAAGCCAATGGCTAGCCATTTAAAACTTTCTATTCCAAGTACTACGGAAAAAACTTTGGCTGAGGCAGCAATAATCCCCGGCAAACCAAAACCAATAAACGTTGAAATTATAAACCAGTACGGAGCACGTTTAAAAATTTTTGCGATACCTACAAAAACGCTCTCACCTTTTACTAGAGCATAGCGCTCTATCTCCATGTTTATAAAATATTGGAATGTAATACCGAGCATCGCCCCCCAAGCTATCCCCAGGCCGTAATTTGAAGCCATATAAGGCCACAAGATAACTTCACCAGATCCAAGACCAAGGGCTAAGATAATAAAACTCGGACCAATCAATTTTTTAAATTTTGGTGGACGAGGAAATGGTTTGTAATTTTTATCTGACATAATTTAAAAGTAAAATCTAAAACATCCTTCTCACTTTTCTCAAAAATTTGTAAAACAAATACTTTTTATTATTTAAGATAATATCCACTGTTCCTGCGTCTTCTTTATATTCTCCTCCAAACCCAAGTTTGAATCTAGTTACACCAGCGTATTGATGGTCTTTGTTATATTCAAATTCTTTTTTAGATCCTTCGCTCCGCTCAGGATGACAAGAGGGCTCAGGATGACAAGAAAAGTCAGGATGGCAGTTAACACAAGGCGCTATCCCAAAAAAATCATAATATTTATAACCCAACTCTTTACCAAACTTTATTGCTCCCCATTGTAGTAAATTCGGAGCCATTAACTTCCTATATTCATAATCAGACGCCCCATAAAGATAGGTAAAAGTATCGCCAAAGCCAATAAATACGCCTGTCGCCACTACCCCGTCATCTTTATAGGCATTTAACTGGTAACTCAAATCAAATTCTAAAATTTCTTTATAATGTTTTTTATCATGCAGTCTAAAACCATCTCTTTGTCCAGTTTCTTGCATCAAATTAAAAAATTTATCAAAATCTTTTTCTTTTTTTACAACCACACCTTTCCTTTCAGACAATCCAATATTATACCTAGTCTTTGAATGCATGTTTTGCAAAATTTCTTCTTCATTTTTTGATATATCTAATACTAAAGTAGACTTAGGATTAATATCTTTAGAAAATATAAATTTAAAATCCGAAGCCTGTATTTGCTCTTTTGGTTCAATACGTAAAAATATACACTTTTTTTCTATAAAATAATCACTCAAGGTTCTCAAAACTTCTGTTTTCTCATCATCACCATCAATAAAAACAGGGCCTTTGGGACAAAAAGCATATTTTAATCCAAAAAACAGATCACTATACACAACCTGACATTCAGCTTTTATCTCCTCACCATCTAAAACCGCTAACCTTTCCACTTTTTTACCTTCATTTTCTAAAATTTTACCCCATCTTGAGCTTTGAGAAAAAGAAGAAAAACAGCTATTTTCTACTAGCCATTCATCCCAGCTGTCATTATTTTGTATTTTTTTAACTTCCATAATACTAATGATAATTTAAAACAGCTTAAAAAGCAAGAAAACCTACATATATACAAACGTATGTGCGCCAATTTGTTAAATTATCTAAACATTGACAATAAAGATAAAAAATGATAAAGTATCAACGTTATTTTTAAATTAAACTAATTTAATATGCCACATCCAAAAAAGAAAAGTACTAAAACTAGCAAAAAGAACCGCGCATCACATTTTGCTTTGAAAAATCCAAATCCAATCAAATGTGAAAAATGCGGAGAACCAACAGCGCCACACAGAGCTTGCTCAAATTGTGGCACATATAAAGGTAAAGCTGTTCTAGATACTGACAAAAGAATAAAGAGAGCCCAAAGAAGCAAGGGTAAAAAATAATTCTTTAACTTTCTTAAAAATATGTCATCACGCCACGTAGCCAGAAGTATAGCCATGCAATCCCTCTTTGAATGGGACTTTAACGGCCAGCCAACCGCTGGTTTACCGGTCATTGTAGAGCATAATCTAGTAGAATTTGGCTCTGGGTTAGATGACACAGAATTTACTCGTAAAACCATCGGTGGAGTTATAGAAAATTTGGCAAAGATAGATAAACTCATTGTCTCTTACGCTCCAGAGTGGCCAATCGAACAAATTACTATCATTGATAGGAATATTTTGCGTATTGGAGTTTACGAATTAAAATTCAACAAAGATATTCCACCGAAAGTAGCCATTAATGAAGCTATTGAACTAGCCAAGAGTTACGGAGGACCATCTTCAGGCAAATTCGTAAATGGTGTCTTGGGTTCAATGTATAAAGATTTAGAAAAAGAAAAAACAAATTCTAAATAAATATCTCAATTAAATTTAAACTATGGAAATTAGCGAATTAAAAGAAAAAAACTTTGACTTACTGCAAAAAAAAATTGACGTCAAATTTAATGATGAAAAAATTTTATTACAAGCCTTTATACATCGTTCATACATAAATGAACACCGAGATTTTCCTATCAACCACAACGAACGTTTAGAATTTTTAGGTGATGCTGTTTTGGAGCTAATAGTAACGGATTACTTATATAATGAATATTCTAATCCAGAAGGAGAATTAACTAACTGGAGGGCAGCTTTGGTAAATGCAAAAATGCTAGCTAGCATTGCGTATGAGATAGGAGCTGAACCATATTTATTTTTAAGTCACGGTGAATCAAAAGATGCTGGCACCAAAGCAAGGGACTATATAATGGCCAATGCTATGGAAGCGATTATTGGAGCCATCTATTGTGATCAAGGATATGATGTGACTAAAAAATTTATAACTCGTTGGGTTATATCAAAATTACCACATGTATTAGAGCATGGACTTTACATGGATTCAAAAAGTAGATTCCAAGAATCAGCCCAAGAAACAGTCGGAGTAACTCCAACTTACAAAGTTTTAGAAGAAACCGGTCCAGATCATGATAAACAATTTAAAATCGGAGTATTCTTAGAAAAAGAAATGGTAGCCGAAGGAGTTGGAACTAGCAAACAAGAAGCTCAAACTGATGCTGCTGAAAATGGTTTAAAAGTAAAAAAATGGAAAGGCCCTAAAGTAAATATAATTAAAAGAGATCCTAAAGATCTTGTTTAAAAAAACTAATTGTCATTCCGACCGTAGTCCGCCGAAGGAGGCGGACGAAGCGGAGGAATCTTTCTGTATAATTACCAAAAAAGATCTCTCCATTTCGTTCGTATCCACTCACTTCAGTCGAGATGACAGTATTATCACAAACTGATAATTTAACCTGGGTCGCTAGCTCAGTTGGTAGAGCAGGTCCCTCTTAAGGACAAGGTCCAGGGTTCGATCCCCTGGCGACCCACACTAATAGCCCCTGTAGTGAAATGGATATCATGCTTGGCTTCGGACTAAGTGGTCCGGGTTC
>Ga0307992_1002330_pt1 | contig 10860 bp, 8 predicted proteins | sample EllFjometagen133_FD_203162 | JGI IMG/M metagenome (GOLD analysis project Ga0307992, IMG submission 203162) | Marine microbial communities from Ellis Fjord, Antarctic Ocean - #133 | ecosystem: Environmental > Aquatic > Marine > Unclassified | place: Southern Ocean | collected 2014-10-08
AAATGCCGCTAAAGTTAGATACTCTATTGATCAGAAGCGTTTGAGCGATGTTATTGACCTGGATGAAATCTTAAATCTAGAGGAGTTTTATAGAGCTCAGCTCAGGATTGTGGAGACAAAGAGAAGTTTGCGTAATCAGCTCTCGGAAGGCATTTCGCAAGTGGAAGGAAAGGCTCGTCGAAAGTTAATTCGCGAAGCAGCTAAAGTCAAGAAGGAGATAAAAGAGCTTGATCAAGAATTGGCTGAGCGCAAGTCCAAGTTGGATGTTCACTTATTGCGAATTCCAAACGTTATTCATCCCGATGTTCCAGAAGGTATAGATGGGACTGAAAATGTTGTTTCTCACAAAGTTGGAAAGCCTAAAAAATTTGATTTTACGCCAAAAGACCATATGGTGTTAGGTGAAAGTTTGGATTTGATAGATACAAAGACCTCAGCTAAGGTGTCAGGAGCGCGTTTCAACTATTTGAAGAATGAAGCTGTTTTGATGCAGTTTGCCTTGATAAACTTTGTACTTGATACTCTGACGGATCAAGCAATCATAGGAGAGTTGGCAGACAAGGTAGGGAACCCTTCTGCAACGACTTTTACTCCAGTAATTCCGCCTGTAATGATAAAAGGAGAGGTAGCGAAAAGGATGGCAAGGTTAGATCCCGTGGGGGAACGTTACTATCTTCCGGAAGATGATCTAATGTTTGTGGGAAGTGCAGAACATAGCTTAGGTCCTATGTTTATGGATCAGACTTTGGATGAAACACAACTTCCCCTTAGATTTGTGGGCTATTCCACGGCTTTTAGAAGGGAGGCCGGCACTTACGGTAAAGATACGCAGGGAATTTTGCGTCGCCATCAGTTCGATAAAATAGAGATAGAATCCTTTACTGTCGCCGAGAATGGCCTTGTTGAACAAGATCTCTTCGTCGCAATTCAGGAATATCTATTAACACAGCTAAAAATTCCCTATCAAGTGGTTAAAATCTGTACGGGAGACATGGGAAAGCCCGATTATCGCCAGATTGATATGGAGTGTTATATGCCCGGACAAGGTGAATATCGGGAGACACACACTTCTGACTATATGACTGACTATCAAGCACGAAGATTAAATACTCGCTACAAAGACAGTAAAGGGAAAACTCATTTTGTACACATGAATGATGCCACGGCTTTCGCTATAGGGAGGACTTTAATCGCTATATTTGAAAATTACCAACAAAAAGACGGTTCCATATTAATCCCGGAAGTTTTACGTTCTTACATGGGAGGTAAAGAAAAAATCCAGCGTAGAGAAGGTGTAAAAGAACAGTCGTGACAATATTTTCCGGTATCAAGCTGCCGCAAGTAATATACGAAACTTCTTCTAAGTACAATGAAACTATTAAGGTTCTGAAGGCCGGCGAAGTTTTAAAATTGAGTGTAAATAACTTCGTTCAATCTTTAAGTAAAAACTCCAAATCCGCAGACCGTCTTTGTTGGGGTCAGGCCGTTAAAATCTTAAAAGAGCAATCAGAGGGGGTAGATGTGGCAAATATTCTAATCTTGGGTTTAGGGGGTTGTACAATGCAGCATAAAATCAGGGATCAATTCCCAAATGCCCATTTAGTTAGCGTGGAAATTGATCCGGTTATGGTAGACATTGCAAAGAAATATTTCGAGCTCGATTCTATCGATAACCACAATATTATAGTAAATGACGCTCTTAGAGTTGTTGTTGAGCCGGAGGAGCATGGGTTAAAGCAGCAATCCTTTGATATAGTTGTTGTGGACACGGTTTTAGGGGATGAATTTCCCGATCTGGTTAAATCAGGAAATTTTCTTGCATCAGTAAAGAGATTAATAGTTCCTGGAGGCTTAATTTTATTTAATAGGATTTATCTTGATGACTATCAGGAATCCGTGAATACATTTGTAGATTATGTTCAAAACTTTTTTGATAATGTCCAAACTCATGTGGTCGCGGGGTACACAAATTCGGATAACATTTTAATCTACGGCTGGGACTAGCTCACATGTCTTTTCCGGAGGCCTTAATTTTAGGTATTACGCAAGGTTTAACCGAATTCCTTCCGATTTCCTCTTCCGCCCACCTGATAGTTATTCCACAGCTTTTTGGTTGGAGTTCCCATTCTTTAGTTTTTGATACTACCCTGCACTTAGGAACTTCTTTGGCACTGCTAGTTTATTTTCGGAAGGATCTTTGGAATATGTTGAAAAATTTTAAGAAATGGTGGTTGCCAATGTTTTTGGGTATTTTACCTGCCGGACTTTTAGGCTTTTTTCTAAATGATTTGTTTGAAACTTATTTCAGAGGAGTTGGCTTTGTTGTTTTGTTTATGATCTTGGGTAGTGTCTTAATGTTTTTAGCAGAGCGATCTTTAACTTCCGATAAAAGTGTTACCACTTTAGAGGAGATAAATCCTTTGAAGAGTTTATTAATCGGTTTTTTTCAAAGTTTAGCGCTATTTCCCGGATTTTCTCGATCCGGTTCTACTATTTCAGGAGGTATGTTTTTAGGTTTGTCACGCGAAAATGCTGCTCGATTTTCTTTTTTGCTTTCGATTCCAATTGTTTGGGTAGCAAGTTTTTACGAGTTTACGAAAATACCTATTTCCAGTGTTTCAACAGCTTCAGAACCTTTTTTAGGTGTAGCGGTTTTATCAAGCTTTATAACCGGATTTTTGTGTATTAAGTTTTTTATGAAATTTGTCTCTAATTGTAAGTTATATCCGTTTGTTATCTACCGCCTTGCCCTAAGTGTTTCATTAGTTTTTTTACTGATTTCCTAACGGTAACCAATGTTATAATCCTTGTGATATGTTTGGAAAGTTAATGGATGTCTTTTTTGACACCAATGAAAAACAACTTAAAAAATTCACGCCTTTAGTAGAAAAAATAAATTCCTTAGAGGAAGGGATAAAGGGATTATCCGAACAAGAATTCAAATCAAAGACTTTAGAGTGGAAAGACGCGCTGAAAAATAAATCCTCAGAGGAGCAAGAAAAGTTTTTGGATGAAATACTTCCCGAAGCCTTTGCATTGGTACGGGAAGCGGCAAATAGAGCTGTGGAAATGCGCCCTTACGATGTTGAATTGATCGCAGGGATAGTATTACATCAAGGGAAAATTGCGGAGCAGAAAACAGGTGAGGGAAAAACCTTAACAGCAACAATGCCTCTTTATTTAAACGCATTAACAGGCAGGGGCTGTCATTTGGTTACTCCTAACGACTACCTTTCTCGTCACGGTGCCGGTTGGATGGGCCCAGTATATTGTTATCTAGGTCTATCAGTTGGAGTTATTATGCAGGAAAAAGCCTTCATATACGATCCTACTTATGAAAATATCACTTTTCAGGATGATTACGCTAAGCACCTGCGAGAAGTTGAGCGCAAAGAAACCTATTTGGCTGATGTGACATATGGTACAAATCATGAGTTTGGGTTTGACTACCTTCGTGACAATATGAAATATGCTCTGGATGAGGTGGCACAGACTAACCAAAACGGAACTTTCGGAGCCCATCATTTTGGGATTGTGGACGAGGTAGACTCTATTTTAATCGATGTTGCCAGAACCCCCTTGATAATTTCTGCGCCACACGCGCAACCAACAGAAAGATACAATGAGGCAAATCGCATAGTAAAGGGATTGTTAAAAGGTACTGACTACGAAGTAGATGAAAAGTATAGAAATTCTACACTAACAGAGTTGGGGATTAGGAAGGTGGAAAAGCTTTTGGGGATAAGTAACCTTTATGAGCAGGATTTTGAGATGGTCCACTTGATTGAGCAGGCATTGATTGCTAATACGCTTTATGAAAAAGACAAAGATTATGTTGTGAAAGCGAGCCAAGTCGTTATTGTTGATCAGTTTACAGGGAGACTTTTGCCCAATAACCGATACTCGCATGGATTGCATCAGGCCATAGAATCCAAGGAAGCTGTACCTATCCAAGAGGAATCCCGTACACTAGCTGAAATCTCATATCAGAATTATTTTAGGATGTACGAGAAGTTATCCGGAATGACTGGAACGGCTATAACCGAATCGGAGGAGTTTAAGAAAATTTACGACTTGGATGTAATTGTGATCCCCACACATCGTCCTATTGTAAGGAAAGATCGTAATGATGTAGTTTACAAAACGGAATCCGCAAAATTTAAGGCTGTAGCCGATGAGATTGATGAAAGGCACAAAAAAGGTCAGCCGATCCTCGTTGGAACTACCTCAGTTGAGAAGAGCCAACTACTCCACGCCTATTTAACACGTAAAAAGATCCCTCATGAAATTTTAAATGCAAAAAACCATGAAAGGGAGGCGCTAATTATCGCACAGGCGGGTAAAGTTGGTGCCGTTACTGTTTCTACAAACATGGCGGGGCGTGGTGTGGACATTATTTTAGGCGGAGATCCGTCGCCCAAAGAAGAGCGGGAGAAGGTAAAAAAATTGGGCGGATTGCACGTTATAGGTACAGAAAGGCACGAGTCTAGAAGAATAGATAACCAGTTACGTGGAAGATCAGGTAGGCAGGGGGATTCGGGATCATCAAGGTTTTTCGTGTCTTTGCAGGATGACTTGATGCGGATTTTTGGAGGTGCAAAAGTGGAGGCCTTAATGGATCGGTTTGGGCTGGAGGAGAACGTTCCATTGGAAGCAGGTCTGGTGAGTAGAGCTATTGAAAACGCTCAGAAGAAAGTTGAGGGGTTTAACTTTGATCAACGAAAGAGCCTAGTCGAAATGGATGACGTTATGAACGTACATAGGGAGGTTGTTTATAAGTTGCGCAGGCGGATTTTGGAAAATGCTTCGGGGGATAATACTCATGAGACATGGTTCTTAGCCCAGTTACAGGAGAAAGGGAACTTGGAGTTGTCGGTTTGGGAAAAGTACAGGAAAAACTTAAATGAGGGGCAATGGCAAGATTTAATGAAGCAAATAGCACTTCCGGTCGTTGATCTTTTATGGATGGAGCATTTGGTTGACATGGCTCAGTTAAAGGAAGGAATAGGTCTTAGGGGTTATGCTCAAAGAGATCCTATGGTGGAGTATAAACGTGAGGGCCACGCTAGGTTCGAGCTTTTAATAAGTAGGATCTACAGGTCCATTGCGGATAGGCTAACAAAAATTGAGGTTGGCTTTGTTTCGCCTAAGTCTACTGGGGTTGGGGGTCGTTTACAGCGAGATTTGCAACAAGCCCAGTATTCTAAGGGAAGCCTTGAATCAGGTGTTGCAGATGAAACCGCTTTAATGCAAAAAAATCCTGGAGGACGTGGAGTAGCTCAAGATAAGGGAGGACGAGAATACACAGTGAAAAAAGTTACATCCTCAAAAGAAGTAGGTAGAAATGATCCATGTCCTTGTGGAAGCGGAAAAAAATATAAGTATTGTTGTGGGCGCAAAAGTTCTTAAGGAGAAAATTAATCGGCCACAATTTATATAAATTTGCCGACGGATTAAGTGGATTAATGAAGATCTTAAAACCTTTTTAAAGATCCGGTATAATATAGTTACCATGTATTTTACGCGGAAGTTTTATGTGTTATCTGTCTTCTTAGTTATTGTGAGTTTTTTAAGTTACGTCTCCTTTATCTACTTTAAACCTTCTTTGAATTTCGTAGAAAGGAATGTTAAGGAAGTTAAGGGTTACTTTATAAAGAATCCGTTTTCTTTTCTACCTCCATTGGAAGGTGCGGAGGAAATCCGTTCTAACATATCATCAAATGGGTTCGAAAGCTCTTATTTAATCTCAAGTGAATGTACCCAAGATGCTCAAAGGTATTATTCAAACGTTTTAACGGAGAAAGGGTGGGAATTAGAGAGATCGGAAAAGTATGAAAACATTGAATCCTCCACCTATAAGAAAAATCCTTATAAAATTACGGTAAGTTTTTTTAACAACCCCGACAACAGAGAATGTTTAGTAACTTTAGTCGGTTTTAGTTCCGACTAAAAATACAGCCTGCCAAGGTCTGTAAACGCTTCTATAGGTTTCCTCAAACAGTATATTGCCATCTTTGGTGACCTTTCTGGAAAAAACTGAAGTAGCTCCAGACGCGGCAAAGTCTACTTGTTTCACAACACCTTTTGCTAAAGTGTCCGTATCTTCATATTTGGGGGCAGGTGCTCCCGAAACACCAGTAATTATAGGTTCCGTTATCTCAACTTCTCTTCCATCCGGCGTTCCGTAGATTCTAAAAGCTATTTTGTTTTCTTCCGGAATGGTTTCAGTTTGAACTAAAACATAATTTGGCGTGTCGTTTCTGAATTTTAAGTCGACAGCAGGTTGGTATATAGCGGCATCAAATCCTATGGGTTGGTCATTTTCGTAGTATGAAACTCTGTAAGCGTGTGCGTGTCTTTCTACAACAGGCAATCCTGAGTTAAGAGCGGCCCTAAACATTGTGGTGGATGTTTGACATACCCCTCCTCCCGTACCTAGAACTGTCCTTCCGCCTGAAATAATCCAAGCCGAATCATATCCGGTAGAAGAATTTATTCTGCCAATTGCCCGACTCAGTGAGAAAATCTTTCCCGGAGGAACTAAAACACCGTCCGCTCTTTCGGCCGCAAGCGTTAAGTTGTGAATTCTTGGTAAAATCGATCCCGAGTAATCAGACTCCCCTCTTCCCAAAAGGGCAAAGATTCCATATTTAGTTAAATCAGAAGAATTATCCGTGGGAATCGTAGATACTGTAACCATTTCCTTACCGTTAAATAGGGCTTCTTTAAAGTCTTCCGTGAAGGTTTTTATATCCAGTTCTTTTCCTTCTTGAATAATTTCAAAGCCCAATACTTGCCCGTTTTCTGTTTCTTCTGTTACTTTCCCTCTAGGCAAAATGTTAACAGTTTTCCCTAATTCTTCCAGATAGCTTTCAAATGTTTTGGTATTTAGACTAAGATAAAAACTGTCTCCTTTTAAATCAATCTCCAGATACTCCAGCTTTTCTGTTGGAGTGATCTTCCACGCGTTCCCTTCATGCAAAACTGTTAGACTGTCTCTCACTAAGTTTCCCACTTCAGTTTCCAGCTTTTTTAGATCGGTTCCCAACACGTCTGCCGTCTCTGTGGAAATTGGAAGTTCCTTGGGTAAATATTCTAGATTTTCTATACTTTCTAAGGTTATTTGATAAAGCTTGTTGCTTCCTATCTTTCTACCTGTTTGTTCATCTTGAATTCTTAGGATTTCGTCTTCATCCAGATAAAACTTAGCATCCTGTGCGGATTGATCGACTAACCCTTTTATTTGACTAAGTCGTTGTTCTAGGAGTACGGTGTTGAAGTCATTGGCTGCCTTAATGTGTTGGTGTTTAATAATTCCTACTACCTTAACTTTAAGATCCGTCAGGAATTTTTTACTTCGTCCTACAGAAAAGGCTGTTTTGACTGTGTTTTCCGGATCGTACTGAAGTTCTATTTCAGATGTTTTGGTTTCGTAAATGGCGTTTTTTTCTCTGTCGATCAGTGCCAGCGTGTATTCCTTTCCAAGGGGTTCTTCCAACACTATTAGAGCTTCTGTTACTGTTTTACCTCCAAGCGATATGTTTCCTACTCTAACTCCCGGGATAATTCTATCTGCGTAATAAGCGTGGTAAAAAGAAAATAAAATTCCGAGAGCAAAAGCACTAAGTATTAACCCTTTCTTCCAATTCAGAGATAGAAATAGAAACAGAGATTTAACTTTTTTCATTTACTGTACTTTTTTTAGGAGGTCTTTTTGCTCTGGAACTTCTAATTAGGTATTTTGATGGATCTTCCGCCATATCTATCATTTCTTCCGCTTCTTCCACTAGGTGTTTGGATGCAGTTTTGCCGAATGCTATTACTTCTGCTCTTACGCCCATTCCCTTGGCGTATCTTAGAAGTTCTGTATAGTCTCCATCTCCGGATACTAAAACTAACGCATCGATTTTTGGAAGCATTCTAATAACGTCCATACAAAGACCTACATCCCAATCACCTTTTTTTGCGCCTCCGAAAAAGATTTGAAGATCTTTCTCTTTAACCTCAAATCCGATTTTAGTTAGGGCGTCGAAAAATTCTCTCTCTGCTCCAACATCGGCTTTAATTACGTAAGCAAATGCCCTAATCAATTTTCTGTTTCCCACACCTGCTTTTAATACTTCGGCGAAATTTACTTTTGCTGAATACAAATTTTTTGCGGAGTAGTACATGTTTTGTACATCTACAAAAACTCCTACTTTTTGTGCTTCGTGCTTTCGTGTACTCATTTTTTAAACCTTTCTAACTTTAATAATATTTAAAATAAGAATTTATCTCTTTGATTTTGGAATAAACTCTTACGGATATATTTTAGCATGCATTTGGGGTAAAGTTTGACCTGGGAGAGGTTGCTCTATCGTCAAGATAGCATTTCCCCCAGGTCGTTTATTCTTCTTCCAGAAGGTAGAAAAATCTAAGTTGTCTCGGATCGGCTCCTGGATCGATTGATCGTCGACGCTTCCGCCGTTTCCTTCGAGCGATTTGCCCAGCGGTTTTTGGATCTACTCCTGCCGATATCAGAGCGTCTCTCAAATATGCGTACTCCTTTTGAGGAGATTCCTCCCCGAGGTGACTAAGAATATGTAGTCCCAAAAACCCGACTTCATATGGTTTTCGTAGAGAATCCAGAGCTTCCTGAAAATCTCCTGTCCAAAGAACGTATCTATTTACAGATTCAGGATCTTCGCCAGGCTGTTTTAGTCTTATAACAGCGGCGCCACCATCGTCCCGAATAAGGTTGCTTCTGATAAGAAAGACCCTGCCATCCCCCCAAAGAGGGAGTTTGGCTTTGCGAGCATCCGCATAAAGGAAAGAGAGAATGGTTTCCTCACCCATTTTCTTCAGGAGAAACTTCAGTAGTTGTTTCCTTCCCCATCTAACATCTCCAACCATCTTCTTCACAGCACCCTCCCTTCTATCTCATAGTTAAGGTAATGCGTATTATAAGTTATTTTAGGAATTTTTGCATGTTTTTAAACTCATTGCTTGTTATTTAATAAAGCCCTTCCCATCTTTATAGAAAGTGTTTTAGGTGCTATCATTAGGCTCGATAAAGGGTTTATCGTTTATGGGAGGTCGTCTAATGGTAGGACACAGCACTCTGAATGCTGTAATCGGGGTTCGAATCCCTGCTTCCCAGCCATGGAAATAATCCTTTAATAACAACCTTTCCAAATATACTAAGAAGGAAATTCGAATCTAATGTATACTTAACATATGAAAAAGAAGTTGCTAATAATTCTGCTTATATTATTGGGACTCTTGCTTATCAGAATTTTTACTTACCCTCCAAATAAGAAAACAAACTTATATCAAGAACTTATGAGTACGAGGTTGCTATGTGAATTAAGTATCGGGAGTAAGAGCTTTGACGATTATTTTCAATCAAATAGATCACTATGTTACTCGGGAAAGGCAGCAAAGGGAGACTTCTTGGCTTGTTACCAGACACATAATCCAAGTGAATGTCTTGTTTCAGTTTCATTGAATACGAAAACAATCTTGTGCGATAAATTAGACCAAAGTTTGCAAGATAAATGTTTAAAACAGCTATTCGATTACTACAGTGAAAGAGCAATAAATTTTGAGAGAGTGCAAGAAGTATCAAAATCTGAAGTAATAAAATTAGAGAACAAAGAAAGATTTGACCTAATCACAGACGAAGTTGTAGTAAATGTCAATGGTAGTCTTATGAAGGAAAATAGACGCTGTATAAGCTCAGGGGGTAAGTTAAATTGTACAGTTGAGGGCTATTCGCTGTTTTCATGCACACAAAACGGCTTGCCTATAAAATTAACGGGAAAGGGTGCGAATCATAAGTTAGGCGAACCAATTATGTTCATTAATAGTTGTCAAACTCTTTTGGATGATAGACTGGAAATTCACATTTTAAGTTTTCAATGATTAAACAGCTACTCTCTCAAACGTTGGTATTTCAACACAATGTTTCGCACAATAGGTTCTAACTTCGTCCACGGTCTCCAGCCAAAACGGGCACCCCCAGTGACCCGCTTCTCTCGATTGGCCTTTAAGGGCATGTTAGACTCCTAGTTAAAATTCAATAGATTCGAACTGAAATGGGTTTGTTGTGGCTTAATGAATTTCCATTCAAGTACGTATTTGTGGCAATATGACCGCCTTGAGAAAATAATGGCTTACCCAATCAAATTCTTTACATTAACAAAGTTCTGATGTTACACTTTATTAATGCAATTTAAAAATAAAACAGCAATAATAACAGGCGCAGGTCAGGGCATTGGTCTGGGCATAGCCACAGCCTTGGCAGACCAAGGTTGTAATGTGGTAGTTGCCGATATAAATCAAGAATTCTGCAATAAAGCTTCATCAAAACTAAATGAAATAACAAGTAATGTACTCCCAATAGTCTGTGATGTTACATCTTCAACTGATGTAGAAAATCTGATCAGTAAAACGCTAGAAAGATTTGGAAGCATAGATATACTAGTAAACAACGCTGGTATTTACCCTTTTTGTCCCTTCGAGAAAATGACCAACTCTGATTGGGACAAAGTGATGAATGTGAATCTAAAAGGGGTCTTTCTATGTACAAAGCAAGCACTAACTGCAATGAAATCAGGATCAAGGATAATTAATATCTCGTCTATTGCTTCAATGGTTGGATTCGAAGGACTTACTCATTACTGTGCATCAAAGGGGGGAGTAAACTCCTTTACAAGGGCTTTGGCATTAGAGCTTGCAACAAAAGGAATCACAGTCAACGCAATAGCCCCAGGAGCAATATCAACACCAGGCCTATCAACCGTAGAAGATGCCCTAGAATCTACTATAAAGGCAGTTCCGATGGGAAGAATTGGCGATCCTATGGATATTGCGGGATTA
>Ga0307992_1002333_pt1 | contig 10855 bp, 12 predicted proteins | sample EllFjometagen133_FD_203162 | JGI IMG/M metagenome (GOLD analysis project Ga0307992, IMG submission 203162) | Marine microbial communities from Ellis Fjord, Antarctic Ocean - #133 | ecosystem: Environmental > Aquatic > Marine > Unclassified | place: Southern Ocean | collected 2014-10-08
AACCAGCCATAATTAGACGATCACCTCCATCTTTTGGAGTAAATGCAATTCCATCAATCTCGGCAGGTCCATCAGCATAAATACGGATAGCATTTGATCCATCAGTATTAATAGCTGTTAATGCAACACCCGTTCCATTGTCATTAAGACTTGTACGTTTTAAGTAAAGAATGATTTTCTTTGCAATATTTGTATTGGCAACATTTACGCCAAGCTTATCAGCACCACCTTTTATACTTGCAAAACCTTCTAATGTATATTCAAAAGTAGCACTTCCAACGGCAGGATCAATTAAGATCGCCTCGTCAGCGGCAACAGCTCCTATGATTTCTACTGTTCCGATAGCTTTCAACCCACCACCATTGGCAGCCAATAGAATTGTAGCTGATTCAGTTAGTGTATATTCACCAGCCAAAACCTCTATGGTTTGTCCAGCGATTTGATTCGCAATAGCAATCTCTAAATCGGCAACGTTATCAACTCTTACAACAGATGGTGCAGTCTGACTTTCTTCTGTCCATAATCCAATTGCATCAAGGACATACCATCCACTAGCTCCATCAGATTCAAGAATTAGTAAATCCCCTGTTTTTGCAGTAGCCTTAGTATTAACCAAGTCTTTATCATCTGTTCCAGATAATATAATTGTAGATCCGCGATTACTAGCATCACCCATAATCTTATCCGAAGCGTTAGGGCTTACTGTGAATCCGTATGCTGCGTCAGCACCAATATTAATAAAAGCATATTTTACACCCGCTCCTACAGTAGCAGAAGAAGGTAAAGTAGCTGTTTTAGCATCAGCACCAACTAAGAATAGCTGGCCTGACATTGCAGCAGTTAAAGTTGCATCAACAATAAAGGAGACGGTTGGCTCAACATTTTGAATCCATTCTGCCTGAACCCATATAAGGCCATTGAAATAAACCCTATCGCTAGTGGCAACGGTTAATGTTCCTAATGTGAGTGTTCCTCCAGTTGTAATCGTAATTATTAAGCCCTCCATCGGGCTTGTAAGAGCATTAAGAGCAGCAACAGTTGAAGATCCTCCGTCCACCTTTAGGGCTTTCGATAAAATGGCAACCATTTTTCCAAATGTAGCGTTTGTATCAGCAAGGCTGTTCTTATCGATCACACTTGCAATATAACTTGTTTTTTCCATGATAATAATCTTAAAGTTTATAAATTACTTTATTGTTTATGACTCAAGAGCCGGAAAGACCATTTTGTTCTTTTTAGCAATTGACAAATGCATCCCCGGATCATCAATACCAGGGTATTCTGATCCTAGTTTTTCCTCTAGCATCTCAGCAAGGTCCTGTAACGTTTTTACAGTCTTGAAGTTTGTTTTTTTAGAGTATTTTGGTGTAAACTCACTTCCACCACCTAATGGTTCGTGAGCTACAGCAGGAGCGGCCACTTTTGCAGACTTTATTTCCACGGATTCAATTAACTTAATTCTTCCCGTTCTAAACTGTCTGGTTTTCTCAATTGCATCCTGAATATCAGAATTAGCAGTTGAATATTTGCCTTTTAAGGCTACAGGGTATGTTTTACCCTCGCTGAACACAATCGGAGTATATACCTTATTGATGTTTAACCCTAGTGTCATAAGCCCTGTTCCTGGTGCTTCGTAAATCTTCTTAAACTTTGCCATAATAAATTTATTTATGTGTGGTTGATATTTTATTTAATATTATGAGCTTGTTTCAATCCAAGCGTGAGTTTCAGGATTTCTAAACGCCATAGTCCACTCTTCTAAGATACGATAAGCAGTAACACGTCTTTGTCCTGTACGGTCAAGATCAAGCTCTGTGGTCTCTGTAGGACGTCTGAATCTACGTTCAAGATTTGCAACGTCAAATACTATTCCATTATAAGACCAAGATCCACCTAAATCATCAAATGATTGGTGTCTACGAAGATAGATGTCTCCGAAATAAGTATCAAGCACTTTGAATTTAATGCCAGCTACAATCTCTGTCTTAGAGGCTTGAAGTTGTTTTTCAACTACAGGAACATTCATCATCCATTCTACTAATCCGTTGCCAGCAAATAACATTCTGGTATAAGAACCATTGTTTCCTGTGAATACAGTTTTTCCCCAAGTGTTGAATACTGCGTTTGTTCCTGCTACTGCATGATCATAAGTAATCGTTTTGGTGATGTAGTGTCTAGCACCACCCATTACGTCAACTTTCTTACCTGCTACAGGATCAAGAACATCTTGCTTAGGATAACCAAATAACATTGTTAATTCGGCCATTCTTCGCATATCATAGATGGCATCTGTTTGGTAGTCATTGATATTGAATTCAACTTCTTTATTATGTTGGAAGTTAACTAAAGACTCTTCAACCTGGCACATAAAAATCTGAACATAGTTATAAGTATCAGTTGGCATGTTAGCGTAAGGAGTATTCTGAGCATCGATTTCTGCTTTTGCATTACCAATTCTAACAAGAACCGCAGCATTAGCAATAGCAGGAACAAAATCACCTGTACCTACTCCACCGGCCCCAACACCATTGATGGCTCTAACAGTGATCTTACTATTAGGGTTATCTACAGCAACAACTTTAAATCTAAATTCAGCAGTACCTACAGTAATTTCAGGAAAAATCCCAATATCATCCGGCAACCAAATTTGAATATTAGTTACTTCAATTTGTGATGTTTGAGTGTCAGCTTGTACATATTCAGCTGTTAATAAATCACTTACTCCACGTACTGTAGTGGAATAGAATTTATACTCTCGTGAATCACATTTGCCTACGTTACCTACCTCTCTTAATATAGTATCCAAAGGAAATACATCTGGTCGTACTTTACTAATTACATTAGAGATTTCAGGCCGTAGTAAATTTGGGCTTGCATCATTTACTTGCTCTGTTGTTACCGTCTGACTAACTGCCTGAGCAGCAGCAGTAGGAGCAACAATACTGGCTACATTTAGAAAGGAATTATCACTATCAAATAGTTGAGCAACCCAATCAGGAGCCATTTGCAATACCGAAGGCTCGATGGCTATAGCACACATTACAAGAATAATGAGGCTGACGCCAATTTTAAACATTAATTTAATTGTTTTCATTTGTTAATTGTTTTAGTTAAATACTAATCGGCCCCATTAACCGAGCTTAAACTGTTGTCTATCAATAGACTTTCCTAATTTCTTAGCGAAACTATTTCCTTTAACTTTTTGAGTTTGTGCTTCGGATGCTCCAGTTCTGATGTCGGCTGTTCCGTCACCCTTGAAGTCCTTGTCTGTTCTCATTTTAGCTTCTATTTTTTCGTTCTTGGCCTTTATTTCGGCTTGCTTTGCAGCATCTAAAACATCACTCTCGTAGTTTTTTGCATAATAAGCGGCCTGAAGGAAGTCGTTACTTACTTTACCAACAGATGCATCCTCAATAAGTTTAGCTACAAACTGTGCAAACTCATTGACTTGCGCTTCTTCGAGTCCTTTTTCGCTTACGAATGCTCCGAATGCCTGACCTGCAAGCTCAAGGTTCTTATCGTAATTTCTTAAGCGTGATTGTCTCTCGTCAAAAGACTTCATACGATACTTACGGTTTTCTTCCCAATTAGGAATATCCCCACCTTCTCCAGCTTCGGATAATGATTGAACATCCATATATTTAGGTAGAGCTTCCGCGAACTTAGCACCCTTGCCCATATCAGAAAGAATACCAGAAAGTTCAGGCTCAGAATCCATCATCGCTAAGATGTTTCTATTGGATTCATCGTATGAGCTTAGTTTCTTTTTAGATGGACCATAATCTTCTGACACCATTTTCTCCATCATGTCACCATAATTATCGTCATTGATCTCAGCATCATCACCATAATATTCCTTCATACTCTTCATGCTTGCTTTTTTAGCCTCAGAGTATTCGCCTTCAGATGTTGTTTTTGTTGATTTATTTCCGGCAACTTCTGCCTTAGTTGTTTCTTTGTCAGTTAGTTTTCCCGACTTATCTTTTTCTTCTTTATCCATGACAGATGAATTATTTTATAAATAGATAATCAATTGTCAACAAATCTAATCAACAATTTTTTTGCTTTATTGTAATTTATTTCTTACTTTTATCATTTTTAACGAATATAATAACGAATTATATGTTTGATGAACTGAGTAGAGAAGAAAAAATATCCATAGTAAATAAAACCTATAACCTAGTTCTTAAAGAGCTTGGAGAATATGCCCCCTACGTCTCCTTAGATTGCAAACTAGATAAGATTAAAGAAAAACTACCGCTAAAGCCTATCTATGGTTTTAAAACAATTATTCAAATAATGGGAGGTCATTTTGAGTTACCACAAGTTAAAAAGCAATTAATGATGGATCTTATTGCGCAAGTTCGGGCAGAAGCTCCTGCAGAAGTCTCAAACAAGTTTGTAGCCATTACGGTAAGATCATTGTTACCAACAAAGCCAATATATGACAAAGGCACCATAAAACAGATTATTACACGACAGTATAAATAGAGAGTTATGGGAAATATTAATAAATACAATACTAAGAAATTAGCATTCATTAAGAAATACAAACTTAAAAAAGGCGATTATATAACAAATGAATTAGTGCGGAAGGCAAAAACAGAGATAGGGTATAGCCAAAAAACAACAGGAACAGATATTCGGCTTGGAATTAAGTCGCTAATTGGTAAGTGCGAATAATTTTTAATATAAATGGACATTGCAAAAATCATATCAGAAAATCAAGTGAGGTTAGAGGAATTGAATTCTCCTTACAATCCTATTACAGGGCTTGGTTCTACCATTCCTAGAACGAAGGTTGATTTCAATGATATTGGTACTTTATACATACCAAATGAAATGATTGAGCTTTCTTCTTTTACAAATGACTTATGCGAAGCAAAGAATTTTAAGGATGTAGCTAAAAAATTAGGTGTTGATATTCCTACAATGATTAATATGTTTAATATTGATCGGTTTAAATATGATTTTGAGTATTGGGCATTTACTACCATTACGATAATGAACAAAGATACCTCCATCCCCTTTAAGTTCAAACAAAGAAAAGCACAACTAATATTATTATCTGCTCTCGAAGAGATGAGAGTAGCTGGTATTCCAATAAGGATAGTTTTGCTTAAGGCAAGGCAGTGGGGAGGATCTACATTGGTTCAGATTTATATGATGTGGATTCAGCAGCTACATAAAATCAATTGGAATCTTGCTGTATGCGCTCAGGATGATGGTGCCGCAAATAATATTAGTCAGTTATACCAAAGAGCGGCTGACTTATACCCTGCACAAATAGGTACTATTTCCTTTAAACCTTACGCGCGCTCACCAAAAAACATTCAGAATTTAGAAAGAGGAGGTATTATAGGAGTTGGTTCAGTGAATAATCCTGACCAATTTAGATCATATCCGTATTATATGCTTCATGGGAGTGAGCTTGGAGTATGGAAAGATACCCCAAAAAGAACATCTGCTCAGCTTGTACAATCTCTAAAATCCTCTATACCACCCAATCCTTACACTATGATAGTTGAGGAGTCAACAGCAAAAGGAGTAGGTACATATTTTCACGATGAATGGTTGGCAGCAGAAAATGGAGAGACTGGATATAGAGCAGTATTCGTTCCTTTTCATAAAATCGATATGTACCAAAAACCAATAGCTGATAAGGCTAAGTTCATAAAGGAAATGAAAGCTGAGGATTGGATCACATGGAATCTAGGAGGTACATTAGAAGCAGTCAATTGGTACAACTACTTTCAACGCACCGAAAGATATGAGTTAGTTCAGATGCAAGAAGAATTTCCACGTACACCAGAAGAGGCTTTTATTAGCACAGGACAAAGAATATTTCCACATACTTATATTTCAAATGCAAGGATTAATGTAAAAAAACCTGCAAAGATAGGCGATATGTACCCTAGTATTGTAGGCAAAGCTGCTCTTAAAGATATTGAATTTAAGGAATCAAATACGGGCAATCTAAAGATTTGGAAAATGCCTGTAAAATTTGTTACCAGAGATTTGGAAGGAAATATAGGAGAGTTTGCTGTAAAGAGAAGGTATGTTGCATTCGCGGATCTAGGCGGAACAAACCCCAAAGCAGATTATTCTATCATTAAAATTATTGATAGGTATTGGATGCTGTTTGGCGGAAGTCCTGAAACAGTTGCGGTATGGCATGGGCATCTTGATCATGATCTCTTTGCTTGGAAATGCGTTCAGATATGTACCTTATATGGCAAGGCATTATTAGCCATTGAAGCTAACTCTTTAAAAAAGGAAAAGAAAGATGGAGACCATTTTGTAACTGTTTTAGATAATATTGCAGAGCATTATGATAATCTATTCATTAGAAATAACCACGAAAATATTAATAGAGACTTTCTTCCTAAATATGGCTTCCATACCACTCAAGGGAATAAAGATATGATAATAAATAGTCTGTTAGGAGCATACAGAGATGATAATTTCAGAGAGAGAGAAAAGGAAGCTCTTGATGAATGTGATGTGTTTGAACGTAAGGCTGATGGAAGTATGGGTGCTGTTTCAGGGAAAAAAGATGACAGGGTAATAACTACCGCTGGTGCTTTTTGGTTGGCAACCAAATACGCGACACTAGGCCCTCCAATCTTAGTTCCTTACGTTCCTGATACCGAAAGAGGAAGAATATTAAAGAAAAAACATATACTTGGCGAATCGTCTATGTAATATTAAAAATAATTTGTATCTTTATGCTGCTTATAATTTAACTTATGTCTCAAAAAGAAAATACACATAGCCCCGATTACGTGAATCATTCCTCTAGTAGGTTAGATTATAAGCCACGTATGAAGGGCTTAATTATTTTAGATATGGAAGAGGTGTGGAAAGATGTAGTTGGGTATGATGGATTGTATCAAATAAGTAATTTAGGTAGGGTGAAGAGTTATAATCGCAATAGAGAAAGGATTTTAAAAGCTAATGTAGGTACTTCTGGTTATTATTATTTAAACCTTTATATGTACGAAAAACAAAAAAAAGTTATGATTCATCAATTAGTAGCAGAATCATTCTTAGATCATAGCCCTTCCGGACACAAAATTATTGTTGATCATATTAATCATAATAAGCTAGATAATAGAGTAGAGAACTTACAGCTCATTACGCAAAGGGAAAACCTATCTAAAGACAAATTTAGAAAAAACTTCACAAGCAAATATACTGGAGTAAGTTGGTATAAAACTAGTAAAAAATGGAGGGCAGCTATACAGATTAATGGTAAGGAAAAGCGTTTAGGTTTATTTACCAATGAGCTAGAAGCTGCAAATGCTTATCAAGATGCTCTTAAAAACCACATGACTAATGAAGCAGTAATATAAAATATTTGATATGGAAAATAAACACGAATTAACAGAGGATTTAAAATTCATTGAAACTGAAATCCACAATGCAAAACACGATTTAAAAGCCATAGGCTCAAAGTTAGATATTGCATATAAATATCAAGAAGAGCTTGAGCAAAGAAGGGCATATGCAAATGCTAAAACCAAAGAGCTTCAATTAGAGTTTTTTGAAAAGCAAGGAACTATCACAGAGATGTACAATAAAATGGCAAATATCTTTAATATTTTTACAGCTAACTTTTATAAATAATAAGCTATATGAAACAAACACCAAAAAAAGAATCTCCTAAGTATGTAAGAAAAGGCATAGCTGGGCTATACGACTCCACAAAGCAAGCGATTGTAAACTGGTTAGGAGACATCATATTCAAACAGAAGTGCAAGCAAGCTCAACAAAAAGCTAATCAGTTTAACTGTAAAGTCTATCTCATTCAACGAGGTTATTTCACTTGGGTAATGCCACGAACAGCAGAGATTATGTGGTATAAAGACCACGGATATATTGGAAGAGATGTAAACTTTATTGAGCTGACTAAAATATCTGCTCGGATATTCCTTCCAAAAAAATAGCCTTATGAAAAAAAAGATAAAACAATTCATCAAAAAAGTATTGTTGTTCTGGAATAGTGATATTATCACTTACAGCAAATCAATTACCTATACTTTAAGGCCGATTGCCGATGAGGAAGAGCTACGGAAAATAGAAACTAGGGAAGAGCTTGCGCTTGATCTACTTAATGACGGTACAATTACCGTTACTACAAATAGAGTTATAAGAAAAAATGGCGAAATGGGACTTCGTGTTACTGCGAAAATTAATATTGTTACACCTAAAAAATAGAAATTATGAATATAATAGAAGCATGTAAGGCTATTTTTGAAGATAGGGAACTTTATGCAAAAAGGAAATCATGGAACAATTCAATGATTACAGTTATGCAAATTGGATGGGCAAACCAATACGAAAGAACTGAACAAAATGAAGTGGATAAAATAATCCCAAGCAAAAATTACATCCAGTTAATACAAGATAATTTAATGAAGGGGAGTGTAGTTCCTGATTTAGATGATGTTCTTGCAGACGATTGGGAAGTTTTCAATAGATAAAAAATAAAGGAGGCTTTCACCTCCCTTATCCAAAACACCAACCACATAAACGGTCATTCTTTCGAGTGATCGTTTTCCTTTAGACCTGTTGATCTAATCCTTTCATATATTGATTCAGCATTGCAACAGCTTTTGGATCTGCCTGTGAAGCATCACCGCCACCATCTTGTAGGTTTTGAGATAGCTTATCCATTAACTGCCCACCAGGAGCAATCTGCCCACCTTGCATGGCCTCTTCTTTACGTTTTTGAATATCTGCTAGTAGATTATCTGCAAAAGGAAGAGTACTATTTTTCAAGTACATCTCTAAGTCGATAAATCCTCCAACAACAAACTCTTTCAGAACATCTTCTATGATACCTCTATAAACAGGAGAATCAGGTGATCTACCCATAGTCATATCAAACTGAACGTCTTTAGCCTTAACGGGGTCAAATGTTAAAGACTCTTCGTTATAATTACTTCCTGCTAGTGCTAACTGTCTCTCAGAGTCATAAAATTGAACCTGAGTCTTAAGCATTTTCCAGTCTCTCTTTTTCCTGAATGCATTGAAGGTTTCAAAGTAATCTTTTGAGTTGACTGAGCTGTTCTGTGTTTCCTGTGCATAAAGAGATGCTGATTTAGATCTACCGTCCTGTCCTTGAACTGCGCCACTAACACCACTAACCTCAGTTAAAAACTTAAGCTGATAAGATAGTAATTCATTAATTCCGATATTAGTTGACTTTGTAGCCATTTGTATCGGAGGGCTTGCGCCATTTTTAAGCTTAATCTTTATCACACCATTAAACTTAGTCCACTCTTCTGCAATACTATTAATATCAAAATCGTCTGAAATAGAATCTTCTGGCACCAGTAACACACCTTTTGAACTCGAACTGATAACAAAATCAAGTAAAGTGATAAGTCTGTTAATATATCTTTGCTGATCGATTATATCCTCAACAAATCCCCATACCTCACCATCTACAAGAGGATAAAGAAGTAATGAGAATGGATGTGATTTATATTCATACGGGGTTTCAAATTCATTAAGAACATGACCCTGCCAAGATAGATATTTTACATACCAATAAACCTCATAGCTTCGATTATACTCAATAAGTGGAACCTTAGAAAAAGTAAAATCATCTAGCTCTTCGCCTTCTAATCCTGTCATACCAGCGTATTGATCTCTAGCCTTTAAGAACCTTTGTGCGTTCTCATCGTCAATAGCATCTTTATGATTCTCTTCAACTATAAACGCTTCGCCTTTTAACTTATCATGGCACCTTAATCTGAATGATGATTTTTTATACCATATCTCAAATACTCTTCCCTTATCCTGTTCTTTAGGAGTATAGAAATTAAGGTTTTCTGCATATTCGGCCGATAGATTATTACCAGACGCTCCAGACATTTCATTAGGTTTAAGCACCTGGCCGTAAACACCCATTATATATTCTGCATTCTCTGTACTTCCGCCCGAAAATGTACTTACAATATCTTTTATATACATATCGTGGAATACACCAACAACATCAATATCATCGTCTACGTCTCTAATATTTGGATTGAAAAACGCTTGTGTAATTGGCATATTTCTAAGCTTAACATCTTCCCTTTGAAACTGTTCAAACCATGCATAATTAGTCCTCTGCATAACTGATCCTGATAGTAAAAATTCCTCGAAAGACCTTACGTCTTTTTCCCTTACTTCGTTAATCTGCAAGCCATATTGTAAGGTGTTTGTTAACATCTCCCCTACCTGAGCTTGATTTCTTGCTCTTGATATAACGGACGATCTAGTGGTATCTAAACGAAATTGCCCAATAAGACTTTTGCACATCTGCCTGATCTGGTTTTGCTTTAATGGAACTTTACCCTGGCTCCTGATATAATAATCCTCTGTTTCGTAACTACCTGTATCGGGGTTGTATATCTTATCACCCCATTGGAATCCTCGATAGTATTTTCGGTTTCTCTCTCTTCTTTCTCTGAAGTCGTAAAGAGAATCCCAATATGATCTACACCTCTGCAAAAGGAGAACGTTATCGCTTACATCCGCGGATTCAGATATAATCACATCTTTAGTAACGGGAATAGACTCTTCTCTATTGGTTAGAGTATCTAAATTATATTTTTTAAAGTTAGTTTCCATGGCTATTTATTTTTAGTTTCCACCCTGTTTAAGTAATCCTTCATATATTTTCTTCTTTTCTTATCAAGACTTTCCATAAGCTCTTTTTTGTTTTCTTCCTCAGCTTTGTAGTATCTTGTATTAACATCGCTAATAATACCGTCATATAGTTTATAGGCTTGAGCGTCCATTCCTAACTCATTCATCATGCTATTATACTTAACCCAATCGCCATTAACCTCTGCCTTTT
>Ga0307992_1002335_pt1 | contig 10850 bp, 8 predicted proteins | sample EllFjometagen133_FD_203162 | JGI IMG/M metagenome (GOLD analysis project Ga0307992, IMG submission 203162) | Marine microbial communities from Ellis Fjord, Antarctic Ocean - #133 | ecosystem: Environmental > Aquatic > Marine > Unclassified | place: Southern Ocean | collected 2014-10-08
ATTGATGTGAACCAGGCACGAGTAGATCAGCTCAATGCAGGAGATAACTACATCCAGGATGTGGATGATGCTGATCTGAAAGCCCTGGTTGATGCAGGTACCTTCACAGCCACCACTGACTTCTCAAGCATCAAGCATATCGATGCCATCTGTATTGCAGTACCCACTCCTTTGAGTAAGACCAAAGATCCTGATATCACCTATATCCTGGATGTGAACAAGGAACTTACCAAATATATCCATAAGGATCTAATTATCATTTTGGAGAGTACCACCTATCCCGGAACCACCCGTGAGCTGATTCAGCCTGCTCTGGAAGCATCTGGTCTTAAGGTTGGTACTGATGTGTACCTGCTCTTCTCCCCAGAACGAGTAGATCCAGGCAACCCCGTCTTTCATACCACCAATACGCCTAAGGTCATAGGTGGCGTCACAGAGAACTGTCTCAAGCTGGGTATGGCTGTCTATAGTCATGTCATGGATAAGCTCATCCCTGTTTCTTCACCAGAGGCTGCTGAGCTCACCAAGCTTCTGGAAAACACCTTCAGAAGTATCAATATTGGTCTGGCCAATGAGATGGCTATTATGTGTGCCAAGCTGGGTGTAAATGTATGGGAAGTGATTGATGCTGCTGCAACCAAGCCTTTTGGCTTTATGAAGTTTACTCCAGGTCCTGGATTGGGAGGCCACTGTATTCCTATTGACCCTCATTACCTCTCCTGGAAGATGAGAACCCTTGACTACAAGGCCCGTTTTATTGAGCTGGCCAGTGAGATTAACTCTGCAATGCCTGAGTATGTGATTGATCTGGTGGCTGAAGGGTTGAACAAGATGTCAAAAAGCATCAATGGCTCCAAAATCTTACTTCTGGGTATGGCTTATAAACCTGATATTGATGATGTGAAAGAATCACCTGCCCTGGATGTATACTCACTTCTGGAAGCCAAGGGAGCCAAGGTCAGTTTCCATGATCCTTATGTTGACGAGATTAAGTTTGATTCGAGGATGGAGCAGACCATTGAACTGGATCACTCCACTCTGGATCAATATGATTGTGTGGTGATCACTACCAATCACTCTGAGTATGATATTAAGGCCATTGTGGAGAACTCAAAGCTTATTGTGGATACAAGAAATGCCACAAAAGGTTTGGGGAATGGACAGGTCATCCGTTTGGGTGCGTCCTGATTCTTAGTAACGAGTTATGTTAGGAATCCAATGATGGGAAAACTGAAAATTTGACATGGAATGAGAGAAGACCGCGACATATGAGAACATTTAAGTATATTTTTTCAATTACACTCCTTTTCATGCTCGGCAGTGAGGGGCTTGCGCAATCTTTTGGCAATATTAAATCAAAAACTGAGAAAGGACTTCAGATTGAAGAGAAATCAGAAGTGCGTCTATCTGAGAATGTCCTTCCTCTGGAAATGACCATTAATCCAGATAGCTATATCCTGGGACCGGGAGATGAGCTTGGATTAAATATCCTTACGTCGGAAAATTTTACCTTTCCCTTAAGGGTTACCCCTACAGGAGATTTATTTATTCCAGCTGTAGGTATTGTCCACGTTGAGGGGCTCAGCTTGAATCTAGCCGCCAGCAATGTAGAGAAATTTATCCATGCCAATGCCTACCCAAATGCCCAGGTTAATCTTGTTCTATTAAATGTAAGATATTTCAAAATCCAAATTAGCGGAGCTGTTAATTCTACAGGTTTTGTAATTGCTACTCCAGCAGATAGACTCAATGAAGTTATTGAAAAATGTGAAGGATTTCACCAGCTCGCTCGTGAATTCAGTGTGGAAATAATACGTAGTAATGGAGAAAAGGTACGGATTAATTATCTGAAGTATCTGCGCGAAGGAGACCTGGAACACAATCCAACTTTTCAGGAAGGGGACAAAATATTTGTTCCATTCGGAGACATGAAAACAGAAGGCATCGTTTTGCGTGGAGCGGTCGAAGGAACTGGTTACGATATCATTGAACCGAACGAAATGTTGGGATCATTTCTGCAGCGCAGTGTAGTATTCAACAAAAATGCTGACCTTGAAAGCATCATGATCACACGGACAGAAAAGGGAAAGAATATTTTTGTCAGTATCGATCCTGGGAACTTATTCTCCACCGAACTTCACGCCGGTGAAACCATTGATATTCAATGGGAGAAGGGGGTCATGATTAATGGTTTTGTGCTTGCTCCGGGTGGGTTCGAATTCTTCCCAGGTTATACTGCGGCTGACTATATCAGTATGGCTGGCGGTAATAGTATAAATGGAAATCCTAATCGATGCACGGTGCAGCATCGAGATGGCTCTGAGGAACGTGGCTCAAGTGTGTTAGTGAGACGTGGGGATGTAATAATCGTACCCCGAACTGCCAAAGATTATATCATTGGTGATTTGTCCGTCTTGCAAATTGTTGTCTCTCTCATGACCATTTACCTGACATTTTTAGCCACCGGAGGTTAAAAAATGGATCAACTGAAGCCTGAATTGGATCCGACGTCAAGACGCAACCCCCAACTTACCAAGGATGAACGTAATATGGATGAACTAAAACTAAGTGATTACATAAAAATTCTTTGGGACAGAAGAATATCTGTTGTGGTGAGTGTCGGTGCTGTGACAACACTATTCATTATTCTGTCCCTTATAATGCCCATCACCTATCAGGCATCCACAGTCTTAATGCCTCCCACACAAAATTCAGCATCTGGTTTACTGAGTTCATTAACGAGTTCACCTCTCGGTGGTTTGTTATCCCAGGAAACAGATGCCACCATGAGCTTTATTGCCATCCTGAAAAGTCGATCAGTCATGGAAGCGGTGATCGAAGAGTTTGATCTAATAAATTTTTATGAAACTGAAAACATCGAACAGGCCATCTGGGGTCTTAGCGGTAATACGATTTTCACCCTTGAAGATGAAGGAACTATCAGGATATCCGTTAATGTGGGAACGGATTGGTTCCATCCAGATGAACAGGAAGAGAAAGCTCGTGAATTGTCAGCAAAAATGGCGAACTATTTTGTTGAGCAACTTGATCTTGTTAACAAGGGTTTGCAATCTGAACAGGCATCATTTCAACGCATGTTTATTGAAGGTCGCTATAATCAAAATATTGAAGATTTAAAGCAGGCTGAGGATAGTCTTAAAGTGTTTCAAGAAGAACAGAACATGATTGCTTTGCCTGAGCAAACAAAAGCTGCAATAGAAATCGCCGCAATACTGCAGGGGCAAATGCTGTCAAATGATATACAATTGGGGGTCATGGCCTCAACTCTGAATCCTGGACATCCTGAGATCAACAAACTCAAGCAGGAAAATTTGGGCTTGAAATTGAAGCTGAGAGAACTTGACTTTGGCACTGGCTCGGGTCAATCGCGCGAAAATAAGCTCTTTCCGGCTTTTTCTCAAGTTCCTGAATTGGGCGTCCAGCTGATGCGCTTAGCCAGGGATGTAGAAATTCAAAATACACTCTTCAAATTTTTAACACAACAATATGAAGAAGCAAAAATCCAGGAGGCGAAAGATACTCCTACGGTTCAAATTCTTGATTATGCAGTAGCTCCCATTCAGAAATATCGACCTAGAAGAACGTTAATTGTGGTGAGTATTTTCCTACTAATGAGTCTTATGAATGTTCTGTATGTCATTGCCAAAACAAATTATAGCGATGTGAATAAGTAGACACAAGCCGTATAGCTCTCTCATGCTTTCCAATCTGTCACGGACACTCGTTTATGGAGCATTTTTCTTTTTACCCTTCACTTTTATCAGGGTCGTTAGCAATCTCACGGTTAGCGATATACTGATTTTTCTAGCATTCATTACGCTTGCTGTTTCAAAACGTGGTCGTACATTTTTATCAGAAGGCGTCCTCCTGAAAAATGAATTTATCCTTCCACTCATTATATTTAGTATTGGTTTCTTCCTGTCTGTGGAAAACAGCCACCAACCCCTTGAGAGCATCACCGCTTTTGCTCAAATTGTTTTTATCTTTTTAATTGCTTACCCCGTTCTAAGAGAGACAGTTACCGACGAAAAACAAGTGGATAAAATTGCGCTAATGCTGATTATTCCAGGGGCTATAATTAGTGTATTAATGATTACCATAAGCATCATTGGCGTTAACCTGGGTATAGATTTACTTGCCTACGAAGGCTGGCGTGGTCGACTCTCTTACGGGGGCATGGAGCCAAACATACCTGGACGAATCATACTGCAAAACATCCCTTTAGTTGCTTTTTTTGCTATTACGAGCAAAAGAACTTTAATCAAGTCGGTTTCCATCATTCTAATAGTTGTTCAGCTTACAGCAATCTTACTGACTTCCTCGCGATCAAATTTCCTCACTTTCATTTTGGGGGCATTGCTGTTTCTATATTTTAGTATCAAATTTGGGAAGAAAATCAAGTTGCAATATGTGATGTACGCTGCTTTACTCGGTCTGGTTGTCATCACCATTTTTTATAGCATGAATGACGAGTTTTTCTTGAGTGCCTTTGACAGGTACAAAACCATCCTTGATGCGAAAAGATCAGCCTCATCTATGGAGCGCTTAAGAGTGATAGATCAGGGGTTTACTTTTATTAATAAAAACCCCTTTATCGGATTAGGACTGGGGAATTCCTATCTTTATACAAAAGTAAATCTTCACAACCCAATACTCTTGACGTGGCTGGAAAACGGTATCTTTGGAACGATTGGATTTACCGGGTTGTATCTGGTACTACTCATTCAGGGTTACAAGACTTCAAGAAATCGATTTTATGGAAATTATATAATTGTCGCTTTGACCATTATTATGATCATGATGGTATTTGGCGATATGTTTATGGCCAATTCATACAAGCGTGTCTTATGGCTCCCTGCACTTCTCTTTTTTGCGTACACCAAAAATTATGTCTCTGCCAGGAGTACAGAAAGCCAACATGCTCAAGAATATTAGCTCGACACTATTCATCATGGTGTTGGCAATGTTATCATCATTTGCTGTAACCATCCTCTTGGGCAGAACCCTATCAGCCAGCGACTTTGGTGAATTCACCTTGTTAAAGCAAATCCTACTTATTGGATCGACGGTGGCGGTCTTTGGCCTGGACTATAGCTATATCAAAAATTTTGCTAACCAAAATCCGGTTAGCCTTCGTACTCATCTATTCACACTATTTATCTTTGTTACAATTTCTGCAATTTTTGTAGTTGTGCTTGAGTTTCTGTATGCAGTTGATTTCACTAAGCTGTTGTACATTTATTTTTGCATCCTCTTTGGCGCCATCAATTTCTACATCGCTGCAATCGAAAGGTTGAACAATAGGTTTTTACTAGCACAATTATTTGCCCATGGATGGAAAATAGCACTATTGATTCTGGTTGGGATTCTGCTACTCACGGATATAGAGATTGACATTAAGATTATATATCCGCTCTTTACCCTGTCCCTATTTATTGGGTCCACTTTTATGATCAGATATTTACTCTCGCATACAGATAATGAGACTCGTGATATTGGAGTGAAAAATTACTTAACATTTGGGTTGATGTTCTGGCTTATCAATTCCACAGGATTGGTATCAGGAGGAATTGATAAACTGGTGATTCCTATTTTATTTGGAAGCGATACATTAGGCGTATATGCTGCAGTCAGCTTTCTGTTTGTCATAAGCCTAACCATGGTTGGTAGCGCGATTGGATATGTCATCTTTCCTAAAATATCTTCTGGAGAACAAATCAATGTGAAGAAATGGAGCCTCATCGTCCTGGTGCTCTGCATCTCAGCAATTGTTGTCTACCAATTTGTGGGTAGTTTTCTAGTCAGTCTGATTTTTTCTGGAAAATATGATGCTTACGTTTCTTCTCGAATCATCCTCACCTTCTCTGTTATTGGTTCCTTACAGATAATTCATACCATTTTACACTTTGTCATATCCGCAAAAGGGCACAAACATCAATTGATGAGCTATTGGTTCATCTCTATCCTATTTATCCTTCTCTTTGTCGCATTGCTCTATTTTGGACAGATAGATAATAACTCTGCATTGATGCGGATTTCTACCATAGTTATGATAGTTCGAAGCGCAAAAATAGTTGTGATGGCTATATTTCTGAAAATTCTGATAGAAAATAATGCTGATAACCCGCCAACTCTACTAGCAATCCCCATAGATTAGAGCCTCCTGAAAATGCATATATTACATATCGTAAATAATTGCAGACGGGGCGGTGCTGGTTTTGTGATATTGCCCTTGATTGAGGAGCTAAGCAAAAATGGCGTCACTTTTACCGTTGCTTATATGCTTGAACCTGAAGATCTAAAGGATGATTATAATCGATTGGGTGCCAAAACTGTCCGACTGGGAAAAAATCCATTCAAAATATTAAACTTACTTGTCAAGATAATATTTGATAAGCAAACACCCGTTTCGATCATCCACACTCACCTCGTTCATGCCAGTTTAATTGGAAGATTCTTAGGCCGATTGTTGGGCATTCCGGTTATGACAACCAGACATTATCGGGAACGGAATAAAAAGAAAAACCTTCTGTATTTACTTGAAGATATCACCAGTAAATATAGCCAGAGAGTCATCGCCATTTCGAACTCGGTTCACGGGCACTTGCTTGATTCAAATTATGTCAGCCCTGAGAGATGTAAGATGATATACAATCCCATCGATTTGAAGATATTTGCCGGATCTCAGTATACTGATATCTCCAAGCGACATAAAATTGTCTTTAATGGTCGATTTATTGAGTTGAAAGGGATGAAATACTTACTGGAGGCCTTTGCCAGCGTAGCGCCTGTTCTAGAAAAGTCACAACTGGTACTCATGGGTAGATTTGAGGAGAACGATCCAATCCTTGAGTTGATCGAAAAACATGAATTCAGGGATCGAATCAGAATAAAAGGTTTTGTCCAAAGAGCAGAAATAATTGCCGAACTCGAGCATGCACGCGTTTATGTTCAACCCTCATTGTCAGAAGGACTTGGCCTGGCTGCTCTTGAGGCAATGGGCTTAAAGTGTCCCTGTATCTTTAGTGCCGTTGGTGGTCTGGTTGAATTAGCGCAGGAGGGGAAGAATGCCATTTTATTTCCAGCTCGGAATAGTGAACGACTGGCGGAGGCAATCTTGGATTTGTGGGGCGATATTAAAAAATCAGAGCGACTCGGAACCCATGCTGCGAAATTCGTCGTGAATAATTTTGATTCTGTCAAAATTGCACAGGAATATTATAATCAATATGAGATTTTAGAGGAGAGACGGGCTCAATGAAAATATCATTAAAAGAAGTCAAAGCTGGATATCCACCTGAAAAGCGCCAGAGTGATACACTCTGGGCAAAAATGGTTATAAGACGATTCTCCATTTATTTGGCCTGGTTGGCAATCAGGCTCAACATAAGTGCCTTCACTGTATCTATTATTTCTTTACTATTTCCTATGATTGCCATGATATTCTGGCTGAGTTCTATGCCTTTAGTTGCCATCATTTTGCTGATGGCATGGTTGTTACTTGATTGCATAGATGGCAACGTTGCCCGTGCCATGGGGGGTACAAAGATGGGATCATTTGTTGATGCTGCTTCTGGATATGCAATGATAGGATTTTCATTTTTTGGTCTGGGAGCTTATCTGGATATAACTTACCCAGATGTGTTTTCAAGTCAGTTCGCAGTATTCACACTTCTCGGGGCAACAATTTCAATCCTGAATTTGCTAGCCAGGTTGTATTTTCAGAAGTATCTCAACGTGCTAAACAATTCGAATTCAGCAATGGATGGAGGCGTGGGTAATGACAAGGGATTCTTAAAATTTGTTGATAAAAATGTGGGGATAGGTGGTTTCTTTACACCCCTGCTGTTGATTGCGTATTATGTTGAAATGTTAATTCCAGTATTAATTTTATATGGAATATATACACTTGTCTATTTTACAGGTATTACGGGGAAGCTCATGTTGCGCTCAAGGAAGTAGTATTATTCACTCATTGGCTAAAAAAGAAAACATATAAGATATATGAAAAACAAAATTCGCGTATTGCATATTATTACTGATCTTCCCATTGGCGGAGCCCAGGATAACACCCTGTATACACTGGAATTGCTGGATAGAGAAAAATATGAGGTTGCCTTTGCCTGTAATATGACGGGAGAGTACAGGGATCGTGCATTGCAAATTCCTGATTGCAAAATTTATGATATCCCGACCCTTCAACGGGATGTCAATATCTTGAATGATTGGAAAGCCCTTTTTGAGCTTACAAAATTGATCAGGAATGAAAAGTTTGATATCGTCCACACCCATAGTACCAAACCTGGAGTTATCGGTCGCATCGCGAGCTTTTTAGCTGGAACCCCCATCGTCATTCATACGGTTCATGGTTTTCCATTTCATGATTTCATGAATTGGCTCAAGCGGAACATTTATATCACCATCGAAAAAATCATGAACATCAAAACGACCCATCTGATTACGGTATCTACCTTGAATTTGAAAAAAATTGTAGATCTTGAAATGGCGAAAGCTGAAAAAATTACAAATATTTATAGTGGTATTGATGTTGATAGATTTAGCTCAAGCAGGAAAAAAGATCTTCATAAAGAACTGAATTTACCGGCTGATACCATTTTGGTAGGTTTCATTGGAAGGTTTTCAGAACAGAAATCCCCGTTTACATTTTTAGAAGCCATTGTACAGGTTGTCAAAGAAGTGAAAAACTCCCATTTTATTTTTGTGGGTGATGGCCCCTTACGGGAAGAAATGCTGTCCTTTGTGAAGGCTCACCAAATTGAACAGCATATTAGCTTACTTGGATACCGGCATGATGTTAACGAGATTCTCCATGGTCTCGATCTTTTCGCCTTGAGTTCCATTTACGAAGGGCTGGGAAGGTCTATAACTGAAGCCTTATGTTGTAAGATACCTGTGGTTGCCACAGCTGTTGAAGGTGTCCCCGAGCTGGTTATCCATAAGAAAACCGGATTATTAGTGGAAGCTAGAAATGTTGATCAATTTGCAGAAGCCATGCTCTATGCTTTGAATCACCCTGATGAAATGAAAGAGATGGCTGAAACTGGATATTTATTTGTGAAGCAGAATTTTCAGGTCAGTGATATGGTCAATAGTATTGATGAGCTTTATACACAATTGTGCTTGGATGCAGCAACACGTTTACACGTTCATTCGAAATAGAATGCCAGGGCACAACTACCACATCAATTTAAGCCCTATCTCCACAAAATTGCCCTCATGCCATACAACATCCACCGATGAAACATTTGACAAGAAGTAACTCATTGACAGGCTGGCCTGGCTCGTGGTTGTTTGCGTACCAGTAAGAAATCCTGTCTCTTCCTCCTGAAGACCCGAAGGACTATCAAGGATACTTGTCCCTGGACCATCACCTTGTCGTATAAATTTGATCTGACCCTGGATATTCAACTTGGAGTTGACCTGCCAGAAGGAGCTAAATCTCAGATTTTCAGAGTTAGGTCCACTCATGAGCCCCAGGGCTCGACCTGCGGAGCTATAGGCGTTCACCTGGTCTTTGTGTGAATATGTCCAGGGCCTTGCCGCCGTATACTCCAGGTTTATTGACGGTAAGTTGGATTTCGGATAATACGTTGCACCCAGTTGCAAAACAAACTTATTACCCCACCATCCACTGAAAAGTTTCCAGAAATCCAGTTCATCAAAGAACCAGGTTCCATAGCTGGTGAGACCAGGAATTACGCGCCATTTAAAATCGATAGCCATGAGCTTATTGTCTAAATTGCCTTGCACATGTTCCTCTGCAAATAGAAAGTTGACCGGATTCAGATATCCCAATTCAAAATCTCTGTGGCTATAGATAATCATCTCGGTAAAAGCGAATTCGAAACTGGGTCCCAAGTCAAATTCAACTCGGTGCGCGGATAGGTTTCGGCGCACATTTGTGGTATCATCTCTAACTTGACTATTGGGACTTAATCTGCTGTGTATGAATTTGAAACGCAAATGACGTGTCTGTGTTTCAAAATCCACATAGGGTAGGGGGTTCACATTGTTAGAAATAATAGGTGAATTTGTGCTTGAATAACCCCAGTACACTGGTTGGCGGTGGATCCCAACCTTAAAATCAGGGTGAGTGTAACTAAGTGATGAGGTGGGATAATCCCAGGTTATCCACTTTACATAATCCCTATCTAATATGTATCCTTCTTTATAGCTCTCAGGAAATGTGTTAAAGTCTTCATTGCGAGTTACCCGATGATAGGTGTATTGTGTCGTGAAATCGATAGGTCCCTTTGATCCAGAGATTTCGAGGTGATCCGTATGATAGCCGCGGGTTCCCTCCCCATTGTACTGTATTCGAAAAGTTTCAGACCAGCTGATCCAACCACTGGCATTGTCTTGCTTATAGGTCATGAAAAACGGTTGGGAACCGTGCTCTGTGGGATGTTTGATTTTTTGCCAAGTTGATTGACTCCAGGGCAATTCGATGCCTTCATCATCAATTTCTCTATTAAACTCCTTTTTGAATCTCGACAGAATCTGGAGATCGGTTTCTGAAATGTCCAGTGCATGTGTATCTATCTCAGAGAGCATCTTATTGATCTGAGAATATGTATAGGGACGGGTACTCCAATATTCCCCATTCAGGTGACCCTGACTTTCTTGCTGTTCCAGAAAGTGGTAGATCGCATGGTCAATAGATATGAGAATGTTTTGGGCAACAATCATGTTGGCCAGGAGTAAGATGAGAATGAGTTTTTTCATCTTTAAAAATAAGAATGGTTGAGGAAGAAACTACTATTGTCGTTGAAGACAGAAGACAGAAGATAGAAGATAGAAGATAGAAG
>Ga0307992_1002336_pt1 | contig 10847 bp, 14 predicted proteins | sample EllFjometagen133_FD_203162 | JGI IMG/M metagenome (GOLD analysis project Ga0307992, IMG submission 203162) | Marine microbial communities from Ellis Fjord, Antarctic Ocean - #133 | ecosystem: Environmental > Aquatic > Marine > Unclassified | place: Southern Ocean | collected 2014-10-08
GCAGGTTTGTTGATAACTATTAATAAAAAACTAAAGTTTTTTGATATTAAGAGATTAGTTGAATAACATTTAGATGATTTTATCTTTAAGTTTTATTTTGAGCGTACAGCGTGAGTGAAATTTCAACCTTTAACAACACATAAAGGTTTCAATCTAACGATTTTTTTGCTTATTCCCAGTTCATCAACAACTTTTACAACCTCGTCAATGTCTTTGTAAGCTTCAGGAGCTTCTTCTGCCAGTGATTTCCAGCTTCCTCCTGATTTTACTTCAATTCCTTTTTTATTAAGTTCTTTTTTGATTTCTTCACCACTTAATTTTTTTGAAGCAGCACTTCTGCTGGAAACTCTCCCAGCACCATGAACTGTTGAGCCAAATGTAATTTCTTCTGCCTTTTTTGTTCCAACCAGAAGATACGACGCTGTTCCCATACTGCCGGGAATAATAACTGGCTGTCCGATTTTTTTATAATCTTCAGGAATTTCTGCTCGACCTAAACCAAAAGCTCTTGTCGCGCCTTTTCTGTGAATTAAAACTTCTTTAATTTTATTATCAACAATATGTTTTTCAAATTTTGCAATATTATGGCACACATCATATATAACATCAATTTTAATATTTGGAAAAAGGCATTTCATTTCTTCTCTCACCCAGTGTGTTATTATTTGTTTGTTTGCAAAAGCAAAATTCGCAGCAGCAGCCATAGCAGAAAAATAATCCCTACCGAGCTTGCTTTTTATTGGAGCATTAATTAATTCTCTGTCAGGTAAATTCTTAAAACTATATTTTGTCTTTCGTTCGACATCCTCGGCGGACGAATGGAAAGTTTTTTTATCAAAAAACTTTGCTTCTATTAATTTTATATAATCAGAAGCAACCTGGTGCCCCAAACCTCTTGAGCCGCAATGAATCATTATTGTAACCTGGTCTTTTTTCAATCCAAAAACTTTTGCAATTTCCTCGTCGAAAATTTCATCAACATACTGCACTTCTAAAAAATGATTTCCTGCTCCGAGAGTTCCAAGTTGTCCGATTCCTCTTTTGATTGCTCTTTCTGAAACCTTGCTTGCATCAGCTTCTTTCATGCAGCCTTCTTCTTCTGTGTGCAAATAATCTTCTTTTACACCATAACCTTTATTAACAATATACTTTGCCCCTTGCTCTAAAAGTTTATTCAATTCTTTTTTTGTAATCTGAAATTTGCTTCCTTTTCCAACACCTGAAGGAATTTTTTTATAAAGTGCTTCAACAACCTGTTTTTGTTTTTTGATTATGTCTTTTTTTGTTAAATTTGTTTTCAAAAGTCTCACACTGCAATTAATATCATACCCGACTCCTCCTGGAGAAATTATTCCTTTGTCTAAATCAAAAGCAGCAATACCTCCTATTGGAAATCCATAACCAACGTGCATGTCTGGAAGACCTATTGAATATCTAAGGATTCCTGGCAAATGTGCAACATTTGCAACTTGTTTTAATGCATCTTCTTCAATTATCATTTTTTCAGAAATGAAAATCCTTCCTGGCACGAGCATTTTATCTAATTTTGGCAGTTCATAAATATTTTTATCAATCTTTTTTAATTTTTCTTTATACATTTTTTAATCAATTTAATTTTGTTTAAATATATTTGGGATTATTCTCAGGCTAATTAATCTTTGCACATCTTCTCTTTTATTGATATTCATTTCGTAGTAAATTGTTCCCAGCCCATTTCTCCTCTTATTTACCAATGAATGAATATTATAATATTTCCTTAATAATTTTTTCAAATTAATTAAGTTTTCCTTCTCTTTTGAGATTATTCTAATATATCTACCTCTATTAATTCTACATTTTTGTTTTAATATTCCTTTAATAAATTTTTTGCACTTTGCTTTATTTGTTGGGAAAATCCAAATATATCTAACATAGTCCCTTATAACCTCGTTAAGTTTTTTCTTCTTTTCAGGATGTAAGAATCCAATTTCTTTACTAAATCTTTCCAAATTTTTTTTACTATAAATGAATATTCTAAACATGCCCCTTTTTTTATTAACTTTCTTAATTGTTTTTATTCCTAGTTTGTTGAGGGATTTAATTATCATATTAAGACCTTCTTCATTAATACTATCTACACCAATATGTCTATTTTGGTGAGTCTTACAAAATACCCATGCTTCGCAATCAAAAAAAGCCCTCAACCAACTCCTTATTAAATTAGGGTTTAAATCTGGAACTCTCCAATCTTTTGAATAAAAGCTGTCAAAATTTTTTATTAGTTCTTCATAAAGTTCTTTTTTCTGGATAACACATCTTTCTCCCTTGATTAATCTTGGCTTAATATTAAAATAATTAAAAAACTTCTTTTGAAAATCTTTTAACAAAATTAGATTTGTATTCCTAAATCCAATATAATAATATTTATGCTTTTGAGTAGAGGGATTTTTGATAACATAACCATCTGCACAAAGGTAGGCATGTATAGATACTAAATTCTCGTCGAATTTCATAATTTAATAAAGAAGTTAAAGTTTAAATACCTTATGTTTATCAGGAACTTTCATTTCTCCCTGCTTTGGAATTTCATATTCATATTTTGAGATTTTTTTTAGTTCCATCATACATCAAGCACAACCTGTGCAATCCATTTATTCTTCTGCTGTTTTACAAACATCTCATTGTATGTGACTGCTTTTACATCATTTGTAAATTTATAATTAGAAGCCTTGTCTCCCCAAACCTCTGCTTCTAATTTTTTTGATTTAACAAATTTTACTTTTATTTTGTTTAACAAAAAATTTTCTGCGTCAAGCAAAAACAAAAATTCCTCAAGAAAATTATATAAAAATGCTTCATTGTCTTTTCCCTCTACTTTAAACTGCTTCTTAATTTTATTTTTCACTTTGATTTTTGGAGCAATTGTTTCCTTGAGTGCTAATCCTGAATTTTTAAACACTTCTTCAACATCTTTTCCAAAGGCTTGGAATTTTACATCTGCTGTATGTTCTAAAAATTTGAATTTCATTTAAATCTTCCAACAAAACAATTTTAATAACCTCAAACTATATTTTGTAATATTAGAAGATATTACAACTGATTGAGCGTATATTGGTTTTTCTGAATCTATTTCTAAAATGCAACTATCATTTATATTGCATACTGCTGCTTCACAATCAAGATAATCAGGAATATTCGAAATTATTTCTTCTTTAACACAGGTTAAACCAGCTGAATTAAAATCCCCCCATCTTACAGGAAAAGATTCTATACCAAGAATGTCGTTTCTAAGAGAAGTATTTAATTGAATTTCTCTTAATATCGCAATCTCTTCTTTATAAATTTCCAATGAATCTTCATTTTTTTGGGTATTCTTTTCATTAACAACTATAAGCAAAACACTTGTTATTAATAATATTGCAATAACTGCTTCAAAAATTTTTATCCACGCTTTTTTGTTCATTATGTTATTATTTAAAATTTTAAGTTTATAATATTTTCTTTAAGAAAATTTCATAATAAGAATTTTTTGTTCGACGATGCTTTGGCGGACAAATGAAAATCCTTGAATTTACTTTATATTTATTACCATATTTTTATTTTTATATCCCCTGATAAAATGTTTGCTTCGTCGTCAAGATACCTTACTGGAATTTCCTTAGTATAAACACTTCGAGACACATTTTTGCTTTCTGTTTCTATAATAGTTCCATTATTGTATATAAATCCAAATCCAAAATCACTTCCTTCAGGAATGTTTAATTCTTCTTTAAGATTTGCATATTCTCCTAAATAGTTTGCATTTAATTCTTCAACTTTTGTTTTAGAAATATACTTGCTTAACTTTAATAATCTAATTTCATATCCAGAACCTTTTGTTAATACAGCACATGAACTTTCTGGGTTTGTAGTTAGACTTTTTAGTTCTTCTGAACCATATATTTTTAGGAAAGTGTTTGAACCTCTATTAACTATTAAATTATTATCGCTATCTTCTGAGATAAAAGAAAGAAGAATATTTTTATAATAATCCTTAATAATAATTTTGGAATTTAATCCTTTTTCTTCTTTTATTAAATTATCTAAAACTATACAATTCTGGCTAATTGATTCATCTATAGTTATTGTAAGTGTTGTTATATTTGTGTTAAGTTTATTAATCAATGCTACTTCTAAATAATCCAGCATAAAATTTTTGTCTTCATCAACTTTTATTAGTGGTTCCATTGTTGAATATAAAAAAGTCAAAAAAACTACAAAGATTACAAAAGACAGAATAATTCCAATATGTGATCCTATTTTATTTTCTGGAAAAAAACTATGCCCCTTCATTTTCTAAAGAAATAATTTATCTTTATTAATCTATCCAAAAAATATATTAGCTCCTGTAGAAATAAAGAAAGAGAGAACCATTAGTGCAAACGAATGTTTTATTCCTGACTTAACATTTCCTTCTGCAAGTTTTCCAATAGTCAAACCATTAAAAAATCCTTGAATTAAGAGAAGATACAAAAACGAATTAGCTATTACCCTTTGGTCAATGGGTTCACCATTACCAATTGATTCAATAAGGGTTATGTTAGAAAGCATAGGGAGTATTTTGAATTGCATAATTAAAATAATTATTATAAATACAAAGAAAATAATATAGCCCTGAGCAACTAATGTGGATATAGCTGCTTTTCGTTCTATTTTTAATTTATTTGACATATTTACTGCTTCAGCAACTGACTCAAGTATTTGGCCGATATCTCCACCTGCTCTTTCTGCCTGCCCGATTAATTTTAATGCCCTTGAGATATTTTTATTATTAACATCTTTTGAAAATATTTTTAAAGCAATATTTAATGGGATTCCCAAGGAGATTTGATTAGCTAATTTTTCAACATTTTCGCTTAAGGCCCCATAAAATTTATCCTTAACATTAATTATGCTCTTACTTATTGGTATTCCTGTTTGGACACTTTCAACCAGATTTCTAGCAAACTCTAAGAACATTTCCCTTTTTTCATTTGAAACTTTTGTTTCATAGATAGTTAAGATTACAAATGGAATAATCCCTAATAAAATTCCAATTCCAATAACAAAAAAGAAGAATTTTGTTCCAATTAAAAATAATGATAAGATCACAACTATTAGCGATGATGTAAATCCGATCCAATATATTTTTTTCATGTTATTCGTTTGGTTGTTTTAAATGTAAAAATGTTAGGAAGACTATATTTATTAGTGATACCCCAGATACCATTATGATACTGATCATTGAAGTACTCAATGAAATTCCTAATCCACTTATTTTCATCATCATCATTACAAGCATAAAAATCATTGGGGCCGCAATAACAATACTTATATAAATATCCATAAATGTTTCTGCAGTTTTTGTGTGTTTTTCGTTTTCAATTTTATATTCAAAAAGTAAACTTTGGGCTCTTTTTTCAAAAAAATCTTGAATGTCCCCTCCTGAACTTATTGTTGAAGATAAACCATTGAATAATTCTGCAAGCTTTGAACTTGGGCAATTAAACGCAAGATTTCTCATGGCACTAACTAAATTATATCCATAAACATGGGTTTCATTTATTAATTTTGTAAATTCTTTTGAGATATTTGGGTACTCTCCTGTTGAATTTATTATGCTAAAAATTTTACTTGGTTCAACCATCGAGCCTGAAATTGCAGACATATTGAGTGTTGCAAAAGGTAGTTCACGATTGATTTTATTTTGGATAGAGCTTTTTTCTAGTGAAGGATAAAAATACATGAAGATAAAGGTTCCAAGAGGAATAACAAACAAAATCCAGAATATTTTTAAGAACCTTGTCCCAAAATCTTCAGTAACAAATGTTATAATTGGGAGTGAAGTCCCAAAATTAAAAAACAAAAAAAACAAAAAAACAAAAAAACCAAAAATCGAAGACAGCATGGTAGTAAATAAAATTACTGAAAGATAATTTGAAGGGATAAATTGCATATTTGATTTTATTAAAGATATTTTTAATGAGTCAAATATTTTTTTCTTAGAAAGATTTTTTGATTTATTTTGAAAAAGTTTATTAGATATTTTAATATACTCGCTTGGTTTTTTTAATTTCTTTTTAACAGTTTTTTCCTTTTTTTCCCTAAACCGTTTTAATGTTTCTTTTTCAAGTTCTAAGAAATTTATAGGAAGTTTTGCTTTTTTTGAAACTTTAACAGGTTTTATCTCTTTTTTATTTAACTCAATATTTTCGGTTTCTTTTTTAGCATTTAATGGTTTTACCAAAGTCATTTCTTTTAATGCCTTAGGAATATCATCATTTTTTTTCTTTAATGAATTTTTTAATAAAGCAATTTGCGAAGAAATCATTTTTCTTTCTTCAATATCCTTAGTCCTGTCCAATATCCCAAAAAAAGAATTTAACTCTTTTAGAATCTTCTTCTTTTCTAAAATTATCTTTTTTAAGTCTTCATTCATTTAATACACCTGAGATTTTTTTTTGAATTTGCATAATTAATTTTTTTACATTATTAAAATCCTCATAATTTTTTTCATTATAGCTTTCTTCAAGTTTTAACTCAGCTTCTTCAAGAGTATGAACTAATTGAGTAAGAAACATAATATCCTCTTTTTTTACCATATCAAAAAGAAGTAAGTTACATTATTAAATATTTTGATTAATAGAATTTGCCAAATTATTCAATCCCAAATTTTTTCAAAACGTCTTCTGGTTTTTTAGAATATTCGTTAATTATTTCTTGGACTTTATTAAAACTCAAAATTTTATTTTGATGTAATTTGTAAATTAATTGAACTCTTTTTCTGAATTCTAAATCAATCTCTTCAATTTTCAAGCCAGTTCTTTTTGAAATTTTTTGAAATATTTTACTATCTTTCTTAAAATAAAACTTGTTGTCAGAAGGATTCCAAACAAAAGGAGTATTTGTCATTGCAATTCCATCGGGAGTTACATTAATTATTTCAACTATTTCTTTTAACTTTCTTGTTTCTTGTTTCTTAACAATTGCATGAGTCATGATGCAGACACAATCAAGTATATTCAACAAAGTTGGAGAAAGCTCAATAGGTGGGGTCTTTAATCTTTTTATCACAGTATCAACAGAATCTGCATGAAGAGTACTAAGAGAAGGATGCCCAGATGCCATACCTTGAAACAAAACATATGCTTCTTTTCCCCTAACTTCCCCAACAATAACATAATCTGGATTTTGTCTAAAAGAACTTCTCAATAAAGTGAATAAATCTATCTCCCCAATTTTTTCTATTCCAGTTGAGGACCTCGTTACACTTGGGAGCCAATTTTCCCTTGGGAGATTTAATTCTCTTGTGTCCTCTATTGAAACTACTCTTGCCTCTTCAGGAATAAAAAACGCAATAGCATTTAGCAAAGTAGTTTTTCCAGAAGCAGTTCCCCCTGCAATAAGAATATTCATTTTATGTTGAATTAACAACCAAAGATAAGCAAGCATTTCTGGGCTTAATGTATTAAATACAAGTAATTGAATCGGAGTCCACGGGTCTTTTGTGAATTTTCTTATGGTAAATGTAGGCCCTTTACTTGTAATATCTTTTGTATAAGTAGCATTTACTCTACTTCCATCAGGAAGACTTCCATCTAATATTGGATTAGAATATGAAATATATTTTCCACATCGCTGTGAAAGTTTTTCTACAAAGTTTTCTAATAATTTCATATTATTGAATATTAAATTTGTCTTTAAGTTTCTATAAATTCTATGGACAAGATAGATTGGGGAGCTTGCCCCATTGCACTCAATATCTTCCACAAAATAATCTCTTATTAATGGTTCTGTTTCATTAAATCCTATGAAATCTCTGCAAAGATAATAATAAATTTTCTTGTAACTTTCATAGGACATCTTTATCCCAAGTTCAATAGCGATGATTCTTAATCTTTCGTCAATATATTCAAATAACGCCTCATTATTTTTTTGAACAACGCTATCAAAATTAATCATATTTCTCATAGCAGAAATGATCTCTTTTTTATTTTCTTTTTCTGTTTCATCTAAGATTGGTTCTTCAATTTTATATATTAATTCATAAAGTTTAGGGTCCCAATAAATATGGGCAAAAGCAAATGGTGAAATAAGACAATACCTAATATTAACTTTTGTCTTGTCAATCACTTTTTTTAATGGAGGTCTTTCTGGAAAAAAATCTATTTGCACTCTTGGATAATTTTGTATGCTTGAAACTTTATTCATTTTAATTAACACCTTTTAAACTTATATCAATAAGTGCATTTCCATCACTTTTACCATTATTTGAAATAAGCAAATTATAAGGTGCAGGGGCTTTACTCAGTGTTTTAAATTCGTCTTTTTCTTGATAAGTTATATTTATATTTTCTGCAAGATAATTAATTGTAAAACTTACTTTGTTTAATTCACCAGTTTTTTCAGTATTTGTAATTATCCTTTCACCAATAATATCAATAATATTTTCTCCTGGTTGGCTATATTCATAAATTGTTTCCATTTCAAAGATAATTTTGTCATTTTCTCCGTCTATCTTTAAACTACCTTTTTTTATTCCAACCTCAACTTCTCTTTTGTTCCCAGCAATATTTTTTATTTCTGAAATTGTATTATCAATTATTTTAAACATTTCAAGTGACTGTTCAAGAACTGCTTTGTCTTGTAATTTTTCTATTTCTGGTTTTGCATAAGTAAGAACAAACCCAATCATAAGTAATGCAATTGAAGTATAAATTACAGTTTCAATCCAAACTTGCCCTCTTTTATTCAGGCTTTTTGACACAACTCTTTTCATAAGTCATTAAGTAAAATCCACTTTATAATGTTTTTGTTAAAAACACTTTTATTAACAAGAATAAATTTCAAGTATTGTATCAGAAGCCTCGCATTGATTCCCGTTTATAATAGGGATAATTTTTACTGAGTCTGGTTTTATAGAAAACTCATTTGAAATATAAGTCTTCCCAGAATTTTTCTCAGGTAGTTTTACCCCCCCAGAACCACTAGGATAGGGGCCTAAACCTAAAATAATTGTATCAGTCTTGTTTAAGTTATATCTTTTGGTTAAACCATCTCCATAAATTATAACAATAATTTCCTCAACATCTATCTCCCCAATATCTATTGAAAACTGAAAATTAGACCCATCATAACAAGTATATAATTTATTTAGTTCAATCTTATCAAAAATATTCATACAAGATTTTGCAGTGTTTAACTTGTCTGTTAATAAATTTGTTACAGTTGCCCAAACAACCGCAATAACTGAAATAGTTAAAGCAATTAAAATTAATGTGGTAATAATAGCAGAGAGCCCTTTCCTTGAATTTGGTAAAATTCGAGGAGTGAAAAAATTTATTTTTACTCTTTTATTTTTTTTCATATTAAACTAATTTCTATTCCATTTTGTTCTTTGCAAACAAAAGCTTTATTTCCTTTTTCTGATTTTCCTACTAAAACAGGGATTAAAATTATTTTCTCAACATCATTGTCTAAATTTATATTAATAGAAGTTGCTTCTCCTTGGTTTAATCCAGTTGATGGCCATTCATAATTTCCTAAGTCTTCTGTTTCGTGACTTCCTGGTTTAAAAATTTTTAGGTTTATATTAAAAATACTAACTGTTCCATCATTAACAATGCTTAAACTATTTAAATCAGAATCATAATCTGCACTAAAAACAACATCATTGCAAACAAGTTCAACATTTTTTCCAAGTTTTGTTATAACCCCTTCATTAAATCCTCTAAACCATAAAAAAATAATTAACCCCATCACAATAACCATAGCAATTAATAACACTGTAGCAATTACCGGAGAAACTCCTTTTTTATTTTTCGGAAAAATACTAATTAGTTGTAACATATGTTTCTTCACCAACTTTTTGAGAAATTATAAAATAAAAATTTTCCCCTTTTTTTAGCTCAAATTCATACTCATAATCTTTGGTACCATCATGTTGATTCTTAATTTTAACTTTTATTTTATTTCCAGCTTCTAAACCAATTGTTGGAGTAAATGTTTTCTTTGCGTATTTTTTAAGATTCTTTGCTGCATTTCCAGTTATGAAAGTAATATTAAAATCTTCTTCTAGTCCTTCTTCCTCTCCGATTACAATTAAACTTTCTTCATCACCCACTATAAGATATACTTCTATATCTTCCCCAATATATTCTGAGTAATCTTGTACAAAACTTCTTAAAAGTTCTGCTGTTTCATTTTTATTAAGTCCATTGTATATCCCATAATCCAAGACATTCTCTCCTTCTATATTCAACTCTTCTCCTAAATCGTAAATTTTTATAGAATCTTGTTTTTGTGCATAATTAGAAATCGTAACAAATCCAATAATTACAGCAATGATAATAAGTGTAGTAATCAAATAAATTTGTCCTTTTTCCCCTCTCATAAATAAAACAATAAAAAAGAGTTTATAAATATTTTGGAATGTTAAGTAGACCAGAAGCCAGCTCAAAGTTTGTTGAAAAAGCTACCCTTGTTTCTCCTCGGTTCTGCGACCTGCCAAGCATCTGAACAAATGTTTAGGGCTGCTCCGATCAAGGCCTGACCCAATTCGCATATGCAAGATCAAAGCAGACAAAACGTCAACGTCAAAACAAAGACTTTCGCGACGCACTTGTCACCGACTTCTTGCAGTTTGCCTAAAGCCCGTTTGCAAATAGCGGAGGGCTAACCCGCCAACCTGTCTACGAGAATAAGGGGAAATGAGAGTTTTTAAGATTGTTGGTTGAGTATAATAATCTGATTAAAATTATGCTGTTACTGGAACTTCATTAAACAAATCCTTCTTAACCAATATCCAATCAAGCTTAATCAAATTCTTTACAAAAACATTCTCAGTATTA
>Ga0307992_1002337_pt1 | contig 10846 bp, 4 predicted proteins | sample EllFjometagen133_FD_203162 | JGI IMG/M metagenome (GOLD analysis project Ga0307992, IMG submission 203162) | Marine microbial communities from Ellis Fjord, Antarctic Ocean - #133 | ecosystem: Environmental > Aquatic > Marine > Unclassified | place: Southern Ocean | collected 2014-10-08
TTTAATAGTGGCCCAGAACCAATTGACATAGGCGGTTTATACGTCACTGATGATTTAAGCCAACCGGATAAGTGGCAAATTGCAACATCTTCTCCTGAATCGACAACCATTCAATCAGATGATTATTTGCTATTATGGGCAGATGAAGATACAGAGCAGGGCTCATTACATCTCGATTTTAAACTAAGCGGAGCTGGAGAAGCGTTTGGTCTGTCCAGGGAAACGGATAGTGGTTTTGTGTACATCGATAGCGTTGTTTTTGGCAGTCAATCTTCCGATGTATCCTGGGGTCGAACCCCTGATGGTGGAAATTCTTTTAGGTTTTTTATGGTTCCCACTCCCGGTTTTCAAAATACTCCCACAGGCATCACCGATGATAACATCAAACTCCCAGCCGAAACTTTTATGACACAAAATTATCCCAATCCCTTTAATCCTAGAACCACAATAAGATATGGACTTCCAAAAGCTTCCGATGTCCTTATCGTGATCTTCGATATAAGAGGACGTCAGATACGATCCTGGAGCATTGAGCAGCAGCAGCCAGGTTGGCACGAACTACACTGGCAGGGTGAGAATCAGTTGGGTGTGGAAGTCGCTCCGGGGATGTATTTTGCACGTTTTCAGTCTGGGATCTATTCACAGGCTATCAAGATGATTTATCTGAAGTGAGCGCTATCTGATATTTAATATAAAAAATGTCCCTGACCTCAAAACTCAGGGGCTTTTTTTATGCTGGCCACTTTCTAGTCACAGAATCCCGCAGGTTGCGGGATATCTCTTGTAAGTTCAATAATAACAATGATGAGCCGCGGACTTCTAATCCTTCAGTTCTGAGTTCAACTCCCTGTGTGTCAGCCATAAATTAAAAGTTTAAAATAGCAGGCTTCACCGGTCTTTCACCTTGAGGGGCTTTACCGTGGTGCATTCTGCCAAAGTCACCTATTGCGAAGTATACAATTAATACTTGGCGAGGAATCCAATCAAATTTTCTTTAATGGTCAGCCCTAGTTTTCTACGAATCCGATGCCGATAGATATCAACCGATTTGGGCTGAATATTCAGAAGATTTGCTATATCTTTTGTTAATAAATTTAACCTCAATAATGCACAGACCTTTAATTCACGCTGTGAAAGTTCAGGATATGCACTACGAATATTTGTAAAAAAACCAGTATGTACATCTGCAAACCATCTTTCAAACTCGTCCCAATCTTGTCCGGATTTGAATAATTTTTTTGAATATCTAACAATACTATTAAAGCGTTCCCGCATGCTATTGGCATCCATCTTTTGTATTTCTTTGAGCTCTTGAACCAGAGTATTCATTATTTCTTGATTTTCTGTTACATGCATCGATTTACTGATCAATTCTCGCTTGAGATGATCAATCTTAAGTTGCATTTTTTCTGTTTCAACTTTTTGGCGCTCCATTATTTCAACTTCTAGTTCAGCGGTTCGCTCCCGAACCAGTTTCTGCAGCTTGCTTTTCTCGGCCTCAAATCTCATGAAACGAAGACGAATATAGATTAGGATCATGAAAATCAGGAGTACAGACCCTAACAATCTAAACCACCAAGTCTCCCAGAAAGGGGGTAAAACAGTGATACCAAGAGCAACACCTGTTTCATTCCATAAACCATCATTGTTACTGGCTTTAACATGGAACCGATAATTTCCAGGCTCTAAACTGGTATAACTGACACTATGGTTGGAGCCTACCTGAATCCAGGCATCATCAAAGTTGTCAAGCTTAATGGCATAGCGGTTACGCTGAGTATCTGAAAAGTCCAGGGCGGAATAGCCAAGGGAAATTATTTTATCCTGATGGCCCACGGTAATATTGTTCGTCTCAGTAATAGAGCTGGTCAGAATAGTGCGACCATCTGGCATTTTTCCGACGGGAACTTCATCATAATTAATTTTTAAATTTGTTATTACTACCGGAGGTAGGTTGGGGTTGTTAACCACAGAATCAGGGTGAAAGCGGTTGAATCCATTGGGACCGCCAAAATACATGTAACCATGTGAATCTTTTAAACCAGAGCTGTATAAAAATTCATTCCCCTGAAGTCCATCTTCAAGTGTGTATCTATTAAGGAATCCATGTTCTGGATCAGCTTTGATCAAACCATTGTTGGTTGACAACCAGAGATATCCATGGTCATCCTCCAGTATACAATAAATGATGATATTGAAATTTTCAAAACCAAGATCCAGTGTGGAGAAAGTTTGACGATTTGAACCCAGCTTGTTTAGACCGCCACCCCGGGTGCCAATCCATAGATTATTCTGGCTGTCCTCGTGGAGTGCTAATACACAATTGCTGCCAATGCAATTTTCCTCATCAGCAGTGTGCTGATAGGATGTAAATGATCCGTTCTCAGCGTTAAAACGATTGAGACCACCTTCAGCGGTCCCTATCCAGAGAACTCCAGCATGATCCTCTAGCGTGACATAAATGCGATTACCGCTAATACTATGAGGATCATCTGGATCATGCTGAAAGCGGCTGAAGTTGTTTGTTTCACGAACATAGCGATTCAAACCGTTGTCTTTAGTCCCAACCCATATAGTCCGGTCATTGGTTTCGTATATCGTATAAATATTGGGTCCACTTATACTGGAGGGGTCTGAATTTCGATTATAATAAAAGTTCAGGCGTTCACCACTCATGGGATCAATCTGGGATAGACCGGCTGAGGCCGTTCCAATCCAGGGCATACCCTCCTTATCAATCATGACCTGCATGGCATAATTCAAACTCCAGATATTATAGTCGTTGTCATCGGTCTGGTAATATCTGAAGGTTCCCGTGCTGGGATTGTAGCGATTTGTGCCCCCGGGAATAGTCGTGAACCAGATGTCCCCATTCCCGTCTTCGGCAAAGGAGTAAACGCTATTTGCACTCGGAGTTTGGGCCTGGTCGGAGGCATGCTGAAATAACTCAAAGCGGATCTGATTGGGTTTGTAAATATTGATGCCCTTTGTTTCTGATCCAGCCCAAACCAGTCCGTGCTTATCAATAAGGGTTGAATGGATGATTTGATCACTCACACTGTCGGGATTTTTATCATCAAATTCGTTAAAACTGAATTGCTCAGTTTCAGGATCAAATACAGTAAGGCCACCAACTGAAGCCAACCATAACTTGCCCCCCTGATCCTGGGAAATGGAGTAGAAAAAACTTGTTCCAACGGCATTATGAGAATCAGCGGCTTTTAAATATCTATTCATGATTCCATCTTGGAGACTGTACTTCACCAGGCCAGAGCCAAACCTACTTAACCAGACAAAGTCATTATAGTTATCTTTGATAATACAGGTAATGGGTCTACTCCCTCTTCTGGAAGGGCGGAACATCCCATTCTGTATATTTGTGATTTTACCTGAATGCAGCTCCAGTGTGGCCATGGAACCATTGCCCAACCCAATTAATAAGATCCCGGGTGAGATTTCTGACAGAGCAGAGATATGGCTGCTGGATAGACTCGAATCATCCCCATCAATATGGAAATATTTATCAAATTCAAGCTTGTCCCTGTCCAGGAGATTGAGCCCTTGCTTGGTTCCAACCCAAAGTGATTGTTCGGAATCCTCATAAATACAGGTGGCAAGATTGCTGCTCAGACTCCCAGGATCAGTGGAATCATGTCTGAAAGTTGTAAAGTCTTCAGTGGCACGGTCGTATCTTGCCAGACCTCCTGTTTCAGTCGCAACCCAGAGATAACCCACATGATCTTCGTGAAGCGCTAATACACGATAACCAGGTAGACTGTTTGGGTTTTTGGGATTGTGGTTAAAATATCTGAATTCATGGCCATCATAGCGATTCAGGCCAAAGCGGGTTCCAAACCACATAAAACCACGATGATCCTGTAGGATTGCATATACTGCTCCCTGGGAGAGACCATCCGCTACGGTGAGATGATCAAATTGAAGTTTGTTGTTTTGGCCAAAAGCAGAACCGCAAAGCAACAGCAGTAGCAGAAATCGGTAAATAGCCAAAGCAAGTACCCCCGCTTCATTAACCATCTTTTAAGGTTTGAAAATCTTATCAACAATATAGAATAATTTTTAAAAAACAAAAGGCGTAGCTCTATACGAGCGTAGCCTGGTTGAGTCCATACATGAGTTGGCAACAATAAGTATTGAACACGATTTCCCATTCCGTGCAAGCGACAATCTGCTTTTGTAGGGGTTTTGTAGAGGTGACAGAACTGCCTTCTGATGGTAAAATACCAGCGAATCACAATCAACCCGGTGCAGTCAGATATCATATCAGACATTTACATTAAAAAAAGGAGCTTCACATGAGAGCACAGCAGAAAATCCAAATTTTGGGAGCGTTAATTTTGAGTTTCATGCTACCTCTAATGGTATTTGGAACCATTCAAGAGCAAATCGACGCTGCAGTTGAGGGTGAGATCGTTCTCATCTACCCAGGCACTTATGTCGAGAACGTTAACTTCAATGGTAAAAACATTACTGTTCGATCAACCAATGGTCCCGAAGTAACGATCATCGATGGAAATGCCAGCGGCAGTACGGTGACCTTTGACTCAGGTGAAACAAGTGCGGTCTTAAACGGATTTACCATCATAAACGGTAGCGGAACCCTCAATGATGATGGTCACTATGTTGGTGGTGGGATCGCTTGTCGGTTTAACTCAACGCCAACACTGATGAATCTCATCATAGAAGACAATAATGCGCTGGGTGATTCAGCTACAGGTGGCGGAATTATGTGTTCGTTTGGATCGGATGCTCTTATCCAGGATGTTATCATCCGAAACAATGAAGCCGATTATGCTGGTGGTTTTATTGCGTATGAGGCTAGCCCAACTTTAAATCGAGTAGAAATCTATGGAAACCATGCTGAAGTAACCGGTGGAGGTCTCACATTTTGGAATTCAGCATCAAGAGCTAATGAAGTCCTGGTCTATGACAATACTGCACGATATACGGCTGCGGGAATCTGGGTTCATAGGCTTGCTGTACCTGTATTTAATCGGGTCACCGTGTCTGGTAATAGGTGTACAGGTCCCATTTCTTCCAATATCGCTGCTGGTGGATTGGGTGTAAGCGATGGGTCAGAACCCATTCTGATCAATTCAATTCTGTGGGGTAATTATCCAAACGGAATCGAATTCTACGCTTACATGGCTGCTAGCCAGGTTGGTATTTACTCCTCTGATATAGATGGCGGTGAATCAGGTATCGAGACCAATGGGAATGGAACTGTAATCTGGGGTGCAGGCAACTCGAATCTGGATCCAGAATTTGAAGATCTCAGTGTCGGAGATTTTTCGCTGCAAGCAACCTCTCCCTGTATCGATATGGGAACAGCCCAACTTGTTATTGGAGAAGATACACTCGTGGATATGACCGTACCTGATTTCTGGGGGGCTAATCCTGATATGGGTGCCTTGGAAACACCAAGACCAGTCATGACCCTGGAAGTTCCAGACGCATTTTCTGGTATTCAAGCTGCCATAGATTACGCCATTGATGGAGATACAATCCTGGTAGCGGCAGGGACGTATTATGAGAACATAAATTATTCAGGTAAAGATGTAATTATTGTATCCGAATCTGGACCAGAAATGACCATCATTGATGGTTCGCTGGAAGAAACCACCACAGTACTCATTGCGAACCAAGAAAGCCGGTTAGCTGTCCTGGATGGATTCACTATTCAAAATGGTAGTGGTTTTGATAAATATGGAGCTGCATCAAATGAAAGGTATGGTGGTGGGATTTGTGTGCGCTTTGTATCAAGTGCAACATTAAGAAATCTAATCGTCACTAATAATTCTGTACCCAACGGGCCTGAACCCTCCGCTGGAGGTGGAATCGGTGTAGCTTTTGAATCTGATCTTTTATTAGAAGATATTCTTGTACACAATAACACTGCAAAACATGGTGCTGGATTTTTCTCATATCACGCTTTTCCAGAATTAAATAACGTGACACTTCGAAATAATCATGCCGCAGGGTCAGGTGGCGGGGCAGGGTTCGAAACCAGCACTCCCACAATTAACCACATTCTTGTGTACAATAACGTTGCAGACCAAGGGGGTGGTGGGCTCTTCTTCTTAAAGGAATCCGAAGCAGTTATTAATCAAGCTAGTATCTACGGGAATAATGGCCACATTGGTGCTGGTGGCATAGTTGCCATTGATGATAATAACCTGTATTTGGTCAATTCCATCTGTTGGGAGAATACACCCGGTGAGATTGAATCATATGTTTATGGAGCTCCATATTTCTGGATAGCTAGTCATATTGGTATTGCATATTCTGATATTCAAGGGGGTGAATCTCAGCTATGGTTACAGCCGGGTGGATTATTGTTTTATGAAAATAACTTGGTTGACAGCCCTCTTTTTACTGATCCTGATAGTGGGGATTATTCCCTCCAAGAGACTTCGCCTTGTATTGATGCTGGAACGAGCATGTTTGTCTGGGACCGTACTACTCTATTGAATCTCTCATCAGATGAATATGATGGCTCAGCCCCAGACATGGGCGCATTTGAACATGATGAAGTTGTTAGTATATCTAATTCGCTTACTCTACCCGATCATTATGCTCTTGAACAAAATTACCCCAACCCCTTCAACCCCACCACCACCATTCTTTATGGTCTACCTGAAGCGGCTGCTGTACAATTGACGATTTATGATGTCCGGGGTCGTTTAGTAAATACGCTGAAAAAAGAATGTCAATCTGCTGGAAATTATCAAGTGCTTTGGAAAGGTCTCAATGATGCTGGCATTCCAGTAAGTACGGGTGTGTATTTATGTCGGATTCAAACGGGAAAATTCAGTCACACCATAAAAATGGCATACTTGAGATAAAAATTTATCCATCGTAGTCCGAAGGGACGTAGATGGACAATCAAAATGCTCTACTTGAAATAACAGATTATTAAGGAGGGGAAAATGAAATCCAAATTTAGACTGGTGTTAATGTTAGCAGCTTTTTCAATATTAAGTGGACAAGAAGCAGAACTCGATTGGGTGAAGCACTATGGCTCGGAGACAATACGAAGTAGTGATGATGCGCATTGCATCGTGGTTGATACATCTGGCAATTACTATATCATCGGGACCAGCTCACGGGCCGGACTGGTCACCATAAAATACAATTCTGACGGAAGCGAAGCCTGGCAAGCGGTTCAAGCAGGAGGGATTTATAACGGGATAGAGAACATGGTCATCGATCAAGATGGTAATGTGCTGGTCGCGTTTGAAGGGGACGATAATTTTTCAGTGGTAAAATATTCTCCTGATGGAGCCATACTTTGGACTGCTATTTCCCCGATCATTATGTCAGGAAATTGTGATCTCACGGCCATCACCCTTGATCCTCAGGGAAATGCTTACATCTGTGGTAAGGACAACAGTGATTACACAACAATTAAAATCAACAACAGTGGTTCAATTGACTGGACTGCAAACTATGACGATAGTGATTTGCCGCGGGACATTTGTGTTGATCCTGATGGGAATGTCATTGTAACCGGACAAAGTCGTGAATCTGGAGACAACCCTGAGTTTGAATATTGCACCATAAAATATGATCACCTGGGCAACGAGCTCTGGGTACAGCGCTTTGCAGGACCAAGTAGCGAGGGTGACTACGCATATGCAATTGCCTGTGATGCTGCTGGAAATATCTATGTAACTGGTCAGGCTGATCAGCGCCCGGTAGTTGCCTGCACCATTAAATATATGCCTGATGGTACCCAAGATTGGGTCCGTTATTATGATACTCCAAATAACTACGAGGGTATTTGGGCATCAAAAATTCTCGTTGATTCTAATTCAAATATATATGTAAGTGCTCAGGCTGTTGGTGGAACCAATCTCTCAGATTTTATCACTATAAAATACACTACCGGTGGAACAGAGGAATGGGTGAGAAGATATGATGGTCCAGCCCATGGTCGTGATCATGCGAAAGATATAGCCCTGGACGAATCTGAGAATATCACTATTATTGGTAATAGTGAGACTATTGTGGACTATGAATATGAACCCATAACAATTAAGTATAATCCACTGGGAGAGACGGTTGGGCTTTACCATCAAAGCAACCCTGAAGGAGCCTCCTCTCTGGACCTCCGTTCCATTGTAATCGATCAGAGCGGAAAGATGTACCTAACGGGAAGTGTCATGTTTCCCGGTAGTGGGAATAGGGACTATTATACAACCGTCCTTGATACTGAAGGCCACGAGTTGCATCAATCGAGCTATGACAGTCCCGCTGGAAACAGGGACTGGTCCAATGATATGGTTCGGGATGAGTTTGGTAACACCTATATCACGGGGGCGCGCAAAGAGCGGGGGAGACCGTATGCTGAGAGCTTTAGCCGTGCTTTTTCAACTCTCAAATATCTTGAAGACGGGACGCTGGATTGGGTATCCGAATTTATAGCGCCTGGTTATGAAGAAAACGAAGCAAAAGCCATCGCACTAACCCCGGACGGAAATATTGTAGTAGCAGGAATATGTTATACTGAATACGATGAGGATGGTCATGAGTGGCTTGGGATTCATACCATGATGTATTCACCTGACGGAAATGATCTCTGGGGTAGTATGACAGCCTGCCCAGGTCAAGATGTAAACATGAATATTGATCTAGCCATCGATGCTTCAGGTGGCATTGTTGTCATGGGCGGAACTTCTGTTATTAAGTTCGATGCCGATGGTCACAGAGAATGGCAAAACAATCTCATTCTATTTGATGACGCGATGAACTCAATGGTCGCAGTAGATGCCAGTGGACAGTTTTATGCTACGGGCAGTATTTTGGAAGGAGGTTCAACTGACTACGCTTTTTACACCTATAAATTTCTCGATGGAGTTCCAGAGTTCGCGTGGGGTGGAATCTATAATGGTCCAGCTGGTAGCAATGATATTGCACAGGCCTTGGATGTTGATGCCGCTGGGAATGTGTACGTTACTGGGAGCAGCCTGGGCGATTATGAGGAAATTATCACGGTGAAGTACACTAGTAGTGGCGAACAGTTATGGGTGGCCCAATATAGCGGAGAGGCGAATGGAGATAGTCGAGCTTCTGCGATTAAATCTGATGATATGGGCAACGTATATGTTACTGGAACATCCATGGGTATGGAAAGTATGGATTTTGTCACGATTAAATATGATGCATCAGGTCTAGAATCCTGGGTGACCCGCTTCGATAGTCCACCGATTATGGAAAGTGATACAGCAATAAGTCAAGATGAAGCCACGGCACTCTGCCTAGATGCTATGGGCAATGTTTATGTTACCGGCGTGAGTAATTATGGCTGGGCAAATTTCGGCGAAAGCTATATCACAAGTATCCGCTATAATCCCGACGGGACAGAGGAATGGGTAAAGGCTTTTAATGAGCCAAGACATGATATGGCTCATTCTATCAATGTTGATCAAACTGGCACTGTCTACGTCGCCGGTAATAATCTTAAAGCAGTATTTTGGGGTAGTGATGAAAGTGAAATGACCCTACTTAAATACGTGCAACCGGGTTTCGTAGTAAATACTGAAACCATTTCTCAAGCTCTTTACTACGACCTGAAACAGAATTACCCGAACCCTTTTAATCCCACCACGACCATCAGCTACAGTCTGCCTGAAGCGGGTGTGGTAGATCTACTCATTTATGATCTCAGGGGTAGAATAGTTAAATCAATGCGGTCTGAGTGTCAATCAGCAGGGAATTATCAGAATAGGTGGGATGGGATAGATGATTCAGGAAGCCAAGTAGCCACCGGGATTTATTTTTGTCGATTGCAGGCAGGAAGTTTTAGCCAGACAATTAAAATGCTCTATTTGAAATAGCGAAATGCCCGAGAAAATCTTGAAAATAGAGGAGGAGAATAAGATGAATAAAATTTTGAGTACCATAAGCAGTGTAACCATCCTGATCCTGGCGATTCTATTACCCTACACATGTGCAATTGCTCAGAACCCGGAGTGGGTGGTTTATGACACTACCAATTCAGGTTTGTCAGATGATCAGATCAATGCGATAGCATTCGATGGGAGCGGGACCAAGTGGTTTGGAACGCTGAATGAAGGTTTGATCTCCTTTGATGGGACAACTTGGGAAGTGTACAATGAATCAAATTCTGGTTTGCCTGATGACCATGTCCGATTGATTGCAATTGATAATGAGGGGGTCATATGGACCGGACCTTATCATAGAGGTCCGTTTAACAGCCTATTTCCTGGAGGAGTTTATTCATATGATGGGTCAAATTGGACAGTATATGATAGCTCCAATTCTGGCTTGCCTGATAATTGTGTCAATTCAATTGCGATTGAAGCCAGTGGGACCAAATGGTTTGCGACCATGGATGGCAGCCTTTCCTCCTTTGATGGAACAAATTGGACTGTATACGACACGTCTAACTCGGGACTACCATTTACAGTGATTTCTTCTATAGCGATAGATGGTAACGATGATAAATGGCTTGGGACAGATGGTGAGGGTTTAGTCTTTTTCGATGGGACGAACTGGACAATATACAACACTGCCAATTCGGGGTTGCCTGGAAATTTGGTCTACACAATCGCAATTAACGAAAGTGGGACAAAGTGGTTTCAATCTTCCACATGGAATCCTTCTTATTTATCGTTGGGAGTGGGTTCATTCGATGGTACAAACTGGATGGTGTATAATGAATCCAACTCTGGTTTACCAACCAATATTATCGATGCAGTTACAGTCGATACAGATGGGACTAAGTGGATCGCAACTTATTATGGTTTGGTCAAATTTGATGGGACAACATGGACAGTATACAATAAATCCAATTCTGGCTTGC
>Ga0307992_1002338_pt1 | contig 10842 bp, 10 predicted proteins | sample EllFjometagen133_FD_203162 | JGI IMG/M metagenome (GOLD analysis project Ga0307992, IMG submission 203162) | Marine microbial communities from Ellis Fjord, Antarctic Ocean - #133 | ecosystem: Environmental > Aquatic > Marine > Unclassified | place: Southern Ocean | collected 2014-10-08
GCGCGAGACAGAAGAATTATCCATCTAGAGATTGCTCTAAGAAGTGATGTATTCACAGAAAGTGTTGGAGAAGGAAAAGATAGGCATATTATAATAAAGCCTCAAGAGAAATAATTTATGCATTAGCACAGAACCAGCAACCGTCGTTTATGCAATTACTTTTGCTAGGTTCAAGATGAAAGCCAGAGCCAGAAGATGAACACCAAAGGGACGTATCATTTGTATACTCGTCTATAACGTCAAATCCAGCTTGATTAGCAGCATCGATAAAAGCCTTACTTATAACTTCGCCTGGATCGCCACCATAACCTACGTCAATACAAGTACCGAGAGAATGACATGTTGATTCGTGACTAATGGTTGTAACACACTTGTTGTTAGAGATTTTTGTGCAAGCTTCTGTTACAGTCCAATTAGCAAGATTTTGTTTTGTTGCTAGAATTACTAATTTATCAGCCGTTGCTTTATCGATATAGATACCATTGTATTGAGAAAGTTCATTGGATAAAGGAATAGTAGCATAGTTATCTAATGTTGCCTCTGGCCCAATTAAAACAAAATTCTCAATTTGTTGAGGTTTTGTTTCTTCTGATTCCGATGTTTCTTCTGTAGGTGATACTTCTTCCGATGGCGGAGCAAAAGAAGTACTAGTTAAAATATCAGGATTGATAGTATAAAGAATAATATAAAAAGCAAATAATAAAATAATACCAACAATGGCGTTCATGATTCTTCCTTGAGCGTCTTTTTGTTGGGCAGTATTACCGCCAGAAGTAAGATATTGAAAACCAGCATAAACAATCATAATAAAAGCAAAAACACCAGCTAATATAAAAGCCCATTTAATAATATACTTTACTAATGAACCGATTCCTTCTTGGGAATCAAATTGGATAACTTCCAAATTTGCCTCACTTTCAGCAAAAACCTGGGTGGAATGAAGACAAAATACAGAACATGAGATAATTACTAATACAAGAAGACTAATAACTTGTATAAGATTAGTATTTTTATGAGTCATAAAAATATTATTAAAAAGTAAATAGATTTTATTTAAATTCAATGATTTGGCCTGGTTTAATAAAACCAGGGAGACCAACTTCCCATTTGAAAAATTTAAAAGTAGGCACAGGTATAGTTTGTGTCATTGTTTTTTCAACTTCTTGTTTTATATCAAAAAAACCTAACGAAGAAAGTAAGTCGTTTAAAAGTGGGGGGCAAGCCAACGCTATGGCTTCAGCAACAACTGCACCGAAGCCCCAAGGAAGAGCTGTTGCAGCATTTGACAGTGAATTGCATATCCATGAAATATCTAGTCCACTTTCAATTAAGTCCAAGAGTTTGTTTTTAACAAGAGAGGTTACATCTTTCACGCTATTTATTAATGTTGCAAATTTGTCTTGTAAGTCTTCTGGAATAGGTAAACCTTTTTCTATGATATTTATAAGAGTTTCTTTGTCAGAACTGGATAGGTTACTTTTTTTAATTTCCTGAATTGCAAAATCTTTATATTCGTTTGGAATAGGGATGTTGTTGTAAATTTGATCTATAAAATCTTGCTTTGCTGTTTCTGCTAGTCCTGTAATGTTTGCTAAATCTGATATATTATTAATCTGTGAGGAAGCTACAGCTTCAGCAATATCCGCTTCCTCTGAGCCAACAATATAAACAGAGACAGGACCGCCGCAGGAAGAAGTCAAAGGAGAATCTATAACATCTGTACTTTCCCCACCAGAGCAGTAATTATTACATTGTATGGAGCACGAATATTCACCAGTGTCAGATCTATCACACTTACCTGTCTCAGGATTACAAGCATAACATGTTTGTGTACTTGAATCACATGTTGCAGCAGCACTCATTGGCAACAATAAATTCCAAATAAGCAGATTGATTGTAAAAATAGATAAAAGAAAACGAGATATTCTGTTATAAAAGTTTTTTGAATGCATATTTTTATTTTAATATTTTAAAGTTATTAATTTTGATTTTTTAGAAGCCACAGGAGTTAATTTTGTGGTTTTTTCAATTGTTTTTTTATGTGATTCTTTTAATTGTTTTTTTAATAGGAGCAGGTGTATTTTCGGATATATAACAGAAAATAATAGTACAAGTTGCAATAGGAAGAATGCTTGCGATTGGTAAGAGATCTATTAGATGGCCGGCGAATATCCAAGTGCCTCTTGTTCCAGTGATAATAGTAACAAAAAAAATAAAAGCTGTAAAAGGCACACTAATCATCCAAGCAAAAAAGTTAATTCCTGGGATAAAACCTAATATCGCTTCGATGGCATCTTTAATTATAGCAGGTATAAGCAATAATAAGAATATAATCAAATCCATTTTCTTTTCTCCTTTCGCTTTTTCCTCTTTTGATGATTCTTGAAGAGATTCTTTTTTTTCTTTTGACTCCAGAGCATTTTTTTCTTCCTGCTCTTCCATAATAATTGTTTATGTTTTAATTTATTTTTTACTTTTCTTTAAATTCTTCTTTGGCCTTTTTAATATCTATAAGTTGAGCTGGATTTGATGTAATGATCTGGTCTTCAGCATAAGAAGCGATTATTTGAATAGCGGCATGCTTATCCTCTGCAAGAAATAGTCCCGTTCCAACAGAAGATTGCAAAAGGATAGTTTTCTCTTGTTCTGTAAGATTTAAAGCTTTTCCTATGACATCAATGTTGGCGGGTGATTGTCTTAATAATAAGGCTAGAGCAGAATTAGTAATTAATGGTTTTCCGTAAGGTGATTTTAAAGCATCTTCTATGTCCTGCGTAATAAATGTCACTCCCATATAATACTTTCGTGCTCTTTTTACTAAGCCAAAGAGGAAAGCCGCACTTTCTTCATGGCTCAATAACCACCACCCCTCATCAATTATTACAATTCTTTTTCTCAGATTCTTTTTTACCATTGTCCAGATATAGTTCAATACTACATACATGGCAATAGGCCTAAGCTCTTCTTCCAACTCTCTTACGCCAAAGATAACTAAACGATTATTAATATTAATGTTTGATGGTTGATTAAGGAAGCCAGCGTAACTTCCTTTAGTGAATTTATAGAGTTTTGCTGCTAAATCTTCTCCGCCCTCCGTGTTTTTCAGAACATTTTCCAGGTCTTCCATTAACGGCAGGTTCTTCTTTCCACCTATATTTTCAGGGAAGATATCCCGACTTGCATAAGTTTGAACAATAGCTCTGTCTAGCATCAGCTCTTCTTGAGGAGTGAGGCCTTTTAGCATTAATTTTATTAGTCCAATAAGATTTAAAATATGATTGCGGAAAACTTCTTCACCGGTTTCGTCTTCTTTTACTACAGGAAGTTCAAATGGATTAATATTATCATCAGAAGCAACAGATATTTTAAAATAGCTTCCCCCAATTGAATCAGCTAGGTATTCATATTCATTTTCCGGATCGATGATTAATACATTGGTTCCTAATAATAACGAACGAAGAATTTCCAATTTTATGGCATAACTTTTTCCTGCGCCAGTTTGAGCAAAAACTACCATATTGGCATTTGGCAGAGTAAAACGATCAAAAATAATCAAACTATTATTATGTAGATTAACACCATAAAGTATTCCTTTACTGTCTGAGAGGTCCAAGGAAGAAAATGGGAAAAGCGTTGAAGCTGGCTGTGAGTTTAAAGGAGTAGTCAGTAATAATCTATCCATTCCTAATGGTAAGGAAGATTCCATTCCCTCAAATTCTCTGAAAATTGTAGGTTTTGCGTAAATTAATTGTTGTTCTAATATATTTTTAATTTTACTTTCAATTTTTATAAGTTCGTTTTTATTATCAGCAAAAAAAGTTATATAAACACCTACTTCAAAAAGTCTTTCACTGCCTTGCTGAATGGTGTCTCTTAATTTTTCAACATTACTAAGAGCAGCTTCTAACAAAGGGTTACGGACTAGTCCTCTGTCTGTCTCAATGCTTAATTGGGCTTGAATTTCTGCAGACTTCTTTCTCAAATTTCTCAAAACTTTATTAATATTAAGTGGATGGAAAAAGATTGAAACATTAAAAGATTCATCTAGGTTAATAACAGATGAAAACCAGTTGGAAGCTAAATAATTTGGATAAGTTAGAATAAAAAGAGTTGAACAATATTTATTTCCTAGCTTAAGAAAATTTGTATTAATTTCCAATCCCGCAGGAGCAATTAAGTCTTGAAGAGTGGAAACAGCTTGAGACTGGGCTAGCTCTTGTGGGTTTTTAGATTTTCTTTTAAATAAATTTGGAAAACGCATATTTTATTTATTAAATTCCTCTGGAATATTTATAGACTCTCTTTCAAAAGCCTCTGGGTTATATGAATTGAAAAATAATTCAATTAATTCTTTAGTAGTTAATGGTCTAGCTTGTAATCCCATTCTTGTCAAATTAGTAATGATATTATTTTGTCTGATTATTAATTGTTGATAATGCTGATTAAAGCTTTCATCAGAAAGAGGAATTGTGGCAGAAAATGCTTGATGCCTTAAATTAAGTAACGTTTTATAAGCTTCTGCTATTTGGCTTAGTGCAGTTTTCGTTTTTAACATAATTGGGTCATAAGGAACTATTACATAGAATTTCTTTTTCATAATATTGTTTCCAGTAACTAGCCCTTTAATAAACGTGTAGTAATCCTCTCCTTGGAACTTAAGCAGATTATTTGTTTCTTGGCTAATTCTTTCCTGCAGGAAATTTAAATAGGATTCAATATTAACACGCCTAGAATGGGCTACAACTTGTAATGGAAAATCCAGGTTGTTTATAAGGTTGCGCCAGCTCATTAATACGGAGGATTGTTCCTCTTCAGACTTCAAATCAAAATTTATCCCTGACACTTCTAAAACTGAACGGAGTGAGCCGCTTTTAAGGATAACTACCCCCTTCTTAATTTGTTGAAGGGAAATAAGTGATTGACTGCTGGAAGTTTCTTTAGGCATTTATTTATCTAATATGTCGGTTAATTGTTTAAGTGTTTTATCATCTAATTGTTTTTTGCTTTGTATTTTTACCGTGCTTTTCGGTTTTTGAGAAATGTACTTAGATGTTTTTGAAAGAGTCTTTTCTTTTTTCCATAGATAATATTTTGGAAGCCAAAAATGTCGAATAGCAGCCATAGCAAGTGTATAAATAGGAACGCTGTAAATTTTTCCAAATGCTAGAAAAACAGCAGTAGGGCCAAGAACCATTAGTAAAATCATCCAAAGCCATGGTACTAAAATAAAAAAAAGCAAAACAATCAATCCACCAAAGGATAATAAGATCCCTAACTGGGTAAAAGTAATCCACCCCATTAGTTTTGTTTCTTCTTTTATGAATTGAGGTACTTGATAAACCATAATTTTTTAAGCTTTACCGAATGGGTTCTTCTTTTGGTATTTTTTATAAGGAATAGGTTCTTGAGTAGTAGGTATTTTTTCTTTTTTTTCTTTGTCTTCTTTTAATTTAACATCAAGAATATACGGCTTTTCTTTTTCGGTTTTTTTAAAAACCTCTTCGTCTTGAAATTTTTTACCTTCACCTCCTAAAACTTTAGAAGACGCTACTTCTCCTATAGATTTTTTCTTCAGTGGCTCTTTTTTTTCTTTAGGAGTTGGTTTTTTTAAAGAAACTTTTTTCATCTTTTCTACTATTTCTGGCTGAACATCTTTTTTTTTCATTGCTGCTAATAGTTTTTCTCGAATTTTTTCTTGTTGTTCAGAAGAAACTTTTGGAGCAACAACTCTTTTTAATTCTTCCATTTTACTGACTGGTTTTTTAACCAGCACATTAGATGGCTCAGGGAAAGAATATTTAGGGATAATCGGTTCTAAAACGTTTTCTTTAATAGCTTGTTTTTTTTCGCTTACTTCTTTTTTTATTATCTCTAATGTACTTTGTTTTTGAGTCGATTCTTTTATCACTTTAATCTTCTTAGGGTTCAATTCTAGTTTTGGGATTTCTAAAGTTGTTTTGGGGATTATTGTTTCTTTTGGCGGTATGTTCTGAGAAGTTAATTCTGGCTGATTAATTTTTAATTGATTTAGATCATTTTCTAATGATTCAAAAATTTTATCTTGGATAACTTTGTTTATTATTGCGAGGTTTGCTTCTGGAATATTTAGGCGAGATTTTAATGTTTCTTTAAAATTGTTTAATGATGATCTTCCTAATAAAATATTCATTACTTCTTTCTCGAGGATGATTAATTGATTGGTGGCAGTATTAATTTGGCCCAAACGTGCCGCATCTTTAATGCTATTTAAAGTATTGTCTGCATAATAAGCTTCTTTAAGGATAGGCGTAAGGTTATCGAGGATATTTTTTAAATTTCTTTTCATCTTGTAATTTATACGGACTTTGTTTCGAGAGTTTCTTGAAGGGATGAGCTGGTACTTAGTGTTTTATTAATTTTATCTAAAGCTGCCTGGGCGGCTATCCATTTATTTTCAAGAACGTCTACGTCTGATTGTGTGTAACTGCCAATTGGATTTCCCTTAGAATCAGTCACGTCTTCATAGGCTTTTGAAGTATCAGCCACTCTTTGGTTGAGTCTTTGTCCCACTTCCCCATACCTCCCGTACCATGGCTTTGGATTTTTTGTTGTCCCTCCAAAGACTTCTCCTGTGCCATATTCTTTATCGCTTACATTATCAAGGAAGGCTCTGAATTTATTTGATTTTAATCGTGCTAGTTTTTCGAAGAATTCATCAATATCACCTCCAACGTCATTCACAACGTTACTCACAATTTTTTCTGTATTTTTTGGTAAGTCGGTAAGTTTTATCTTATTTAAATTGTTGATTACTTTATCTTGATAATCATTTGCCTTTTGATCAAGCTTCTTTAATTCTCCATTTACAATTTCAAAGTATTGAGGGAGAGCATTACGAATAATTGTGGTATCTAAATCAGAGTTTTCATTGAGCACATCATTTTTAATTTCATTTATTGCTACTGGAGTCTCTTTGCTATTGAGCCATCCTTTTTTGAGGGCGATGTTTCTAGCAGCCATATAACGAGCATATGAACCCTTATTTAATCGGCTAGGTGCTTTTCTATTAACAGTGTCCATAATTGAGTCTTTATCTCTGCTGGCTTCCATTTCTTTTTCGTATTTTTTGATATCATTAGCAACTTGAAAGCTGTCACTCTTATCTAGCATGCCATGGCCGATGGAGCTAATTAGAGGTACATGAGTTAATTTTTGCCCGATATTTCTATATCCTTGAGTTTTTTGAACTCCAGTAACTATTTTTTTACTGGCAAAAACTCCAGCAAGCCATCCAGCTCTACTAACTTGTTTTTGAACTGTTTTAGCTACAACGCCGCCGCTTTGAATAGATACGACTAAGCCTCCGATTAAGAACATAGAAAACAGAATAATTTGAACAATCATAGCAATAATTCCTAGTTTATCATTTGATGTACCCATTTTAGAAAGAACGTCATGCATTGCAGTTAAAACAACAATTCCTGCATATAATGAAATAGCAAAAGTGATAGGAAAAAGACACCATCTTGTAAATTGTCCCCACCATAACTGCCAGAATTTTTCAGTATTTGGTAATACCCAAGCAGCAAAAGCAATTGGCGAAACAGCAAGCAACATAATAATGATAAAAGAACGGAACATTATTGTAAAGAAAATAGCTATCAGAGAGATAAAAGCAAATAATCCAATTAGCGAAAGGGCGGCTAAAACAAGAAAGAAATTTCCCCAGGCGAGACCCCATCCTTCTTTTTCCATTTTTATCGGGTCCCCTCCGTCTACTGTTATTTCGCCTAGTGTATCACCATAATTTGCAGAATATTTTTCAGGACCTGAAATTTCATCTGTACGATAAAGATCCATTATAGTTTGGGCGATGCTCTCATCATTATTTAGGTTTTGGGTTAAATTAATAAATGTAAAAGTAATAAAATGGGATATATCTAATAATACTCCTGGAAGAATTAAGCTGAAATTGATTAATAAAGCAATAAGCACTAGTTTCCAGAGAATCTCTTGCCAGCGATATTTTTTTATTCCTAAGATAGTAGAAATAGCAATGATAATTAGGATTAACACTAAGGCGAGGTTCATAAAATTTCTTAAGATATTCCAGATTTTCACAACACCTACATTTGTTACAAATCCTCCATAAGTAGTAGGATCAAGCGCCCAAGTTATCTGTACCGATAAAGAGTTAATCATCCCAGCTATCATTTTTCCCATTCCTTCAAGAGCCCCAATTTGAAAAATGCAAGCTTTATGCGCCCACCATGTATCATCTTCACTATCCGTCAATATAGCCCAAGCATGCTGCAGAGTAGAGGAAGCAGAACCATCTTCTTCGCCATAAACGAGTAAGTTACAAACTTTTGAAGCAGAAAGTTCTTTTGCTGTTCCTGTTACTTCTGTTGTCGCGCCCATTGCAGCGAACTGGTCTACTCCACCTGACAGTGTCTTACATTTTGCATCTTGTTGTTTTTGTGCTTTTTGATCATCTCCCCAGTCGTATACTGGATTACAACATCTTTCAACATACTCTGCCTTTGCTGCAACTTCACTAATGCCTTGATCTTTAGCATAATCAGGTAGATTCATTGTCGAGTATTTTTTGCAAAATTCTGCAGTGGCAGTATCTGGCGTATCAGCTTTTACCTTTAGAGAATTAAGTTTTAAAATAGGGCTTATTAATAAAGACAAAAGGATAATACTTAAAGCCCCGATTTTTAATATATTTTTTGTTTTCATAATATCTTTTTGTATAATAATTTCTTATAATATTTTATTTACCATAAATAATTATACAATATTTTTCATTAACAAGGAAGAAAGAGAAACCCATTCTTTTATAGAGAGGTTTTGAGCCCTTGTGTTCAATGGCAGATTTGATTGTAAGAATATTTTTTGAAGATATTCTTTTTCTAAATTTAGATTTTTAGAGAAATTGTTTATAAGTAATTTTCTTGGTTGTTTAAACCCCGCTTTTACAATACGAAAGAAATTCTTTATTTGTATTTTATCTATATTTTCTTTTGTTTTCATCGGGGTTATCTTAATAACAGCAGAATCCACTTTAGGCTCTGGATAAAAAGCGGTTCTTGGGACATAACAAATAATTTCTGGCTTAGCGTAAAATTGTACAGAAACAGATAAAAGATTCATTTTTGGCGGTTGGCTAATTATTCTTTGTGCAACTTCTTTCTGAATCATTAGAATGATATTTTGTGGCTGTTTTTTTGATTCTAACAAAAGTTTGATTAAATGAGAGGTAAGATAATAAGGGATATTGCCGATGGCTTTGTACACTGTATCCAGCATTGCGTATTCTGCCTGCCAATCATCAGATTGAATAAAATCCCTAATATCTGCATTGATGATTTTTAAATTTGATTGATTCTTAAATTTATTTTTAAGGAATTTAACAAATTCAGCATCTTTTTCAACGGCAATAACATTAGCCTCAGTTTCAACAAGTGCCTGGGTTAAGACTCCTTTTCCTGGGCCAATTTCCAAAATTTTATCATTGGATTTAATTTCCGCGGCTTTGATTATTTCCTGTAGAACATTATTGTTATTGAGAAAAACTTGGCCTAATTTCTTTTGTTTGTTAAATGACATAATATATTTTGACAAAATCAATGATAGTGGTAAAATATGGTTGAAGGATTAATATAATTTAATATAAAAACAAAAATGAACCCAAAATATAAAAAATTCATCATTATCCTCGTAGCGGTACTTTTAGTTGCCTTGATACTTGTTTTATTTAACAAGAAAAAGGAAGTTGATCTTACTTATGGCGGCTGGGAGTCAAATGTTTATACAGGGTTTTTAAAACCCCAAAAAGGGGCTTGGTCTGAATTGGTAATTATAAATGAAGAAGGTAGCGAGAGTTTACAGAGATCTATTTATCTTGGAGAAAAGACCGTGGAAGGAGTTCGGGCCTATGGAGTAGAAACAGACCCAAATGTTTTAGATAGTAGTGGATCTGTTCTTCAGGTCTGGTATGAGTATAGCACAGATGAAATTATCAAAATAGCTAGTAAGGGAAAAAAGGAAAAAGAAGTTATTTGTATCAATGTGCCCTTGATGCAAACATTATTCCCTACACTTGAGGCATATTTACCGACTATCGTGACCCCTGATAAATATAGTTCGGTTAACGAATATACCTATGGGGCTTTTACTACTGAAACCGGTAAAACAGTTCAAGTAGCAAAATTTGTTGATACCTATAAAACAGAGATATGGTTAAGCAGTGAAGTGCCTTTTGGGGTGATTAAGGGTGTATTTATGCCAACTAATAAAACAGTTGTTTATTTACATGACTTTGATTTATTTGGAGCAGTTTCTATGATTTCAGAAGCCAAAATGACTAATTGTGTCACACAAAAATTATTTGATACGTCTCAATAAAGAGAGAATAAACAAAGATTTATTATTTTTTATGTTTTTTTATATTATTCTAAAAACCAAAAGGTATTGTTTTAAAGTTGACATTTAAAGTATCTTTGTTAAAATATTGTTAAGGCCTTTAAAGAGGCTTTTTTATTTCGAGCAAAGTGAGAAACAAGGTTCTGGAGCGAGGTGAACAGATTCTTTATATCATTTTATTTTAAATTATCATTTTTACTTTTAAAGCACAATTGAATAGAGGAATAAAAAGCGTCAATTATTTAATGTCCTCATCTTTATTAAAAATAGCAATTGGTTTGTTTTTGATTTCTTTGTTTTTCGGCAATTCTTATCTTTCTTCCCAAATTATGTTTCTTCAAAAAGAAGGAGAAGAAATACTAATAAAAGAAGATGGCTGCCCTGCAATTTTAGGGTGCAGTTCATTTACTAAGACAGCTTATGCTTATCATG
>Ga0307992_1002339_pt1 | contig 10840 bp, 13 predicted proteins | sample EllFjometagen133_FD_203162 | JGI IMG/M metagenome (GOLD analysis project Ga0307992, IMG submission 203162) | Marine microbial communities from Ellis Fjord, Antarctic Ocean - #133 | ecosystem: Environmental > Aquatic > Marine > Unclassified | place: Southern Ocean | collected 2014-10-08
CCCTACGAGTAAAATTACCCATCATATCACTTGGAGTAAATATCCAACCCCTTCGATTTCCTGCTATATAGAATAGCGCTTTATTATAGTCTTTCATGCGGTTTTCTCTTATTTATATTTCCTGAAAAAGTAATGTGTTTTTCAGGAATATGCAAATTATATTTTCTTTTTTATGTAAAAATGTGATTCATCGTGTTTCTTTTATTATTAAACAATAAATTATAATTGCTCTTACCGGAAAGTCGGAAAATTATGCGAGAAAGGGCGGAGTTAAAATGGCAGCTAGCATCATGTTATTAAAATAGTGTGCTTATCTGTAATATTATCACGCTGTTAACGCAGATTATATATTCGCTATAGAATACACAAAATCTAACGAGTTTAAATAAATTTACTTGGTTTATTTTGTTGTATACCTAGGTAATATTGCTACAAAACAATTACTTGTGTACTAAGTGTTTAATATCTAATTTACATAGTAATTAGCTTTATACATGAAAAATAAAAAGTACGTATTTCTTTTAAACAGCAACTAGAGTGATTATATGAAAAAAATAATTCTCATATTGATAATTCTGTTTTTAGTATTAACTATTGCTTTTAGGATTTTTTGTGGATTTTTTGTTATTCAACCACTTGGTGCATTACCAGAAGGTAAAACTATAGTTTATTGGAGAATAGGATTAGATTATCCTTTTATCTCTTCGGCTGATGGTTTATTGGAAAAAAGTGGGGCGGGTGTTTCTTTATTTGGGAGAAGTTTAATGCTTTCAAGTATAATTGACGATATTGATGAAAGAATTATCCTAAGAATGAAATATTTCGAGCAATTATATTTAAAATCAACCAGTGGAATAAAATATAAAAAGTAGGAGAATAGAATTATGAAAAAATTATTGAAAATCTGTATTCTATTAATTTTAATTTGTTCAATGAGTTTTAGTCAATCAATTGAAACAAAAATTAGAGATTTTGCTAAACAGAAATACCCCAATGATTATTCGATGCAACAATATGTCTATAAAAATCAGCTGTCTGCTTATCACTATATGACTAGTGTATCTGATAATGAAGTGAAAAGAATAGCTACTTTTAAATATCCAAACGATTATGAAATGCAACAATATATCTATGATAATCAAGTGTCCGCAAAAAGATATATGGGTTTTGTCAAGGATTTTGAAGTAAAAAATATTGCATTAAAAAAATATCCAAACGATTATGAAATGCAGAAGTATATCTATGATAATCAAGTTGCAGCGAAAGCATATATGAAATCTCGACCAAGTTCATACGCAAAATCAAGCGCTCAAAGCAAGTATCCAAGAGATTATGAAATGCAAAAATATATTTATGATCAATTATCCTATTAAAATAAAGTGACGTAAGTATTTGTAAGTTTCAATAACTATAATTTCACTAAAGTATTACTAATTTCTAAGCATTTAATAAGGAGTATATCATGTCTGTTACTGATCACGAAGGCCGCATACAAGTCAACTACTCACAGAAGACAGTTTATAAAGCATGCCTTGATACTTGTAGATTATTAGAAAGTTTTTCAATTGATAAAAAAGATGACATCGCCAAAGTAATTTATTTGAAAGCAAAAATATCCTTATTTTCTTGGGGAGAAACAATCACAATAAACATTATAAAAGTCGAAGATTCTCTTTCTGATATTAACATCATTTCAACTCCCAAAATTGGAATGGGCGCCAATGCCCCAGGATTATATGGTGATATGGGCAAAAACAGAAAAAATATAAATAAAATACAACAAGCAATAACAAATGAATTATCTAAATATCCTAAAGAATATAAAAAAGAAAATGGCCCTCAAAACTCAGTAGCTGATGAGATTAAAAAATTAGCTGAACTTAGAGATTCGGAAATACTTACTGAAGAGGAATTTCAAACAAAGAAACAACAAATTCTAAACCTCTAATATTAGACAAGAAATATCAAATTTGCTATCCTTGAGAAACTCCTTTGAAACAAATATTTTATTTTTTTTAATTAAATTTCTCCAAACTATTGTAAATGTTATGGCATTGGCCAATTCTTTAATATACCCTCTATGCCTATTTTGTTTACCTTTTCAACAGTTATTCCATAATCTTTTGCAATTTGTGCAGAAGATTGATAACCATTCATGCCCTGATCTTCGTATTTTACAAGATTGAAGAACATCTCTTTCTTTTTACTTAAAGGTAAGTCAATAACATTCTTCTTATCAAGTGTCCCCAATGCACCGCCATATTTTACAATTAATTTCTTTGTGTAATTTTTATCAGCATCCTCCCATTTACCATTTGGAGACCAAGTTGCCAGACCTGCAGTATATGCTCCATTTGTTTCAGTATCAGGAAGATAAAATAATATTGAAATAGCTTCTGCTTTTGGCGCCTGTGAAATAATCTCCTTTGAGATTTCTGTGAGTTCAGTTTCTGAATATTCTTTTTTTAACTTAACGCGATATTGTATTCGATGAATAAATTTTTGGGTACTTAAATCACGGAAATCATAATTTTCATCTTCAACAATATCATATAAATAATATGATTCATTTTTAGTATTTGCTTTACTGTTTGAATTAATTACCTCAAGATTTTGTCCGATTAACGCAGTACTATTAACAAATCCAAATCCGATTATATTATTACTTTGATCAGAAGCTAGAACTTTATACCATGGTTTCCCATTTTTCATTTCAACTTTAATGGGTTTAATTTTCCCACCATTAGGTATTTGCTTCATTTTTGTTAGTGCGTATTCTGGATTTACTGGATCGATCTCAGGCATTAGCGGAGTTATTTTAAAAATGGTGTATGTTTTTCCAATCTCTAAATTAAGAGGATCAACAAAACTACTAGCTGATATAAAATTTACACCAAGCATTACAATAAAAAGAGACAATAAAGTTTTTTTCATGTTAAGCTCCTTGTTAAAATATATTTATTCATAATATTATCACTAATTATAATGCAATTTGAGATATATTTTTCTAAATATCAAGTCGTTTTATTTTATGCGATAACTACCTTTGCTAGAAAATATACTAGCGAGTTCGTCTAAATTTACTTGGCTATTCTTGCTAAATGTCTAAGTAACATTGCCACAAAACATTCCCTTGTATATCCGCCCGCAGATTCCTAAATTTTGCAGTTATTAAGGATTAATAATGTTTAGGAACTCATGCATATCAACAGATCTTGTGTTTGCACATAAGGTTGTGGGAAGCTGGAGGTAATTATGAAAACACTTCTCAAGAGTATTCTAATAATAATTTCTGTATTTTCTTGTTCAGTAGACAAACAGAAAGCAACTATACCATCATGGCTTCAGCAAACACAATGGCAAGCGACATATGATGACTCTTCCTCGTATAACTTTAAAGCAATTCTTCATAATGATACAATTGAGGTTCATTCAGTAATGTATAGCAGTTATTTTGATACAACATATATTGACACAGCTTTTTCATCAATACTTGTTTTTAACGAAGATTCTCTGACTTACAAAAGTATACCCATTACCTTAATAGATTCTATCAAACTTGACTCAATACCATCTAAAAAGTATTCATTCTTAAAAATTAAAAATACAAATTGTCTAATTCTTAAAAATTTCCATTCTTCCCCTTCAAGCAATATATATCTCTTTGATAAAAACAATACTGTAATGCCTTTTGACTTAACCCGTTATAATGAAACAAAACTAATGGGGTATTATGTAAGTGATACGATTAGAGACAAAACAAATCTAGAATACTTTGATTATTTATCTTCATACGATCTTCTTGATTCTGATGGCAATTACACAAACATTGAACTTAATGTACTAAACGATTCATTAATTTGGTCCATATATTATAGTAATTTATCAGAAAACAACTCTTCGGTCTTTAATGAAATCTACAATGCACTAAATAATAAATTCGAATCTGCCATAAAAGACACACTTGATTCATATATCTCTTATAAGCCATATGTAGTCGAAATGGAATGGAATGACGGAAATGTAACCATGAGAAGATATCTTGATTCATTATATCAACCTACTTCTACATGGGGTCTATCAATTAATGATGAACCCCTACAATGGTATCTGACAACATTCTTAAAACAGAAAAAGAAAGTTAAAATAATTGAATGAAAATCTCTAATAATCTTGTGTTTGCTCACAAGATTGTCGGGAGTTGGGGTAAGTAAAATATGACCAAAAAAAGCAAAAATAAACAGAGTTGCAACCTTATAAATAATTTCATTTATCCTACTTTATCTTTTATTTTCGGTGGTCTTATTCTTGGAATAATATCTAAAACGAATACAGGACAATTTTTTAAATATTTTTTAGCAACACCAGTTTATATTTGGATAATAATAGGTGTAATAATCATTATTTGGATTCTGCTATTAAACAGAAGAAGAAAAGTAAAATTAGCTTATAGTTACATAATAAATAAATTATTGTACTCATCTGCTACTGAATATATTCATCTATTTCAAATTACATACAAAAAATTAAATTGGAACATTAAAGGTGAATTTTACAGAGGTGATGCCGATTTTTCTTGTATTGAATCTGATACTCCTCCTCGTTGTCCTAGATGTAATACAGAGATAGAAGAATATGCAAATCTATTATTTTGGGGGTATAGATGGAGATGCCCTTCTTGTAAATTTTTCAAAATTAGTATAAACAGTTATCATAAACTCAAACGTAGTGTAGACAAAATTGTAAAAAACAAATATGATAAAAAAAAAGACAATAATTATGGTCTGGGAATAGAAGGGCACAAACCATCACCAAAAAGCTAAAAAGCACCTACCTTGTGGCCGCGGGGATGTATAATCATAGTACTTATGTGATAAGAGAAGAACCGAATAAATCCTTTTAATATTTAACAGCTGATAAAAAATGAAAATCAACGATGATATATTGGCAAGAGTTAGAGGTGCTGCATTTGCAGACGAATTACTTAAGGCACAAAAAGAGCAAATCAATATTTTTATAAAAATTGCGCCAATAGCAATTGCATTAAATAAGCAAACTGTTGAACAATTTTCTAGATTATGTAAAATTTCGTTAGCTGATGAGTTACTTAAAACAATTGATATAAAAACAATTGATAAATTATATTCAGATATTGGGAGAACTTTAGCAACTGCCTCCTTAAGTTTTAAGTTCTCAGATATATATGGTTTTACAGTGCCAAATTACCTATCAAGCGTTACAGGCGATGCGTTATCCGTATGCTCAACTTCTACAAATCTAGTAAAATCAATAAAGGGCTTATCAAATAATTTTGAAAATGAACCTCAAATAATTAATGATATTAAAACCATTATTACAAGGCCTCCTATTGAAGTTGCATCGCACAATCATTCTCTACATGTACTAGGCTTTTCTAATTATAATGAGCCAAATGAATTCAAAACGGCACTTAAAGAAGAATTACAGCAATTATCATCTGAGACCGAAATAATAATTCAATCGGCCAATCCAGATTGGCTTCCGATACTTAATGGGGCTGAACAGGCTATAATATCAACTAATGAAGATAAAATAAGACACTCTTGTATTTCGTTACGAGAATTATTAACAAATATTCTTCACACATTAGCACCTGACAAAGAAATTAAAAAAGCATATTCAGATCCTTCTTTTTATCACGACAATAAACCAACTCGTAAAACACGGATTAAATACATTTTATCAAAACGCTATAGTAATGATAAATTAGCTGATTTTATTGAAAAAGATATTGATGCAGTTATCGCATTATTAAACTTATTACATAGTGGTGCCCACGCGATACCATGCAAACTTTCTGAGGGGGAAGTTAAATTTCTTATAAGCAGAACAAAATTAACAATACTGAATTTGATTACAACAAACCAATAAAGGAATTATGAAAGAGGTGCAAGATAAACTTTCTGAAACTGAATATCATCTATTAAGATTAAAAGATACAATTGATGATAAAAATAATTTTAAGCATGAAATTAATGCTTTTATTGTTTCAGCTCAGAGTATTGTTTCAATTATTAATCGTAGATATAAACATCTTGATGGTTTTAAAGGTTGGTTTGATAATTATACAAAGGGCAATGACTTATTAACATTTTTCAGAACTCAAAGAAATTTAACGGTTCACGAAAAAACGATAACACCTACGGCTGATGTAATTTTAAGAATCAATGAATATTTGCTATCTGGAAAAACTGAATCAAGCACTGAATATAGATGGTATTATGATGGATTTGATGATATTGACGCTTTGAGTTTATCCAAAAAATATCTCGAAGAAATTGAAAGATTTATTACAAAAGTCTATTCAAAATTTGGTGAAATATAACTCTCCCCAGCCGAGAGAAATGGGTATAAGAAACTATTATGAAAGAGCAAACGCATAATTTAACGTATACACCATAAATAGAATAAAGGACAATAATGGATATTTACAGCATTCATTCATTTAAACTCATTAAGAGTGGTGGAAAAGTATTTGAGAACGTTAAGGGAAATATACAAAAAAATATTGTCGCTATAAAAGATCATGAAATTCCTGTTGAGGCTGGAGATATAATTGAACAAATTTTCCCAAGTGGTGTTGTTGTAAGAAATGAAATCATTGATGTGCGTTATTTTGGTTCCAAGAAACATGGATTTCCAGCATATGAATGTGATTTAAAAACACAAAGTAACATAGCTCCAAAGGCCCAAAATACAGTATTTAACATTTCAGATGCTGAGAAAATCAATATTAACTCAATTGATAATTCTGTAAATAATATTACTATAACTCCAGATGAGGTTTTTGATAAATTATCTGATGTAATTGTCACACAACTTAATAATAACCAAGAGTTATTAAAGCTTTTAGCAGAAATGAAAATTGAAAAAGGAAAGCCTAATTTTGCATTAAAATATAAAAATTTTATAGAACTTGCCTCACCGCACATGTCAATTATTGCACCATTTATTTCCGCCCTAACACAAATGATATAAATAGAATAAACTCTTATTTGAAATATTCAATGAACACAAAATAAATATAGAATGACCACCGGTTAAGCGGGCGGTCAAAGGGTGCCCCATTAGGTAATCATTTCAGTAAGCTAGGAGAAACTTCCACTATTTAGATCTTAATAAAGAAAAACCACCCTCTCTTTTCAGATTAGGTGGTATTGCCGGTTTTTGTTTTTATTGAATACGCCTTTAGGTATGGTTAAAAAAATCGTGCCTTAAAACAGCTTATTTTGGTTTGGAAATGCTATCTAAAGTTTATAACTTGAAACATTATAATAAAGAGGTGAATAATGAAAGCAGCATCCATAATCTTAGCTATAGCTATTCTATTTACAAGTTGCTCTACAATGGTAAGAATAGAGACACCCGATGTTCCGAATGCTTCTGTCAAAATTAATGGAGAACCGGCAGGGGTTACTCCAGTTCAAAAGAGTTTAAGTGATGCCATTTGGGAAGAATATGATGTAGAAATCACTAAGGACGGTTACCAAGTTTATAGAGGTCGACTAAAAAAAGAAGTAAAAGTTGGTGCTTTAGTTGGAGGAATAATAGTTTGGCCATTTTTACTTTGGGTTTATGGCCCTGATCCATATCAGAAAGTCTATTTAGAGCCCGAAAAATAAGGCAAAAGATTATAAAAAAAATAGAAAATAATTAAAAGGAACCCAACATGGATAGTAAAGAATTATATAATAATGCATACCACTTACACTATTCACAAGCTGACTACGAAAACGCATTGCTCATTTACAAGAGAGTAATTAAACAATATCCCGATAGCAAAGAAGCTGAGTATGCCAGCAAACAGATAGAAAATATTAATAATATGAGTGCAGTTGAAAAACAAAAAAATCTTGAAAATAGAATAGCCATAGCTAAGACTAAAGATAAATTTAAGGAGCCTAATATGGACAGTGAAGAATTATATGACAAAGCCCGTAGATTGCATTACTCAGATACATATTATGATGAGGCTTTAAATTTATATAAAGAAATCATTGAAAAATATCCAGATAGTATAGACGCACAATATGCCAAAACTCAAATCGAAACTATTGAGAAAATGAGTGCAGACGAGAAACAAAAAAATAAAGATAAACTTATAGATATTAAAGACACCCATATACCTCAAATTAAGAATAAAGAGGAAGGTGGGTTCTTCTCATTTCGTACGATGATAACTCCAATAATTATAAAAGTATTATATGTACTTGGTATAATAGCATTGATTATTGTTGGGATAGTAATGATAGTAGAGGGTGCTAATTCCTACTATGGATCTGATAATGAAGTATTAATAGGATTAGGAATAATAATACTAGGAAATCTTTTATGGAGAATTTTATGCGAGGGGATAATACTAATGTTTAGCATTCATGAAAGATTAGGTTCTATTGATAAGAAAATAGATTAATCAGTTAAGACTTCTGGCATCCTAAAAAAAATCGTTCAATATTTAATTTGAGTGGTTTTCTTATATCAGCTTTTAATATGTTGTCAAAAATAATCACGGACACCGGCAGGGACAACCCCAACCATTTCAGTCAGGTGGCTATAGCTTCAGCTTATAGTTTTATTTATAACGAGGTTTATTACCTAACTGCTCCTCATATCCAACATCCTCCCCTTTCAAATACCGATAGAACGATCTCAAAATAATATCTGACATATCATCCTCGCTGAAGAGGCCTTTATCCTTAAAGAATTTATGGAGAGGTGAATCTTGGAGATATTGCCATTTTGGGTGGCATGGGATTGTTCAATTGCGATCGATTCAATAATTTTGGTTCATTTGACTCTCATCATCGCGACATATCAACAATTCGTGTAGTTTGAGATCTCTCCCAGCCTACGTCATGACTTCGGCCGGCACGGCACAGCATCCCGGCCCCGAAACTTCGGTGCGGGATTTCGGTCGAGATGACAATCTATGGAAGGATGAGCTGGCGGGTCTTTTATGTCGCCCCTACGATACCGAAAATTTGGTGCACATATAAAAAAAGACGCCCCGAAACTTCGGGGCATCTCTACATTTACGTATCAAAATTTAAATGTCAATTAATCATTGTTCATTGAATTGTCAATTGTCCTTTGTCAATTGATTTGCTTTCGCCCCTACTTTTGCCTTTTATCTTCTCTTTAAAGATCATTCAAAGGATTCAGTAAAAAATCGATCAAGTTAATTCTTTTTATACCGTCTTTATCTCCTCCCCATATTTTATCCATAGATAATACAATTTTCGGATAATTATCGTTGATCTTTAATAAAGGTCGGAACTCTCTTTCAACTGTTTCTTTTCCTGAAAGTAAATATGTAACTTGAAAGTATATTTTTTCATTATTCTTTTGGGCTATAAAATCCACTTCATAACTATCTAGCTTACCAATCGTGACCCTATACCCCCTTCGTAAAAGCTCGATATAAACAATATTTTCAAGCAGCATAGAAATATCATCATATCTATAGCCTAAAACACTATGTCTTATACCAGAGTCTGAAGAATAATATTTTTCATATATCTCCAAATGCTTCTTTCCTTTAATATCATAACGCTGGGCCTTAAATGTAAGAAAGGCATCATTTAAAAAGGAAATGTAATTTTGAACGGTATCAACACTTACCTTAATATTTTGAGACTTTATGTAATCTGAAATTCTTTTTGCCGATGTTATATTGCCAATATTATCAAATACAAATGAGGCGATCTTTTCAAATAAACTCACATCTCGAATAGCATATCTTGCAACAATATCTTTTAACAAAATAGTATTATATATTGAGTTAATGTATTGAAATATAATCTCATCCACCAAAGGCAGATTATGAATACCGGGTAAACCACCGTATTTTAGGTAGAGTTGAAATTCATCCTCAATAACAAGTGCTTTTTCTCCCCGAAAAGTTAAAAACTCTTTAAAACTCAGTGGGTACATTGAAATAAGCACATACCTCCCTGTTAAAAGGGTCGCCAGTTCTGAAGATAGCATTCGGGAATTTGATCCTGTTATATATATATCAATTATTCCTTCGGCTAAAAATGAAGTGATAGCTTTTTCCCAATCTTTGATCTCTTGTATTTCATCAATAAACAGATATTTCTTTTCGCTATTGCCTGATAGCTTTTCTTTGACATATAGATTTAATGCAGCATAATCCGTAATGAATTCAAATTCCAATAATTCTTTGTTGATATATAAAATATTACTCTCCAAAACTCCTTTATCAACAAACCTTTTGATTAATAATGTCATAAAAGTGCTCTTTCCACATCTTCTAATACCTGATATAACTTTTATTATAGGCTTATCAATATAAGGAGCAATTTCTTTATAGATTTCATTTCGTTCAATCATCTTATTTCTCCATGTTTCTTTCATACTCGAATCTTTTAAAGAATAACTTTTTTCTTTCTTCTATACAAGAACTATTCTTTCTATTTATATTTTCTTCAACTATACTCGAATCTATTATATTTTTCTCTAGATATTGTACGGGAGACTCTTGCATGCCGGCCGAAGTTTCAGCGAAGGATGGAGTCGCACCTACACTGGAGAAAATTAATGCATATAAAACAAATGACGAACATATAGGCCCGTCACAATTTTTTCCTCTTTCATAGTTCAACCCCTCGATTTCACTCGGGGTTGGTTATATTTAGAATACAGAAACCCGGCATTTCATGCCGGGCTATTGTAGGATATCACCCCTCCCATCTTCGCCAAGGCTTCGCCGGGCAGGCCATTTCGTCGGGGTTAATATATATATTTTCTCCTTCTTTTCTTCTCGACCCTCGTCTCTCGA